>ENA-ORDP01000594-ORDP01000594.1-marine-sediment-metagenome-genome-assembly--contig:-NODE-594-length-23011-cov-4.700558_pt1 | contig 23011 bp, 21 predicted proteins | sample MGYA00248627_ERZ508539 | MGnify/ENA primary metagenome ERZ508539 (study PRJEB26208, sample SAMN05571518) | marine sediment metagenome | biome: deep sea; feature: Hydrothermal vent; material... | reverse complement strand
ATGCTATTTTGGGTAATGAAAACTCGCAAAATATTTTACACAGCAGTCAAAGCGGAAAGATTACGCTATTGCCCAATGCACCGGGGGCACCCACCGCCCTGGAAGCTTCTGCCATTGATCAGGTCTCCTTCTCGGCCAACTGGAAAGCGCCTGCTTCGGGCTTTACGCCCACAGGTTACTACCTTGATGTGGCTCTCGATTCTCTGTTTTCTTCCAAAGTAACGGGGTTTGAACATTTGGACGTGGGTAACGTACTCACCAAAAAGGTTACAGGACTTTCTCCCAAAACAAAATATTTCTTCCGGGTGCTGGGATATGATTCAGGGGGAAACAGCAATTATTCCAATGTGATTTCTACGGTTACTTTGCCTGCTGCTTCCATATTAAAAGCAAGTACCGACAGCTTATTTTTACCAGCTGCAAATGGAGGCAAAGCGGAATTTCAAATAACTTCTAATATTGGTTGGAAAATAATTAGTGACAGTAGTTGGTTAACGATAACTCCTTCCAGTGGTTACAACGATGCATCAATTACGGTAACAGCCAATAGTGCAAATAATTTCGGGGTTAAGAGAGCCGCAACTTTAAAAATTTACGGAACAACTATGGATACGATCAGCATAGTGGTTACACAAGATTATGTTACCGGTATTAGCGAAACGGGCTATTCCCGCCAGATCAATGTATTTCCAAATCCGGCCGTCAATAAATTGGAAGTCCGGACAACAGACAGGAATCTGGAAATGAATGCATTGAAGTTGATCAACCTGAAGGGACAAACCGTGTTGTCAAGAAAAATCTCAAAACAGGCATCCCGTTCAATGGAGATTGATCTCACACCACTTCCGGAAGGGGTATATTACGTGGTTATCCGGTTGAACAAAGGAAATGCCGTGAAGAAAATTTTAATTGTAAAATAGCCTCAAATCCGCAAGGCTGTGAGGAATCCACAAGTTCAAAGCTTTCGGATTATAATTCCGGAAGAGCAAATACCGGAAATATCAGTCCTGTCATTGTAATGATTTTATCCGGGGATTTTTCCAACCAAAAAAACCCCTGCCTCATCGGCAAGGGTTCCTTAGTAAACCTTTTTAAGATTTATTTTCTCTTTTCCTGAAATTTTTGGTAACGGCTGCGGAATTTATCCACACGACCGGCTGTGTCCACCAATTTCATCTTACCGGTGAAAAATGGGTGCGATTTGCTGGAAATCTCCAGTTTTACCAGAGGATATTCCTTGCCATCTTCCCATACAATGGTGTCTTTCGTGTTCACAGTGGAGCGGGAGATAAAAGTATAGTCGTTGGACATGTCTTTAAAAACAACCAGCCTGTAATTCTTAGGATGAATATCTTTTTTCATTTTTCTTTGTTTTTTTTCTATCAATTTGGGGGGTGCAAAAATATCTCAAATCACTTTAATATCCTAATTTTTCTCAGAGATTTTTTTCTGCTTTCTGTAAAACAAATCCCAACAAACAAAAAGCACCGTCAGAATTAGAAAAGCAGGGCATTATAATCCCGGCAAAAAGGCCATTGTATCCACGCCATCGGCATAATCCCAAAGCTCCGGCGACTGACTCTTGCCCATAGGCACGATGTCGCCGGTGAGAAAATCTGATTCGGAGACGACACACTGTATCTTCTCCTGGTTTATCAGCAACAGGTTTCGCAATGCCACCGGATTCGAATAATATTCATAATGAAGCACACTTACGGATGAAGCAAATTGGATATCTTCCACCACAAGCAGGTTTCCCGTATCGAAATGTTGCCGTCCGTTCACAAGAAAAATGGCTTTGTTATATTCATAATTATTGAAATACTTATGATTTTCGTTGACCTGCTGCCACGACTCCAATATCTTCAAAAAAGGCTGAAAATCATAGCCCAGTGGAACAAATAGCTTGGCCACATTGCGGCAACCCAGCCCGTAATAAAGAAAAATATCCGTAGAAAGAACTTTCAACGCTTCTTCCGTTTCACTTCCCGTAAGGACAGCGACACCGTTTCTGTTCTTGCGGATAATGTGCGGATATTTCCCAAAATAGTACTCAAAATAGCGGGAAGTGTTGTTGCTGCCGGTGGCGATAACAGCATCAAAGCCTTTCATCAGTCCCTCTGTAAAGCAGATAAAATCATTAAAACCGGGCTCTATGGCCATCAGTAGTTCTGCCATAGCCGGCAGCAGTTTGTTATCATCCGACGATAACCGTGCCAGGATATGATGGCCGCTTACGAGCACGCTTAAGAAATCGTGAAAACCAACTGCCGGCAGGTTTCCCGCCATGACCACGCCGACGGTTTTTGATTGAAACGATGTCTGCTGAGAAAGGTTGTAAGGCGACAACCATTTCCGCAGTTTCTCTTCCCGTAAACTTTCGCCCAACGCCAACAAAGCCCTGTAAACAAAGTCTTTGGTAAACCATGCATTGTAATAAAAAGCTTCTCTGGCTTCCCGGCGAAGAATTTCTATTTTCGCTGTTACATCCGGGGTATAGGAGGCCTTTTCTTCACCAAAGGCATAACGTAACGTATTTCCCAACTGTACAAAAGCTGCTATTCTTTTCTCAGTTTCCATTTTCTCATTTCAATTTCCGGCAAAAATAACGGTATTTGCCAAATGAATCACCGCAAGAACAAAAGGGTTCTATGATATTTTCGGGTACTTGGAAATATGGCTGTACAGAGTCATATCATCCGTTGCTGACAAGGTTTTGTAAAATCAGAAATAACCGCAAATACGATCCAAAAAGTATCTGGTAGGCAAAAAAAATCCGGATGTTCCTGCTTTTGACTATTTTTGAAAAAAATTTAAGTATTATGGATAGTACTTACCTGTTTTTGAGAAAGATTTTCTATGATAAGAGTCTGGTGGATGAGTTGATGGAAAAAAGCCAGTTCATCATTGTTCCGGCAAACACTAAAATCCTTGAAGAAGATAAGTACATCAAGGTGGTTCCTCTGATATTTGAAGGAAGGATAAAAGTTATACGAAAGGTGGAATCGGGAAAAGAAATTTTACTCTATTACATCAATCGTGGCGAAAGTTGTGCACTCACCATTGTAGCAGGGCTGAATCGGACAAAAAGTGTAGCTTTCGCTGTAACGGAGACAGAGACGAAAATGTTTGTCATACCTATTGAGGTCCTACGGGATTTGCATTACCGTTACCCTCAATGTGAAGATTTTCTACTCCGGCTTTTTCACAACCGTTTTAATGAACTCATCCTGTTTATCGATTCCATTGCGTTTGGGACAATGGATTTCAGGCTTATCAGGCATTTAAAAAGAAAACAGGAAAAATCGGGAGAAAATGTCATTCACGTAACCCATCAACAGCTGGCTGATGAGCTTGGAACGGCAAGAGAAGTTGTTTCAAGGCTGCTAAAGCAGCTGGAAAGGGAGGGCAAAATCGTCAATGGCCGGTCAAAGATTGAAATTCTAAGACGACTGTAACTTTTATCACCAATATTCTGCGTTTTCCAATCTACTTTCGCCTTAAATGTAAAAAACATACCACTATGAAACAGAACGTTGGGAGTACAGACAAAATTATCCGGATTATTCTCGGTATTTTAATTGCAGCACTGGGTTACTACTACAAAAGCTGGTGGGGACTTATTGCGTTGGTTCCTTTACTGACCGCTTTCATCAGCTTCTGCCCCATTTACCCGATTTTTGGTTTCAGCACAAAAAAGGAGAAATAGGCCTGCTGAAATAACTCACTCTTCAATAAGCTGCTGTCATTTTTTTACAGCAGCTTATTTTAATCTTCCTGAAACCTTTACTATTCCAAGGTTTTCAACAAATGATGTTTAAAAACTATTTCGTCCGGACGTAGTTCTCATTGGCCATTCTTGCTATTTTTGCAGCAAATTCAGGAAAATGTCCGCAGAATACAATGATGACAGCATAAGATCTCTTGACTGGAAAGAGCATATCCAGCTTAGACCCGGTATGTATATCGGAAAGCTGGGCGATGGTAGTTCGCCGGATGACGGGATTTATGTCTTACTGAAAGAGGTGATGGATAACTCCATCGACGAGTATATCATGGGGTATGGAAAAGTCATTGAGGTAACCATTAACGAGAGGTTGGTGACGGTTCGTGATTATGGTCGGGGCATGCCGTTAGGGAAAGTGAAAGCTTGTGTAAGCCAGATAAATACGGGAGCAAAATACGATTCCAAAGTGTTTAAGAAGTCGGTTGGACTCAACGGTATAGGCTGTAAAGCGGTTAACGCTTTGACCACATTCTTCAAAGCACAATCCATTCGTGAAGAGAAAACAAAAATTGTGGAATACCATCGTGGTGAGCTGATAAAAGATGAAGAAGTTAAGGCTTGTAATTTAAAACAGGGAACCATCATCAGCTTCATACCTGACGAAGCAATTTTCGGCAACATCCATTATATTTTTGAATATGTAGAAGAGATGTTATGGAATTATGTATTTCTGAATAATGGGCTTACCATTATTTTCAATGGCCAGCGTTTGCAGGCCAAAAACGGACTTCTCGATTTACTGGAGCACAACCTCAACGGCAACGGACATCTTCGCTATCCCATCATCCACATCAGCGAAGACGATTTTGAGTGTGCTTTTTCCCACAGCTCGCGTTCGTACAGTGAAGAGTATTACTCATTTGTAAACGGACAACACACTACTCAGGGAGGCACACATCAAGGCGCCTTTAGAGAGGCAATTGTCAGGACTATCCGGGAATTTTATAAAAAAGATTTTGATACCAGTGACATCCGTACTTCACTTTTTGCAGCCATTAGCATAAAAGTTCAGGAACCGATTTTTGAGTCGCAAACCAAGACTAAGCTGGGCTCACAGCACATAGAATCAGGCGGACAAACAGTCAGGAATTATATTGGCGATATCATCAAGCGTAACCTGGACAATTACCTGCACATCCATTCCGAAACTGCCGAGGAGCTTTACAGGAAAATTCTGCAATCGGAAAAAGAGCGCAAAGATATGGCCGGCATTAAAAAGCTGGCGCGCGAAAGTGTGAAGAAGGCCAGCCTGCACAACAAAAAACTGCGTGACTGCCGGGTTCATCTTAATACGAATCACGAAAAAAGGCTGGAGACCACGCTGTTTATCACCGAGGGGGACTCGGCCAGCGGCTCTATTACCAAATCGCGCGATGTACAAACCCAGGCCGTTTTCAGCCTTAAGGGTAAACCGCTAAACAGCTATGGGCTAAGTAAAAAAATCGTTTATCAAAATGAAGAGTTCAACCTGTTGCAAGCTGCTTTGAACATCGACGAAAGTCTTGAAAATCTACGCTATAACAATATTGTGGTTGCTACCGACGCCGATGTTGACGGTATGCATATCCGTTTGCTACTGCTCACCTTTTTCCTGCAGTTTTATCCGGACCTCGTGAAAACGGGACACCTCCATATCTTGCAAACGCCGCTTTTTCGCGTCAGAAATAAAAAAGAGACCTTTTACTGCTACACAGATGAAGAACGCATTAAAGCCATCACAAAGCTAAAACCAAATCCTGAAATTACCCGTTTTAAAGGACTGGGAGAAATCTCGCCCGGTGAGTTTAAGTACTTCATTGGCAAAAGTATTCGCCTTGATCCGGTCATTTTGAAACGAGAGACCTCCGTGGCGGAGACACTGGCCTTTTACATGGGGAAAAACACGCCCCAACGACAGCAATTTATTATGAACAACCTGCGTTTTGAAGAAGATGTGGTGAGCGAAAAAGCAGCTTTTGTTTAGATTCCAGGAATTATTTGGACTAATTTCTCCATTTTATTTTTTTCGCAGTTATAAAAACCTTGATTCCATAAAATGGTTGTTCCTGATATACTTACGAAGGACCAACCGGAATATGTTGGCGTTTTTGGCTCTTATTCTTGAAAACAGCTTATCCGAAAAACCCGGAATTTACAAACCAACCCCAAACCCAACCCTGACGAGAGGATTACTGTATGGCGAATACCGGTCGTCGAGAAAATTATACAATACCGATACCGTGAGAAAAGCTGAGCCACCAATGTGCTGCATAAATCCCAAACCTGCAAACAGGCTGTTTATGGTCCGGGTAGCGTTGGCATCCGCAGAGTAATAATCAGGACCACTCAAAATCTCATACTCAGTTTGTACATACAGAAGTTTCCAGAAAACATAGCGCAAAAAAAGACTCCCACCGTAAATATTGGAGTTATATTTTTTACCATAGACATCCTGATACCACTGATGCATGTAAGTAAGTCGTGTGCCAATTTGAATCTTTTGTGTAACCCGGTAACCAATAATGGGCGTAATCTGTATGTACGAATTGTAGGTAGAATAACCGCCGCCGATGCCGCCGCCGAAGAAAAGCCTGCTCACCTGCTTTTTGCTCTTTTTGGAAGGCGTAATCCTTTCCACCTGCCCTGATTGTTCCTGAGCCTTTGCAGAATCGCTTTTCGTCAGATTCTGGTATTGTGCCTGCAAAGGAGAAGCAATAACAAAAAGGCCAAAAGCCAACAGAAGGCCGGCATACTGAATTCTTCTCATATCGAATGATTTTATGCAATTATACAATATTTTTCAATAATAGGCGTCATTAAAAATATCTCTGTCTCTCTTCTGTAAACTTTGATTTCGTTTGAAAGATGAAAGTCCTCAGAAGGAACAATTTCGCCTCCGCATGAAATTTTCCCCTCTTGCCAGGGCAAAACATAAGCTGAAAAAAAATCATGTACATTTGTACATCAAAAATAATATTTCCTTGTGAAAATTTTATTTCAAAAAAATATTCTGAGATTAGCTGTCCGTACAGCTATTGTCCTCCTCCTTACCGGCCTGTTTATACTCTCTGCCTGCAAAAAGGACATTCTTAACACCAATCCTGATTTCAAGCTGACTTTTTCCAATGATTCTATTATTTTCGATACGGTCTTCACCTCGCTGGGATCAGCTACCCACCGGCTTATGGTTTACAACCCGGGCAAATCAAAAATTATGATTTCTGATATTCGGTTAGAAAAAGGATCGGCCTCCAACTTCCGTATCAATGTGGACGGCGAGTCCACGTATGACAAGCAGAATGTGGAAATACGTGGCGAAGACAGCATTTATATCTTTGCCCGCGTCACCATCGATCCCAACAATGCCGCCAACCCGTTTGTGGTTGAAGACCGTTTGCTTTTTAACACCAATGGCAATGAGCAGAGTATCAAGCTGGTGGCCTGGGGGAAAAATGCACGTTATATCCTTGCTGACCACCATTCACCCGGATTTCCTGCATACAAAATTGTGGCCGACAGCCTTGAAAATGTGCAATGGACCGACAAGAAACCCATTGTAGTTTATGGATTTGCCGTCATCAATTCCTACGGTAGTTTGAATATTGCCGCCGGCACGAAAATTTATTTTCATAAAAATTCCGGATTGTGGGTCTATGCCGATGGAAAGCTAACCGTTTCAGGAACAAGGGAGCATCCTGTGGTTTTTCAGGGGGACCGGCTGGAAAGCGGTTACGCCAGCCTTCCGGGACAATGGGATCGGATATGGATAATGGAAGGTCTGGCAGGCAGTGACGATGTGATAAAAAATGCTATCATCAAAAACGGCTTTATCGGCATTCAGGCCGAATCGTTTTTTAAGAAAAACCAGAACAAGCTTTTGCTTGAGAATGTGATCATTGAGAATATGAACGGAGCGGGAATCCTTAGCAAAAATTATACAATTGACGGACAAAACCTGGTAGTGGCCAACTGTGGTGGTTATAGTCTGGCACTGACCGGCGGTGGCAACTATCATTTTATTCAAAGTACGCTGGTCAACTACTGGTCTTATTCCATTCGGAACAACCCGGCCGTCATGCTCACCAACTTTCTGCCCGACAGCAACAACCAACCTGTACCTTTTCCCATGCATTTTACGCTGGGAAACAGCATCATTTACGGATACAACGACAATGAATTTGGAACAAGTATGGTAGCCGGAGCCGATTCGGCCTATTATCTTGACCATTGCCTCGTGAAGACCCGGCTGAAGATGGATAACCCGGCTTATTTCAACAAAATCCTCAAAAATATGGATCCGAAATTTCTCAACATTGAAAGTCAGGATTACCGTATCGACACATTGTCGCCGGCCATTGGCAGAGGCGACCCGGCCATTGGGGCAGCAGCACCTTTTGATTTGCTGGGAAATCCCCGCGGACAAGCCCCAGACCTCGGCGCTTACCAATTTGTTCCCGGGCAGAATAAAAAGTTAAAGTAATCGGTTTTACTATCATCTTAGTGGGTAAATTTGCAATAGCACCAATATTTTCATTTCCCTGAAGAAATTCTTTCGATTATTTCAAGGCAAGTGCCCACTTTTTCCTCTTCCTCCAGTTGTCCATCGACCCAATGGATGACAGTGCCCCGTTTCTCCATCCGCCGAAACCAGGTCATTTGTCTTTTGGAAAACTGATGAATGGCTGTATTCAGTTTAGAGAACATTTCATCATAAGACAACTCACCTGTAACATATTGTGTCACATAGCGATACTCCAGCCCGTAGAAAGTAAGCTGTTCGGGTTTCAGTCCGTTGTGGAGCAACCGCATCACCTCTTCAATCATACCGTTCTCAAGGCGGCTTTTCAGTCGCAGAGTAATCCGCTTCCGCACCAGTTCACGGGGAAAGGTAATACCAAAGTTCATAGAATTAATTTTTGGAATCTTCTCCCTGACAGGATGTAATTTTTCAAATTCTTTTATTTCGATAGCACGAAGCATACGTTGACGGTCGGTGACATCTGTGGTGTTGTGAAGCATTCCATAACCTTTCAGTATTTCAACCAGCCTGGCATCTGAAAGCGCATGCAACTTTTCACGCAAAGGATGATTTTCCGGTACCTGTTGCAGATGATAACCAGAGAGAGCGGCTTCGAGATAAAGACCTGTGCCGCCACACAAAACGGGCAAATATCCCCGCTTCCGGATGCTGGCATAAGCATGAAGAAAATCGTGCTGAAAGGTAAAGACGTTGTACTCCGTACCGGGATCAGCAATATCGACGAGATGACAAGTAATCTTTTTCCCATTGGCCACATAATCTTCCAAATCTTTCCCCGTACCAATGTCCATGCCCCGGTAAACCTGACGCGAATCGGCGCTGATAATCTCGCCATCTGCTTTATCGGCGAGCAGAGCAGCCAGCCGTGTTTTCCCGGTGGCTGTGGGGCCAAGAACAGTTATCATATCTATCTTTTTCAGCTTCATTTTGCGAAAGTAAAGAATCCAACAGAAATGATAGCTGTCTTTTCTGCAAAATTTAACATAACCTAACACATTCGTTTTCAAAAGACTTTAGCGTCACCGAGACTACATCAACCTATATTTTCAACTTTTATAAGAGGAAAAGGCAATGATTTTATACTTTTGTTGTTTTTAAAGGAAGAAAAAAGAACGTACTCCCCGCAATAAGGATATTGCCCATGAAAAACAGCATAACTGCATGTGGAAGAACTATATCAACCTGTTTAGCAGGAGTCATGCTGTTCGGGGTTCTTCTCTTTTCAGGACAATCTCTTTTTTCACAGCAAATGTTGGGTCTGGGCTTTGATAATTACAACGGTGCTGCCGGTGCTGCCCTCAACCCTGCTTTCCTGACGAACTCAAAAGTTTATTTGGATGTAAACCTTATTACAGCAGATTTCTTTCTGGAAAACAACATCGGGTATATTAACAAAGACAGCACTAATTTCTGGGATTTGGTACGAATGGCAAGGAAAAATTCATATCAAAACAGGGATGTTAGTCTCATTGCTTATGAGGGTCAGAACAAAAAGAATTTTGCCGTCGCTTCCACTTTTCAGGGGCCATCGATTATGATACAGAAAGGCAGGCAGGCCATTGCATTGGGAGTTGCCGTGCATTCTTTGAGCACAGGTGTAAACATACCCTATCAATTTGTCGCTTCGCATGGTAAACTTTCGGATCCCGTTCTGCTGCACAAAAGTTTTAATGATCACAATTTTAGTCTCTCATCGTTAAGCTGGGCGGAGATTGACCTGACGTATGCTTATGACCTCATTGATCGGGGAAACACAAAACTTTCTGTTGGTGCCGGTATTAAGTACTTATTCGGAGTTGCCGGGGCTTACGTTGCCACCAGAAACCTGAATTTTTCCGTTCCGGACAGCAAAACACTTGACGTTAAAAATTATAACGGGAACATAGCGTTTGCGCTACCCGTAGATTACGATAATTATAACAAGTCGAACTTTAACCCGGTTTTCAAAGGGCATGGGCTTGGCCTTGACGTGGGTTTTTTATATACCCGCTTAAAGACGTTTACAGAACCTGGCGAAAAAAGACTTTGTGCAAAACCGTATGCCGATTATGTTTACAAATTCGGTATTTCCATCATGGACATTGGCGGCATCAGGTTCAAGCGCCATACGCAAGCACACCGGTTTGATAACCGCTCGGCAAACTGGCAGGAATTTGACAAAGTGCGCAATATAAGTATCAACAACACCATGAGAATGTTGAGCGATGTTTTTTATGGCTCTCCCACCACCTCGCTCACCGATACCACGATGTTTCTAAGCCTGCCCACCACACTCAGCATTCAGTACGATTATCACTTTGAAGGTAATTTTTATCTTGGAGCTTATTGGCAGCAGCCCCTGCGATTTAGGCTGAAATCGGTACGAATGCCGCCGGTTTTGGCAGTTATCCCCCGATACGAAACTAGGATATTCGGCGCATCGCTTCCCGTTTCCGTTTATAATTACGAAAAAATAAGGATTGGGGCTTCCCTGCGCTTTTATTCTTTGACGATAGGTACAGAGAAGCTGGGAACTTTCCTTGGTATCGGCAACCTCACCGGCATGGATTTATATTTCTCGGTACGCTTCAATTTAGACAAAGGCAGTTGCATGAGTTACAAAAGCGGGGCCTGCTCCAACGCCTTTGGCAGGAAATAAATACCGGAAAGTTCCTGAAAAGCGTAAGCTATTATTACTTTTTACAAAGACAACTCAATGATTTGTGAAGGTTACTGAAAGTTACTCTGTAACGCACCCGGCGACCTTTTTAATTGAATTGAGATTGGGGTTGAGTTTGAGAGGTTGTCGTTTACAGGGCAACGGCTTTCAACAGTTTCCAACCATGTGTTCAATGTGTCATCATCTATGTCCGCTTCAGGTACAATATTGACCCTTATTTGTTTGTATCCGGCACGATCCTGAGTGGGCTGCCCAAAAACCTTTGCCGGGTTAAGGTTCCCATCAATATCAATACTCAGTTTGTTTAGTCTGAAACCTAATTCTTTGGCCACGATATGGCCCATAACATTCAGGCAACCAGCATAGGCTGCAAGTAAAAATTCTACCGGATTGGCAGCCTCATCATTACCTCCCAAGCCCTCCGGCTCATCAATTACAAATTTAAAGTGGCGCGCTTCCGCTACGAACTTTGTAGGGGTTTCATTTGATCCTTTGATTGAAAAAATTAAATCTGACATTTTTTGTTTTTTTGATAGTTTATACTTTAATCCTTTGCTTTTCCCGGCTTCTGTTGCTCCGGGAACCTCTATTAATTGGCTACTTTGAACATTGAAAATGAAACCGTATATTTTGCCGGATCAAGTCGTGCATCCATGCATGTTAATACGGCAATCTTTCTGCCTGGAGGCATCGGCAGGCTTGCTTTTTCTCCAAATCCGGCTACGTAATTTTTGTTAGCAGCCAACACTTCATTCAACAGTTTACTCATAATACTCATTTTTAAGATTTATAAATAGGTTTAAAAAAATCCAAAAAAAAGCTCTCCCGAAATGGAAGAGCTTTTACTATATTAATTAGGCGTTAATATCCTTATTCTATCTTCTTCCATATAAAATATCTATTACACATACACATCATTGCGCGTGTCATAACCATTTTATATGTTGAAGAATGTTTCATTACTTGTTTAATTACGAGACAAAAATAATAATTTATTTTAGATAACCAACTTTATTAATTTCAGACAAGGCAGTTTTCACGAAAAAGCTTAAATTGCAGAACCTTTTGACCGTTCGGGAAATTTTGGGAGGATAACTTTTGAAAATATTAAACACAAAATCATGAAACGTATCCACATTGTGCTACTTGTCATCGCCGGACTCTGGCTCTCGGCATGCCAAACCCATCCGCAACAAAACAAAAGTGCAGGTATCGCGGCAAAGCACACACCTCTTACTATGCCCTACAACAAATTGCTCACCCCGGCGGGAACACAGCTATTTTTCGGCGATTCGGCACTGGAAAATCATGCGCTGGACGTAGCCCTATCGCCTGATGCCAAAACGCTGGCAGTGGAAGGACGCTACAGCGTGGTTTTTGTCCGTACCGCCGACAACAAAATCCTGTACCGGTTGGTCATGCGGAAATATGACAAAGGAAATGCCATGAACACCTATTCAGGCATCACCTGGTATCAGGACAAGGGAAAACAGTTCGTTTTGTGGGGTAGCCGCAACAAATTGATGAAAGCCGAATGGGATGGCGATGTCGCCAAAATTGTAAAGACCTATTTCTTTAAACCCAAAACCGGGGTACGGGCTTCCATTCCCAACGAAATGGTTATCCGGAAAGAAAACGGAAAAGCTATGGCCTACCTGGTTTTGAACGGCAACGATGAAGTTGTAAAAATGGAATTGAGCTCCGGAAGAATTAACTGGCAGCAGCCGGTGGGACTGGCACCTTACGGCATTACCATGGCCAAAGGCAAATTGTATGTCTCCAACTGGTCAGGTTCAGTACCGGCAGCCGGCGACAGGCAAACAGCCGGTATCCCCTGGGAGAAAGCGCATGTGGACCGCTTTGGGACAGTGTCATCAGGCACCGTAAGCATATTAGATCCTGAAAACGGAAAAACTCTCCGGCAAATAATAACCGGTTTGCATCCCAACAAAATCATCACCAGTCCTGATGGGCAGTTTGTATATGTGGCCAACGGCAACGACGATAATATCAGTGTCATAAATACCACAACAGATAAGGTCGCCGAAACCATATCGGTACGACTTAACAAAGCCAAAAATCCCTATTTCGGAGATTCGCCCAACGGACTGGCGCTTACGCCTGACGGCAAACGCCTATACGTTGCCAACGGTATGGATGATGCGCTGGCAGTGGTAGAATTGGGACAAAAAGCCAGTGGTAAAGCTTCTGAACCCAAAAGTAAGCTGACAGGCTTTATCCCCACGGCAGCCTATCCCGGCGGCATTGCTATCCACAATACGACCCTATATGTAGCTAATATTGAAGGTATTGGCGCCAGGCTGACGGTTAAAAACAAAAAAAACCGTGCTTTTCAGACTTTTATCCCCGTAAATGGTAAAAAAACTTCTACTGCCGGCGCATTCAATACACATCGTATGCTGGCTTCAGTCTCTATCATCCCTGTTCCCGGCAAGGAAAAGCTGAAAGCCTATACACGGCAGGTTGTACACAACAATCGGCTGGCACGGCTGGCATTGTTAAAACTACTGCCACGCAAAAATATAAAACCGGTTCCCGTTCCCGAACGCATCGGCGAACCTTCTGTTTTTAAGCATGTTATATATATCATCAAAGAAAACAGAACCTATGATCAGGTGCTGGGCGACGTAATAAAAGGTAACGGCGATCCTGCTCTTTGCACTTTTGGAGAAAAGGTTACGCCCAATGCGCATAAGCTGGTAAACGAATATGTTCTGCTCGACAACTACAAAGCTTCCGGGAAATGCTCTGCCGAAGGCCATCTATGGACAGATGCTTCCATAGTGACCGACTACATTGAGAAAAATGTGCGTGCCTGGTACCGGAGTTATACCCATGTGTTGTACGATGCCATGGCCTATCCCAAAACCGGTTTTATCTGGGATAATGCACTGGACCACGGGAAAAGCGTCAGGATTTACGGTGAAGCCTGTAAACCGGAATGGAAAAGCGGTAAAAAATGGACAGGTATTTATGACGATTTCCTTGCCGGGAAACCGTTTCATTTCACTAACATCACCACCATCGACCGGGTTCGTGGCATTCTTTCAACCACCTATCCCGGCTACGACAGCCACAACATCCCCGATATTTTGCGGGCAAAAGCTTTTATAGGTGAACTGAAAGCCTTTGAAAAGGCAAAAGGCGATGCACTTCCCAACCTGATGATTGTCGCGTTACCTGACGATCACACTGCCGGCACAGCTCCGGGTCATCCCACCCCGCGTGCCATGGTGGCCGACAACGACTATGCGTTGGGGCAGATTGTGGAAGCCGTTAGTAAAAGCCGTTTTTGGAAAAACACAGTCATCTTCATTACCGAAGACGATTCACAAAGCGGATGGGACCACGTGTCGGCATACCGTACCGTGGGTATGGTCATCAGCCCTTATTCTAAAAGTGAAAAAGTGGTTTCCACGGCTTACAACCAGACCTCCATGATCCGCACCATCGAACAGATTCTGGGATTACCACCCATGAATATCATGGATGCTTCAGCAAAACCTATGCGGGATGTCTTTTCGACAAAGGCTGACCTGACACCCTACAAAGCTCTGAAGAATAACATTCCGTTGGATGAAATGAATCCTCAACTTCGCACTTTAAAAGGAAAACAAAAACGCTTTGCCTTCGCCTCCCTGAAAATGGCACGGATGGGTATCGATGCCGGCAACGATGACTTGCTGAACCGGATTATCTGGTCTTCTGTAAAAAACAAAGAACCCTATCCTGCCCGCTTTGCAGGAAAAGAAGAGAACGACGATTAAAAGATTTGCAAAGGCTTACAACGGCTTCCCAAAAATCACGCCAAGAAAAACCGGCAGAGATGGTATGATATCCTTGATTTTCAAAAGCTTCTCCAGGCTGATTTTTCCAATAATGTAATGTGTGTCACGACCGGTGTATTGCTCAAAAATCTCTTCAAAATCAAAGTGGCGCAAATCCTCTTCACGATCATAGCGGAGATAAATAGTCAGCGAAACACGGTTAGTGAAAGCCGGCTTTTTGAAATATTTCCGCTTTTTGTATTCGTATTTGTAATTGTGGCTGATGGCTGTGATATCGGACAAAACAGCCGAGCCGGTAGGATAAGCGCCCGCACCTTTGCCAAACATAAACTGCTTATCGTAAAACTCGCCTTCTATCACCACACCATTGTATTCCTCTTCCACATTGAAAATATATTTCTCTTCACTGACAAAACCAGGCGCCACATATAGCGAAACTTCACCCGATTCCGTTTTCATAACTTTGGCCACCAGTTTGATTTTCAATCCTTTTTCTCTGGCAAACTGTACATCAAAATCGCTGATGTTGTCGATACCAAAACGGAAAATGTCATCGGGCGAAACAATGATTCCGAAAGCATGGGCAGTGATAATGACCAACTTGTAAAGCGAGTCGCTCCCGTTCACATCCGAGTCGGGATTACTTTCGGCAAAACCCAGCGCCTGCGCCTCTTTCAAGGCTGTTGCGTAGTCTTTATTTTTATGGAAAATCTGTGTCAGGATATAGTTGGACGAACCGTTCAGAATACCGGTAATGGATTTCAACAAATCGTTGTCGTAATACTCTTCGAGGTTGCGGATAATCGGGATGGAGCCACAGGCCGATGCATCGTACAACAACGATTTCCCCGTTTCTTCCTGTATCCGGATCATCTCTTCCAAATGGGCTGCCAGCATTTTTTTGTTACCCGAAACCACATTTTTTCCGTTGTACAGGGCTTCTTTCACAAGGAGGTAAGCTTCTTCGGCCTCATCAATCAGCTCAACCACCACATTGACCTCCGGGTCGTTCAGGATTTTTTCCCTGTCCAGAGTAAGCAAAGGACCATTTATCTCCCGCACCTTATTTTCATGCTTCACGCAGATGGTTGAAATGGTGGCATCCACGGTTTTGCTTTTTTGCAAAACGGTATATAATCCCCGGCCTACCACACCAAAACCGTATAATCCGATATTTAATTTTTTCATTGTTTATCTTTTATTTGCCCGGGCTGAGGCTCCAGGCCAAAAATCACGAATAACCTTAGTGAGCGCATCAAATTCCAGCAAAAAACCGTCATGGCCAAAATCGGAATGAAGCCATTGCAGTTCTGCCCCGGGGATAAATTTTTTCATCAGCTCCTGGTCTTCTTTAGGAAAAAGAATATCCGTATCAATACCCACTACCAGTGTTCTGGCTTTTATGGTGGCCAAAGCTTTTTCGAGGCTGTCGCGACTTCTGGCGACATGATGGCTGTCGAAAGCCTGTGTCAGGAGATAATAAGCTCGTGCATCAAAGCGGCGTGCCAGCTTTTCGCCCTGGTATTGCTGATAAGTAATGGCCTTCAACTTCCGGTAATCGTCTTCCGGCTCACGCGGTTGGGTTTTGTTATAAGCAGCAGAATTGCGATAGCTCAGCAAAGCCATGGTTCGTGCCGCTTTCATCCCCTCTTTCCCTCCTTCCGGCGTTTTATCATAAAAACTTTTGTCGGCACGGATAGCCATGCGCTGGGCTTCATTAAGCCCGGCAGTCCATGAAGTAGCTTTTGCCGCCCCGGCAACCATAAACAAATGGCTAACAACATCTGGTTCCATGATAGCCCATTCCAGCGATTGAAAACTTCCGATGGAACCTCCGGTGAGCACCTCAATTTTTTCGATGCTCAAATGTGTGCGTAAAGCGATGTGTGCGTTTACCATGTCGCGAATAGTGATGTCCGGAAAATGGTCATAGTAAACCGATCCATTCTCATCTTCCGACAATGGGCCGGTTGTACCGTAGCACGAACCAAGAATATTGGCACAGACAATAAAATGTTTCTCAGGATCAAAACATTTGCCTTCTCCCACCAGACCACTCCACCAGTCGGCCACATCGGCATTGGCGGTGAGCGCATGGCAAATCCAGACCACATTATCTTTCTTACGGTTTAACTTCCCGTAAGTATGATAAGCAATCTCCATTTGCGCAAGCTGCTCACCGCTTTCAAGCTGAAAAGGTTCGTCAGACCTGAATTTTTGCAACATAGTTTAAATGGCTTTTAAAGCTTGTTCAAAATCTGCAATGATGTCATCAATGTGCTCAATGCCAACCGAAACACGTAGTAACGTGGGGCTGATACCTGCACGGTGGAGTTCCTCATCACTTAGCTGCTGATGCGTGGTGGTAGCAGGCTGGATAATCAGCGTGCGAGTATCCCCCACGTTGGCAAGATGACTTACCAGTTTCAGGCTTTCCACAAAACGGGAGGTATCACTTTTGCTACCTTTCAGCGAGAAACTCAGGACACCGCCAAAACCGTGTTTCAGGTATCTTTTGGCGATGGCATGTTTTGGGTCATCCGGTAAACCGGGATAGGAAACGGCAGCCACCTGGGGCTGAACCTGCAGCCACTGCGCCAGAGCCAGCGTGTTGTCCACCGAACGTTGCACCCTCAGCGACAGAGTTTCGGCTCCCTGCAACAGTAGAAAAGCATTGAAAGGACTCAGCGCCGGGCCATAGTCACGCAGGCCTTCCACACGCGCCCTCACAATAAAAGCAATATTTCCAAAGGAACTCTCTTTCCCGAAAACATCAGAGAAGACAAGACCGTGATAGCCTTCGGAAGGCTCCGAAAACTGAGGGAATTTTCCGTTGCCCCAGTCGTACTTCCCACTGTCCACAATAATACCGCCGATGCTGTTTCCGTGACCGCCTATCCATTTGGTAGCTGATTCCACCACAATGTGGGCTCCCAGCTCCAGCGGTTTACACAAGTAGCCGCCGGTACCAAAGGTGTTATCCACTATCAGCGGCAACTGATACTTCTCTGCAAGCGCAGCAAATTTCTCAAAATCAGGTACTTCAAAGCTTGGATTTCCAATGGTTTCGAGGTAAAGCGCTTTGGTTTCCTCTGTGATAAGCTTCTCAAAATCCCTGGTGTCAAGGCTTTCGGCAAAATGAACCTGAACGCCAAGGCGTTTAAAAGTTACCTTAAACTGGTTGTAACTGCCGCCGTAAAGAAACGGGGATGAAACGAAATGATCTCCCTGCTGCAGGATGTTACTCAGTGCAATAAACTGTGCCGAATGTCCCGATGCCACAGCGAGCGCTGCCACGCCTCCTTCGAGAGCAGCAAGTCGTTTTTCGAGCACATCGGTGGTAGGATTCATGATGCGGGTATAAATATTTCCAAATTCTTCAAGGCCGAAAAGTTTTCCGGCATGTTCCATGTTTTTGAAAACATAAGAAGTGGTTTGATAAATCGGGACAGCTCTTGAGAGTGTCGTTTCGTCCGGGGTGTGACCCGCATGGACCTGTAATGTTTCGTAATGCATGATGTTTTGGTTTTAGTGATGATTATGATTATGATTAAAAATTTCCTGATGAATTACCTGTGCGGCTTTTGAAGCAAGTTCACGCTGTACAACAAAGTAAACAGCTACTTCCGAAGCACCCAGGACAATCTGGCGGACATTGATGCCGGCTTTCGCCAATGCGGTAAAAATTTGGGCGGCAATACCCTCTTTTTGGTTGATGCCCTGACCCACGGCAGCTACCCACGCAATACTGTCATCGATTTCAGTATCGAAGTCAAGGTTACGGTTGAGTTTGTCCACAATTTGTTTGGCTGCCCGGGCATCGGCACGTGAAAAGATAAAATGAATGGCCGTTTGCGAAGTGACCACCGAGCGGATGTTGATATGCGCTTCGTCGAAAGCACCGGTAACTTCCGCAAGAATACCCTTTTTGATCCCCACACCACTACCTTTTAATTTAAGCAGTGCGATGTCCTCGTTGCCGGTAACACTTTTGATGATTTCGTTGCCGGTGGTGGTTTCGAGGCTGATACGTGTGAAAGTCTTGCGACGACCGGGCTCCAGATATTTTTCAGGATTGAAAATCCGTACTTGTATCTTTTTGGAAACCAACGGACGAATGGTACGTGGGTGTAAGATCTTAGCACCGAAGTAAGAGAGCTCGGCAGCTTCAAGATAACTCAGGTGGACTATCTTTTTTACACCGGAAACAATTTTAGGGTCACCACTCATATAACCTTCCACATCTTTCCAGACGTCGAGGAAAGAAGCGTTAGCACAGTATGCCAGGCAGGCTGCCGAATAATCCGAGCCGCCGCGACCAAGCAGAATGGTTTCGCCCTGTTCACTTACACCGTAAAATCCCGGTACTACATAGGTCGTTTCAGAAGAGAGAAACTTCTTCAGGTTTCGTGCCGATTTTTTCAAAAGGATGCTACCCTGAAAGAACCGCCGGTTGGTAACCAGTCCCATCTCTTCAGGCAACGCCAGCCGGCAGGATACTCCGTTAGTATCAAGCAACGCCTGAATGACACGTGAGCTCACCCTTTCGCCGAAACTCAAAATTTTGTTGGCAGTGGCAACTTCCTTTCTGTCATTCGACAACAACAAGGCCTCCAGGTCATTTAGACATTCAGAAAGTTTTCGCTCAACAGAAGCAAGACGGTTCTTATCGGAGACAAAATGATGTAGTACTTCCACATGCAATCGGTAAAGATCGGCTATCAGAACGCCTGGATTTTGCTTGCCTTTCACGGCTTTTTCCAACCGATCGGTAACACCGTAAAAAGCAGAGACAACAAGAATAACCGGCTCGTGATAAATCTTCATTAGAGCGACTATCCGGCTTAGGCTGTCGATGTTTTTCATATTGGATCCGCCAACTTTTACTACGATTTTATGCATACTTTTGAGTAATGAAAATGTATAAACGGGATACTTTTTTTCCGGCAGACAATAGTTTGTCTGTAATCTCAGGGACAAGGTCTGTGAGTAAAAGAACCTGTCCCTAACACATTCGCATAGACATGCGGATGGAGGTGAAGAATAAAATCTCAATTGTAAAAATCACCGACCGGAAATCCCTTTGGCGGTGTACAGAATAAAAATACGTTGTTTTCATTTTTCCATGTTTAAATTATAATTCCCTCCGGTTTTGTCCGAAGCGGCAGGTATTGGCACCTTTCCATTAGGCAGGTTGCCGGAGCTTCATAGAGCCTGATCTCTCCACTCCTCTGTATAATCCAAACATCCTATGGTGGGAACATTTGAATAATGAGGCAAAACTATATAAAATTTTTAATACACAAACATTTTTGAAAAAAAAAATGAAAAATGAACATTATCAATCTCAAAAGGGTAATTATTCTGCTTTTCACTCTTTTGAATTTAGACCTGGCGCCCATACTCAACCTCGTTATTTATCCATTCAACATCATTTCATTCGTCAATATTTCATTCATCATTGCATAGTCTAAATTCCCTATCTTTGTACAATCAAAATAGTAACAAAAACCATACTGACATGAGTGTAGAACTGAAGGGCAGAATGATTATAAAACTGCCTGTGGTAAACGGTGAGAGTCACAACGGAAATAAGTGGGAGAAACAGGAATTTGTGATTGAAACGGAGGAGCAATATCCTAAAAAGGTGTGTATCAGCATATGGGGCGACCGTGTGCATGAACTGGAGAAATTTCAGGAAGGCGACATGGTGGTTGCTTCGGTAAACATCGAGTCACGCGAGTATAACGAACGATGGTACACGGACGTACGTGCCTGGCGACTGCAACGCGATGAGACTGGAAGCCTGCCGCCACTGCCGCCGGAAGCACAGAGCGATGATTCGGCTATGATGGATGACCCGGCCGGTGACCTTCCGTTTTAATTTCCGGGTATGAAAAAAGAGAACCTGACGGCCCACCTGGCAGTGTTGGGTGCTAACATCATTTTCGGCCTGAATTATGTGATTGCCAAAGGCATTATGCCTCATTGGATGGAACCGCGTGCCATTATCTTTCTCCGCGTTACGGGAGCTACAGCTGCTTTCTGGATGGTAGAGATGCTTACAGTGAGGGAGAAAGTTGCTCCCAAAGACATGAGGCGAATGTTTGTGCTTGCCATTTTTGGCGTGGCAGTGAACCAGATACTCTTTTTTGAAGGGCTAAACCTGACCACGCCTATCAATGCTTCCATCATCATGGTTGGAACACCGATTCTGGTGCTTGTGATGTCGCGCTTTGTGATAGGTGATAAAATTTCAGCACGCAAGCTGACAGGGATTATTCTGGGATTTAGCGGCGCTGCTTTTCTGATTTTACGCAACGGCCATCTTACCCTCAGCTCAGATACTACGCTGGGAAACCTGCTCGTCCTTATCAATGCCGCTTCCTACGGTCTGTTTCTCGTGATGGTGAAACCGCTCATGTCGAAATACAGGCCGCTCACGGTTATGAAATGGGTTTTCACTTTCGGACTTATCTTTGTCACTCCTGTATCCATTGGTGAAGTTATCCACACAAATTTCAGCATTATTCCCCTGAACATCTGGTTTTCCATCATGTACGTGGTCATCTTTACCACCATTTTCGCCTATTTCCTGAACAACTATTCCCTGCAAAAAATCTCACCATCGGCCAATAGCTCGTACATGTACTTACAACCGATTCTGGCCTCACTCGTAGCTATTTTTGCCGGCAAAGACAAACTGACCATGACGGAGGCCGTTGCTTCACTGCTGATTTTTACCGGTGTCTTTTTTGTGAATAAGAGACGTGTTGGGAAAGTTACTGTCTGAATTGTGTAGCATTTTGTATTTTCGCAGGAGAAAAATATTCTTTTTAAGCGCTGTAAAATGAAATTCAATTTTGATCGGTTACCGAAGATAAAACATACCGGTAGCAACAACTTTTTCCTGTTGGCCGGCCCCTGCGTGATAGAAAATGAAGAGATGGCTTATCCCATAGCCGGGCATATTCTAAAGATAACTAATCGGCTGGAAATACCTTTTATCTTCAAAGCTTCCTACAAAAAGGCCAACCGTTCACGACTGGACTCCTTTTCGGGCATCGGGGATGAGAAAGCACTGAAAATTCTGAGAGACATTTCGGAGAAGTTAGATATTCCTGTTGTCACGGATATTCATTCGGCAGAAGAAGCGCGACTGGCCGCAGGATATGTGGATGTGCTGCAGATTCCGGCTTTTTTATGCCGGCAAACCGAATTACTGATTGCTGCTGGGAAGACCGGAAAAGTCGTCAACATCAAAAAGGGGCAGTTTGTTTCGGGTGAAGCCATGCGTTTTGCCGTGGAGAAAGTGCAGTCCACGGGCAACGAAAACATCTGGCTCACTGAGCGGGGAAACATGTTTGGTTACGACGACCTCGTAGTTGATTATCGCAATATCCCGACCATGCAAAGCATTGGTTTCCCGGTTATTCTCGACATTACCCATTCGCTGCAACGGCCTAACCAAAGTAGTGGTGTTACAGACGGAAGTCCGCAGCTGATCGAGACTATCGGGCAGGCGGGCATTGCCGCCGGCGTGGATGGTATTTTTCTGGAAACGCATCCGCAGCCATCCACAGCCAAATCGGATGGCGCCAACATGCTGCCTTTGGATAAGTTAGAAAAGCTGCTGGAACATCTCGTGGAAATCAGGAAAGTGGTGGGTGGGTTTTAAAAAAAAGGATTGCTTATGAGCAGCTATTTTGCACCGGCTATTTCTGTTTCCATCAGAATATCTGCTACTTAACCTATTCATATTAAACCCATAGCTGGCGCACATTTGCAATGCGTGCACTCACTCTATTTTCTCAATTCATTATGAAATTTAAACCTTTCTGACACTGTTCTGATAGATAAGGCACGCGAAACATTCGCGCGCTAGTGGGGTATGTGTTAAATGTTATTCCGGATTACCCTGCTAATCAGCTACACAAACTATTGCCCGGGCAAGATTAAACTTTTATACCGTGTTTTCAAAGATGTAGTTTATCGAAGGGATACGGGACTTCAAAATCCTCACAGGAAAAATCAAAGCCTATTTTTTCGGTACTACTGCAAATTTAGTGAAAGATTGATGTATTGTGTAATTATTATTGCCGGAGGTCAGAAGCCGGAAGCCGGAAGAAAATTGCTTCTGGAAAACAGTATCTCAACATGCACAATCCGGTATAAATATTATATTGGTTTGCTTTTGTATGAATGAAAAAACTTCCGTCTTCGGTCTTCTGACTTTT
>ENA-ORDP01000593-ORDP01000593.1-marine-sediment-metagenome-genome-assembly--contig:-NODE-593-length-23019-cov-4.560921_pt1 | contig 23019 bp, 18 predicted proteins | sample MGYA00248627_ERZ508539 | MGnify/ENA primary metagenome ERZ508539 (study PRJEB26208, sample SAMN05571518) | marine sediment metagenome | biome: deep sea; feature: Hydrothermal vent; material... | reverse complement strand
AGCATGGCGCCTTTTACAGCCGATTGTAGCAGAAATGGATTATTAGAGGCTCCCTGTAAGCAGTATGCGCTAAAAGCTTGCGGTAACTAAAAAGGAAGCATGCGATGCGCCTTAAATTAAGGTGGCCTAATCGAAATCCAGAAGATAAATTATACTTAATATAAAAATTTTCTGTAGAAAGCAGGATAATCATAAATACAGGACATTATATCACCTTTATAAATTATTTTAAATAGCTGTAAATAAAGGGATATAATAATTGTGACTTAATATATGTCCTGTAAATATGAGGTTGTTGCTTTGTATAATTTTATTCCAGCTACTTGAGCCTTTAAAAACAGCAAGTTAATTTTTGATAAACTTTGGTAAGGAATTTGTATGTTGAGTATCGCAATACGAGCAAAAGGCTCGCAACAATGGGGTTATTACAAAATAAGATTGAAGTAGTATCCGTTTAATTTCAAACAAGGGAGGCGCTACGTGTCGTATTTTAGCATTGAGGTTGCGATAACTCTGGTGGGTTTCACGGCTAAATAAATGTACACAGTCTACAATCGATATATAGTTCCGAAGGTCATCGTAGCTTTTATTATTGAGTTTGGCCTGCTCGTAGCGTTATCTGCGCTGGTTGTCTATATCAGCGCTATTCCCGATGAATCGGGAAGGATAGAATTCATTAATCTGGTTATCAATTCCGCAGTTGTGGCAGTGGTCAACATTATGGCCTTGTACTTTAATAATGTATTCAATGTGCATGCATTTAGCCCTCGATGGCAGTTGGTTAAGCAAATTAGCCGCGCGGCGGCCATAAGTACAATTTCATTAATACCTGTAATCCACATTCTTGGCCTGAATATAATCATAGGTTGGGCATTAGCGTTAAATGTAATGTTGCTTATGTTGACCCTGTTATCCTGGAGAATAATATCTGCGAGTCTGTTGGGCATCAATGTGCCAGATCAAAATATACTGGTCATTGGCTCTGGAGAATTTGCAAAAAAAATTGGCGTCGATATATACGCAAGGAAGAAGAGGGGATTACACCTGATTGGATTTATAGATCATGATCCCTTGAACCTTGGGAAACCGATGGTAAATCCAGGAGTGATTGGCGTTTATGATGATATTAAAAATATTGTAGAAAGGGAGAATATCGACAAGATAATAGTCGCTCCTGAGGACAGGAGAATACAGCTCCCAATGGATGATTTGCTTGATTTGAAATTAAAAGGTATTTCGATTGAAGAGGGTGAAACATTTAAAGAGCGATTATTGGGGAAAATACCTATCCAGCAATTAAAACCAAGCTGGATGGTCTTTTCTGATGGGTTCAAACCGAGCAGGTTCAAGGAAGTGGTAAAAAGGATATCCGATTTATTGCTTTCGGTAATTCTTCTTGTAATTACGCTTCCAATAATGATACTTACAGCTATTGCTATTAAGATAGAGTCAAGAGGCCCTGTGATATACTCGCAAAGACGGGTTGGAGCGTTAGGACGTATATTTACAATATATAAATTTCGTTCGATGAAAATAGACGCTGAAGATAATTCCGGGCCGGTATGGGCGTCACAGAATGATAGTCGCACAACTAAAATTGGGGGAATGTTGCGGAAATCCAGGATAGACGAATTACCCCAACTTATCAACGTCTTCAAAGGAGAGATGAGTTTTGTCGGACCAAGGCCGGAAAGACCATGCTTCGTTGAGGACCTAGAGAGCGATATCCCATACTTTAAACTGCGAACATATGTAAAACCGGGTATAACAGGTTGGGCGCAGGTTAAATATAAATATGGCGCTACGGTGGAAGACGCGATTGAAAAACTTCAATATGATTTGTTCTATATAAAAAATATGAGTATGGCGCTGGATATATATACCGTATTGTGCACTGTCAAGGTCGTGCTGGCCAGAGTTGGCGCCAGGTAGTGGCGAAAGGTTATATATAGAGATGGAGGATTATCCAAAAGATTGTAGCTGGTACCTTGTATATACAAAACCACATAATGAAGATAAGGTGTGCCAACAATTATCAAGGTTAAAGCTTGATATATTGAATCCAAAAATAAGTGAAAAGCGATATGTTCGAAACAGGCTCAAGGATGTAGTTTCACCACTGTTTCCTTGCTATATATTCGCAAAGTTTGAGTACGCCAGGGATTATAGAATGGTTAAGTACGGAAGGGGCGTAAGGAATATAGTGGGATTTGGTAATGAAGCCTCATCTGTTCCCGAGGAGATTGTCGCGTCAATAAGTGAAAAAACGGCGCAAGGGGTTATCGACATGCCTCCGCCGCGATATGAATATGGGGAAGGTGTTGTAATCAGCGAGGGGCCGTTTGAAGGGTTGGATGCGGTGTTTATCAGGAAAATGGATGGAATGGAGAGGGTTACTGTTTTGCTTAAAGCTATGAACGTCAGGCTTGTTATAGATAGCTATTCTTTGCATGGCGTTGGTATATAAATAAGGGGACCTCTAAAAATTGCTTTCGTGGCGAAATCGAGCGAAAAGTCGTCAGGCGAGGCGGCGAGACAAAATAGCCGCAAGCGTAGTAGTAACTACTCTGAGGACGATTTTGACTCGGCAACGAAGCATGGCGACTTTTACAGCCGATTGTAGCAGAAATGGATTATTAGAGATTCCCATAATATAAACAAAGACAGCGGTATCCTTAGCGTTCAACCCTTGATGAGATGTGACTTAAACAGCTTCGGCTCTCTTTTTCCAACAGCGGATATACTTTACGCAGATCCCTGGTCAAAGTGATTTTAGGGGTTCCCTTTAGCGTTTATTTCGACTGACGCGGAGAAGATGCGCTTAAGATGTTGGGAGGAGGTCGGCGAGGATGCTCCGCTCTGTAATAAAATAAATTATAACTAAATGCGAATAAATAATTACGCGCCATCTAACAGAAACATCATATTTAGTCACTCCCCTGGATATCTGCGGGAAACGGACAGTTTCGGAGTCTACATAATGGTCACGGATAAAGAATTCGTAATTAAGTTGAATGAAGTAAAATATGCCGGTAATATATTTACGGGGTAGCGAGAAGTTATTTTTGGCGTATTGATTCTCATTTATATATGGGCATGAGAATTTTCACTATTGCTTCTTCAGTAGATTTCAAAAAGGAAGGGGATATCAGGGAATGAAGATACGATCATCTTTTCAGTTCTGTCTGTTATTTTTTCTTTTTATATTCATTATTGCGGCTCCCTTTCGCTCTGAGGCGACGGAGGCGACGGAGGCGATTGATGACGCCTCATCAAAGAATATAAAATACACGATTGGCCCTGGAGACATTCTGGAAATTGTCGTATGGAGGAATTCCGAATTGTCAAGAGAGGCGATAGTAAGGCCGGATGGAGCTATAACTTTAAATTTAATGGGTGAGGTTCAGGCGGCGGGCCTGACGCCTCTTGAGCTAAAGGTGGTTTTAACCGAAAGGTTGAAGACATTCAAACGGCAAGCGGAGATATCAGTAATTGTAAAGGAGGTTAACAGCTATAATATATATATTCTCGGTGAGGTCAGGAATCCAGGAGCCTATCCGTTGAAAAGAAAAACCACTCTTATACAGGCGATAGCTTTGGCCGGAGGGTTCGATGAATATGCGTCTGAAAATAAGATTATGGTGATTCGAGAACGCGATGGTAAAGATGGAAAAGAAGAGAAGATCAAAGTTAGATTTAAAGATATAATCAACGCTAAAAAAGTGAACGATAAGAACTTGATCCTCAGACCGGGGGATACGATTTTTGTGCCATAGGCATAGGATTATTACTTGCATCGCTATACTTGTGACAAGTATAAGTTGGCCCATAAAGGCTAGTGGCGGAAATTTTTCTGTCGCTACATCCCTCAAGGCGCAGGAAATGTATGATACCAACCCTCGCATTGGCGCGCAGTCCGATAATATTCAGGGAGAATACCTTACCCTCATAACTCCCAGAATAGAAATACAAGGAGACTTTAAAAAAATAAAAATCAAAAGTGATTACACTCTACAATCGATTAATTACTCTCGCTCCTATGGAAGAGATTCAGCCAATCACACCGCCAACTTAAGTATCGACGCTAATTTATCCGAAAGAACATTGGTCAGCGCCAAAGAAACAATATCCTTAAGGACGAATGATCCAATAATATTTGGTAATTCTCAACGTTCATTCGCCCAGACAAATGATGTTATACAAACATACCTTACGAACACCTTTTCCAACATCGCCTCCATTGCCGTTATGCACTCGCTAAACCGCGACACATCTATCGAATTAACATTATTTGAAAGTATTTATGAGAGAAAGAGCTCTAATTTGCTAGACTCAAAATATGATTCGGCGGAATTGGCTGGTAGACATTCATTCTCCAACAAAATAGGAATAGAGATTAAGTATGGTTATGGTTATGCCTCAATGACGACAGGCAATAGTAATTCGACAATCGCCGATAGTAATTCTCCATTAGATATAGCTAGTGATATCAATGTAAATACAGGAAATAGTGACGTTGAAAATCATTATGCTACGATTGGTTTGTTCGGCCAGATATTCTCTAAAACCACAATATCCTTTGACGCCGGGGGGAGCTATATACCAAACAGCTCCGTAGGAAAAGGAGGCGTCGCCTTCGTATCTCATGGCGAAATAAAGAGCAAATTCCAAAAGTCCAATATCAATTTGAGCTACTCCAGAGATATTTCAATGACAAACAGTTTTATCGCTACTCCCCTTGTTCGAGATACGGCCTCAGTTAACTGGAATATCAACCTGGGCAGGACTTTGAATTCAACTATATTTGGCCAATACTCATCTATTGAACGAGCTATTGCGTCGCAAAATGTCCTTAAGATTGATTCTTACAGGGTTGGGATAACCGGTGGATGGGATATTATGTCGTGGTTGGAGACAGGCTTGGGGTTTTCATACTATGAGCAGGTAATCGGAGGAGACTCTCTTGGTGAGCCCGTATCAAAAGAGATCGCATACCTGTTCTTTAAGACCGCATTAGAATATAAGGGGCGCAGGCATTAATTGTTATGAATGATCAATCCACAAACTTCCAAGATATTTTAGAAATAATCTATAGACGAAAATGGGTTATTCTCATTCCGTTGCTGTTGGGCGCTCTTGGATCTGTGTACATTAGCATGGGAGTAAAGCCATACTATATTTCCAGCACACTTATACTTGTAGAGCATCAAAAGGTGCCAGAAAGTTATGTCACGCCCACAGACACCACCCCTGTCGCCACCAGGCTTAGCACTATCACGCAACAAATCATGAGCAGGACAAACCTGGAGAAGATAATTAAAGAATTTAACCTGTATAGAGGAAATGAGGGGGATGATCTTGTTTGGGGTATGTCGCGGATAAAAAAATATTTGGGCATAGATGGCGGCGGTAAAGCCAGCATGGAAGACGCGGTGGAAAAGATGAGAGATAGCATAGAAGTGGAGGTTATAGGAAAGACGAAAAGAGGAGGTGGAGACGCATTCACTATCAGCTATCAAGGGGCCGATCCAACAAAAACAATGGATATTACAAATGACCTGGCGTCTATGTTCATCGAGGAAAATCTGAAAATCAGAGAAATGAACGCGGAGGGAACATCGGTGTTTCTTGAAAGTGAGCTGGGAAAATCGAGAGAAGAGCTCGAAGTAAAAGAAGACGCAATCCGGAAATTCAAAGAAACTAACAGGGGCGCGCTCCCAGACCAGCTAGACTCTAATTTAAGGACACTGGATAGATTGCAACTTGAGTTGCAATCTATGAGAAATGACCTTAGAAGCGCAAAAGACAGGAAGGCCGCTCTTGAAGATGCTATATACAATTCAGGATCGGAAAATAATGAAGCGGTATTGCTTGGGCCGGAAGTGTCGCTTAGCGCTAACCCGGTTAAAGAATTGGAGAGGCTCAGGAGTCTGCTTGATCAGCTTCTATCTACATATACAGAAAATTATCCCGATGTTCAGGTGGTCAGGAGTAATATAAAACAGCTCGAAGACAAGATAGCAAAGACCACTGAGCAAGAGAGCTCTGGGAAGAATGAAGATGCCAAAAAGGGTGAAATAGTAAAAAAGGCTCCGTCAAAGAAAGTGATATACTCGAAGCGGAATATGGAAATCTTGTCTATTAAATCTCAAATAAACTTTTACGAAAATCGTAATTCACAATTAGTGAAGCAAATAAAACGCTATGAAAAAAGAGTTGAAGCGGTACCAGGCAACGAGCAGAAACTAGCTGATCTCAAAAGAGGCTACAGTATTATGCTCAGAAATTATCAGAGCCTGAAAGAAAAAATACTGGACGCCAGATTAGCCGAGAATATGGAGAAAAAACAAAAAGGGGAGAGATTCAGAGTAATAGACCCGGCAAACCATCCTGAAAAACCAATATATTTCTCTAAATATAAAATTATTGTGGCAGGTTTTTTGGGCGGTTTGGGAGTTGGCGCCGGGCTCGCTTATCTCCTGGAATTCCTCAATCCCGCCTTTAGAAAGCCTGAAGACTTTCTGGGAGTTATCGACCCGCCAGTATTAGCGACGATCCCTTTTTACTCTTCGGAGCCTGACGTGAAAAAGAGCGCGGTCAACGTTAGTTGAATGTAAAATCAGTCTCCTGTTCTCTGGAAAGTCGTTGAGTCTGCGATACTTGAAGAAATAACATGAGAAGGGAGGCCTGTGAAATTGAATACGCAGGTGATCTCCAAGAAAAATGAACGAATTTAACGTGATAAAAGGCAGTAAGGATAGGCGTGTTTTAACATGATCTGGCCTATGAGATTCAAGAATAAGCCGAACGTAGCGCATAGAAAAGAGGAGTCTGAAACTATAAGGGCGCCACAACCTTCTAGTCGCGGTAATATCTGGGCCATTGGTGGCGGCAAGGGAGGAATAGGGAAAAGTCTGGTGACTTCAAGTTTTGGGACATTGCTCGCTAGAATGGGTAAAAGAGTGCTTTTAGTAGACGCTGATTTCGGATCGGCCAACCTTCATACATTTATAAAAACAAGACCTAATCATTCATCGTTTTCAAATTATCTTACTACTTGCGACATCACAGAATTTGATAATTTAATTGCAAAAACTGAAATTCAAAATGTAGATATGATAAGCGGCTCACAAGACGCCCTGGACGTAGCGGATATTAAAAGCGATAAGATTGATAATTTGTATAAAGCGTTAAAGACTGTGGAATATGACTATATCCTGATAGATATCGGCCCAGGAACATCTTCTGTAAATTTGGATATTATTCTACAGGCGGATGTAAGAATATTGATTACAACACCAGAGCCCACATCAGTCGAAAATTCCTTCAGGTTGTTGAAAGCAGTCTATTCTCATCATTTGAAGAAAATTATGGTCTCGAAAGAATACGCGTCATACAGACCGGCTCTTCAAAGCATGTTTCATTCAAGTATTGGCAGGCATGATAAAAAAAATATAAATATATTAAAGTTAATGAAGGATACCTTTCAAAAGGAAGGAGACGATGAGAAAATACTTAAGCTAAACAATGCAATCCATTTGGTGGTAAACCAGGCTCAGAGAAAAGAAGATTTGAGCTTAGGCCCATCAATGACAAAAGCTCTTTGGAGGCACTTTGGCATTAAGGTAGTGTACCTTGGATGTGTTAAGCATGATCACGCTGTAATTGATTCAATACGGTCAAGAAGACCATTGAGCGCATATTATGAAAATTCCGCGGCGGCTATAGCTATTGAAAAATCTTTGCAGACACTATTGATGAAATTAGGCTAAGAGGGCAAGGGGGATATTGTGGATCTAAATGATAGTAAAACCTACTATGAGATATTGAATATTAGTGAAGACGCTTCCGAGGAAACTATTAAAAAAGCCTATTATGATGGTAAAAAAATGTATGGAAGTGAGTCTATCGCCACTTATGCCTTGTTTACGATGGAGGAGCGCGAGGAAATAATAAATAATATGTCCTTGGCATATGAAATGTTAATAGATCCAGTGAAACGGCGAGAATATGATCTTGGGTTGAAGTCAACAGTATCTTCGACATCTTCAACAGCGCTCAAAAAAAATGCGAGTGTGGAAGAAAAGAAGAATCATAAAGTCGCAGACAGTCTGGAGCCCTCTTTGGAAGCGACTGATGCTAATATAATCTCAGGTTTTCAACAGCGCTTAGTTGTGATGGACGATGAAAATATTACAATTTCCGCCGAGTCGTATCGGATATTGGGCAGTAAAATTCATCAAATCGCGCAAAGTAGCTCTTCAAGAGTATTTGCTATAACGAGCGCTTTGCAGGGGGAAGGAAAAACGATAACGTCTGTTAATCTTGCCTATATAATGGCAAGCCAATTTAAGAGTAAAACGCTTCTTTTGGAGTGCGATTTCAGAAAACCATCAATCAGCTCCAAGTATCTCGGGAATGCCCAAAAACAAGGCCTTGTTGACGTGGTTAAAGGCAATGCGTCTTTGTCTGATGTAATATTACGATTGGATAAAAGCGATCTCTATGTTTTACCTGCAACGCAGCAAGTTCAAAATTCAGCTGAATTATTGGCATCTAGTCAAATGTCTGAAATATTGGAAAAATTGAGGAAGAAATTTGTATATATAATAGTCGATTGTCCTCCGATCCTTTATCTTGCGGATGTTGATATTATAAGCAAGATGGTTGACGGTGTGCTACTGGTCGTCATGGCAGGGAAAACCGCTAGAGATATCGTTACTAAGGCGTTAAGCTCTATATCCAAAAAGCAGGATCGTGGAAGAAGAAAATCAGATTCAGGACATAGTAATGTTGTGGGGGTTGTTCTTAATGGCGCCAAAGAGGCAATGCGAAAATACTATTACCATTACCAATAAAATTAGTCAACAAGGTCGCCTTGTTTTTGCCGCAACTACTGGCGAATTACAAACAAATATTGAAAGTAGCTTTATTTGATTATAATGGGATCTAATATCTGGAGACCTCTGAAAAACTCCTGCAAATGTCATTACGAGCAAAGCGAAGTAATCTCATGCCTTTGCAAACCAAGTGGTTGGAGATTGCCACGTCGCTTACGCTCCTCGCAATGACAGTAAAACAGTACTTTTTCAGAGGTCTCATCCGATAAGTTACATGAGATAGTTAGTTTCCTGGCAAAAAGTTACTCTGCAGGGCGCTTTAGTATCAAGATATTGTCTTTGCATGTTTGACAGCATATGTTCAGGGCGTTATGTAGCGCGTCAAGGGCGGTAGCCTGTCCAAATTTATCCTGATAATTATTCAAAATAGTACTATGTAATCATGTGTGGTATCGCGGGGATTGCAAATGGAGCAAATGAAAATCAGATATCCCAAAAGACTCTTGAGGAGATGATATCGATACTAAAGCACCGGGGGCCGGATGAATGCGGTATATATAAAGATAATCACGCAGGGCTTGGGCACGCGAGATTAAGCATCATTGACATAAAGACTGGCGCTCAGCCAATGAGCAATGAAGATAAGTCTGTTTGGATTACGTTTAACGGAGAAATATTCAATTATCCAGAGCTACGTGAAGATTTAATCAAAAAAGGCCACACATTTAAATCTAAATCGGATACAGAGGTGGTTATTCATCTTTATGAAGAGCATGGCGTGGAATGCCTGCAATATCTTATCGGACAATACGCATTCGCAATATGGGATAAATATAAAAAAGAAATGTTTCTCGCAAGAGACAGGTTGGGGATCAGGCCGCTTTATTTTACAAACTTCAGTGGTAGTTTATATTTTGCCTCAGAAATCAAAGCCATATTCACAGCATGCGACATTAGTCGGGAAATTGATCCAAAAGCGCTAAATCAAATATTCACTTTCTGGCATCCTGTGTCTCCACGAACCGCCTTTACAAATATTTATGAATTGCCTCCAGGTAATTACCTCACGTATAAAAATAACGAAATTACAATAAAGCAGTATTGGGATTTACATTATCAGAATGACATGATGGACTGCAGTTTCGCTGAGGCGTCTGAAATTCTTCAAGAGAAGTTGCTTGAATCTCTGAAGCTACAGCTTAGAGCGGATGTTCAAATAGGATATTATTTGAGTGGGGGGCTTGATTCCGCATCCGTCGTAGCTTTATCACAGAAGCTAGGATCATCTAATATAAAAACATTTTCTGTCGCCTTTGAGGATGATGAATATGATGAAAGCTCATACCAGAAGATATTGGTGGATACGTTAGGAACAGAACATAAAGAGATACGGTGCTCGTATGAAGATATCAGCGCCAACTTCCCGGAGGTTATTTGGCATACAGAAAAACCGATACTGAGGACGGCCCCAGCGCCCTTATTTTTATTGTCAAAACTTGTAAGAGAAAATAATATCAAGGTAGTCATGTCAGGTGATGGCGCTGATGAAGTTCTTGGTGGATACGATATATTTAAAGAGACCAAGATTTTAGAATTCTGGGGTAAGCGTCCAGACTCAAAATGTCGCCCATTGTTGCTAAAAAAATTATATCCGTTCTTGCCTGCGTATCAATCGCAATCAAAAGAATACAGGGAAGCCTTTTTCAAAAAGGCGCTTGACGGCTCATCAGACCGGTTTGTCTCTCATAGAGCCCGTTGGGATATGATATCCAAGGTTAAATTATTATTTTCTGAAAGGATAAAATCAGTCATCAACGGGGAGTCGCCTGAGATGGATCTTTCGAATATGACGCCGCGAGAATTCTCAAATTGGAAACCCATTAATCGGGCGCAATATCTAGAATTAAAATACCTTCTTCCCGAATACATTCTTTCTTCCCAGGGAGATAGAGTCGCAATGGCTCATGCGGTGGAGTGCCGCTTCCCGTTTCTTGATCACCGCGTTGTCGAGTTTTGCGCAAGAATACCGCTTCACTATAAAATCAAGGGTCTGAACGAAAAATATATATTAAAGAGGCTTATGAAGGAGTATCTTCCAAAAAAAATTGTAAAGAGAGCGAAAAAACCTTATTTGGCTCCAGACTCAAGAAGTTTTTTTTCCAATAATAAAGTACCAGAATATATCTATGAGTCGCTAAGTGAAAAGAATATTAAAAAATATGATTATTTTAAATACAAGTCAGTCTCTCATCTGGTTAATAAATGTATGAATAAAGGTGTGGTCGGCTTTAAAGACAATATGGCGATGGTGGGTATACTATCCACACAAATTCTTCACAAACATTTTTGCGACGAATTTCCCAGGAGCGGAAATGTTATAAACAACATAAATGTTATGCGGTAATTAAAATTACTTATGGAACAAAAAGAAAATACGAGAGACAAAATATACAACTTCATTATTGAAAATTATCTTTTTGGTGATACTGATACAGAGCTAAAAGACGACGAGTCTTTGCTCGCAAAAGGGATAGTTGACTCAACCGGTATCCTGGAGCTTGTATTGTATGTAGAAAAGACATTCAATATTAAGGTTAAAGATGAGGATATGATACCGGATAACCTGGACTCAATTAACCAAATTGTACGATACATAAATGATAGTCCGCATAGATGACGGGCCAAAATTATGCTTGTACATGAATTTTTGGAAAATAGCGCAGGGAAGCTCCCGGACAAAGTGGCTCTTATTACGGAAACAGGACGTTATAACTATCGCCTGATTGAGGAGAAGTCGCGTAAAATATCAGAAGCCTTAATGGCGGATGGCCTCAATAAAGGAGATCGAGTAGCTGTATTTATGGATAATTCTTTAGATGCGGTAGCGGGTATATTTGGAATATTAAAAGCAGGAGGCGTTTTCGTAATAATTAACCCGACAACAAAGGTTGATAAACTAACATATATATTAAATCATTGTCAGGCTTCAATGATGTTCAGCTCACAAGACAAGCTCTCGATGATAACTAAGTGTCTCAGAAATATCTTGTCATTAAAGTCTATTTACGTTTCCGGATATGGCGCCAATCTTGTTGATACCGCCGGGAAAAGGATAGTTTATCTAAAAGATATCTTTTGTGGAAAAATAGTAAATCCGGCGGCTCCGGTCATACGCGCAACTGATCTTGCTTCTATAATATATACTTCCGGGTCAACTGGCGTGGCCAAAGGTGTCGTGATGACACACCATAATATGGTGTCATCAGCAAATTCAATTACACAATACCTTAGAAGCTCATCCAGCGATATAGTGCTAAGCGCTCTCCCCTTGTCTTTTGATTATGGACTTTATCAGGTAATTATGGCTTTCAAGGTTGGCGCCACAGTTATCTTGAAGAAGGCTTTTGGATATCCCTATAGAGCGCTTGAGACAATTGTTAAAGAAAAAGTCACCGGTTTCCCGATTGTTCCAACAATATCCGCCCTTATCACTAAAATGGAAAACCTGAAAAATATGAAATTTGACTGTCTGCGATATATTACAAACACAGGCGATGCTCTACCGGCGGATCATATAAAAAAGCTAAGGAAAATATTTCCGAAGACTAAAATATATTCAATGTACGGACTTACAGAATGCAAGCGCGTAACGTATCTTGATCCTGACCAAATTGAGTCTCGGCCCGCATCTGTGGGTAAACCGATGCCGGGAGTGGAGACATTTGTGGTGGATAATTGCGGAAAAAGCGTAGGGCCCAATGTGGTTGGTGAGTTGGTGGTAAAGGGGCCAAACGTGATGCAAGGTTACTGGAATATGCCTGATGAAACTGATAAATTCTTGAAATATATAAAGGCTACCACTGACCGGGTTCTTTTTACAGGAGACTTATTTCACTATGACAAAGAAGGATTTCTTTACTTTGTTGGCCGAAAGGGGGAGATGATTAAGAGTTGCGGCGAGAAGGTAAGTCCAAAAGAAGTCGAAAATGTGATTCACGGCATGCCGTCTGTCTCAGAGGTCGCTGTCGTAGGCGTAGATGACCCGGTTTTGGGGCAAGCGGTCAAAGCGTATGTTGTTAAGGCAAATGAGGCTGATATAACAAATGGAGATATAAAGAAATACTGCGCGAAGCGTCTGGAAGATCACATGGTTCCGAAATATATAGAATTTAGAAGTAGCCTGCCGAGAACTGAAACCGGAAAGGTTTCAAAATCCGCGCTTATATAAAATAAACAGCTGATATCAACGACTCTCCGCTATGGATAACGCCTTAACTATAGATGTAGAAGACTATTACATGGTTTCATCATTCGCCGATAAAATCAGCTATGATGACTGGGGATCCTTTGAAAGTCGCGTTGAGCGAAATACACAAACCATATTAAACCTGCTTGATGAATATAAGGTCAAGGCCACCTTCTTTGTTCTTGGCTGGGTATGTAATAAATATCCGAAATTGGTGAAAGAAATTCATCAGGCTGGACATGAAGTGGCCAGTCATGGATACAGCCACAGATTGATATACAACTTAACCAGAAATGAATTTAGAGAAGATATCAGGAGAGCCAAGGAAAGCCTTGAGGATACCATTGGAGCGGAAATATATGGGTTCAGGGCGGCTAGCTATTCAATCATACGAGAAACTTTGTGGGCTTTGGATATTTTAATGGAGGAGGGATATATTTATGATTCAAGTATATTCCCTGTGCACCATGATCGTTATGGGATGCCAGATTCTGACCGGTTCCCGCATACCATAAGCAGAAATGGCGCTAAAATACAGGAGTTCCCCCTTTCAACTTACAGGATATTTGGGCTAAATATCCCGGTGGCAGGTGGGGGATATATGAGATTGCTACCTCTTTACTTTATGAAAAAGGCGATAAATAGTATTAACAAAGCTGAAAAAAAGCCCTTTATCCTGTATCTGCATCCGTGGGAGATTGATCCAAATCAACCAAGAATCAAGGGGACGTGGATTTCAAATATACGGCATTACCAAAATATCAAAAGCGCCTACCCTAAACTTGAAGCTCTCCTTAAAGGATACAAATTTAAACCACTTGCAGAATTTATAAGCGATGACATATAACGCAAACGCTTCATCGATATCATTTGCCCGCATTTCGCTGTCCAAAGGCAGTTTAAAATGGCTTTTGCTGGGAGCTGTATTTGTGGGTGTATATTTCAACACCCTGTCAGCGTTGATAGGGATGTGGTTTAGTAGCAATGACAACCTTTACGGCTTGTTCATTCCGATTATGAGCATTTATATCGTGTGGTCTGACAGAAAAAGATTACGTACTATACAAATAAAGCCACAAATAGCCGCAGGCGTTATTGTAACGCTCATAGGTAGCATGTCGCTATATGTGGGGCAGATCAGTAATGTCATTGTTGTTGAGTTATTTTCGTTAACTATTATCATTCCGGGGTTAATATTATTAATCTTTGGTTGGAAGATGCTAAAAGCGCTGTGGCTACCACTAATTTACCTCATCTTTATGTTTCCAATTGCCGATGGATTCGACGAAATTCATTGGCCGTTTCAATTACTCTCAGCGAACATAGGCGCAACTTTCTTGAAATTCCTGGATATACCGGTATTTCAGAATGCCCAATATCTTGAATTACCCAATATTAGATTGGAAGTCGCGATCGCTTGTAGCGGTCTTAATTATCTGGTCGTCGTATTTGCCATTGGCATTCCTTTGGCGGTATTTTATTTGGAAATATGGTGGACAAAAATATTATTTCTTATATACGCATTATTCATAGGAATATTGGGTAATAGCTTACGCGTAACGGTTATTGCCCTCTGGTCATATTACTACGGAGGGCCTTTGCATGGCCCCTTGCATATATTTCAAGGATGGTTTGTCTATGTAATCGGATTTTTTTTCCTATATCTAGGCATACTGATCCTGAATTATGTAACTAACAAGGTTGTTAAACCTGACGTTGGGCATGATACTAAGGTTGATCTGAAAACTGTTGGAAACTCAAAAAACATAGCCAAAGCAATATACGTCTCAATATTTGCGTTATTATGTATAGGTGGTTATCAATATAGCCACACAATTATTCCCAAACCTTTAAAGGTGGAATTAAATAAATTTCCGTTCGACCTGGGTGGGTGGAGTGGTGAGGAGATAATTAATGTGGAGAGAATTCCATACAGGGCTAGTGGCGCTGATTCGGAATTGGCCAGGGTATATAGGAATGCCTCTGGTGAAGAGATATTTCTTTATATTGGATATTACCAAGATCAAAAACAAGGTAAAGAATTAGTTAATTACAAGTTACGCAAGCTTAATAAAATCTCAAAAGTTGTATCCTTAAGAGTGTCTTCGGATATGAATTTAAAAACAATTCAGACAATATTTGGGCGGGGCTCAAACAAATATACTGGATTATATTGGTATGATATAAATGGATTGGATGTTACAAGTAAATACAAAGCAAAGATGATAGCGGCATATAATGGAATAGTAGCCAGAAATATGACTGGCTCATTTATACTTGTATATAGAAAATCCAACAACGCTACACCTGTCATTAATGATGCGCCTTATTTAAATAAGTTTGCCTCGAAAGTATACCAAGAATTGAAAAACTATTTGTAATGATACTGATAGATCAGTTCCTGCCCTGGCTACGGCTAAATTGAGTCATGGTGGTACAAATTGCATGCTTCTTGTTCACTATACCTGCCGCGCTTATAACCGGTTACTATCTCATGTTGGCGATTTACGCATTAGCAAGAAAAAAAAATCCTCCAGAAACATATCAAAATCCTTCTTCAAATATAGCGATAGTTATTCCCGCTCATAATGAAGAGAGAACTATAGTAAAAACATTGCTCTCATGTAAAAAACTTGACTATCCAAATGATATTTACAAAGTATATGTTATCGCCGATAATTGTTCCGACCGAACGGCCGAAATTGTTAAAGAAAACAATGTAGTATGCTATGAAAGAAGTGATAATCAAAATAGGGGTAAGGGGTATGCGCTTCAATGGGCAATAGATAAAATCCTGCCTGAGGGGTACGATGCAATATTGATCCTTGACGCCGATTGTGAGCTTGACCCGCGCGCGCTAAAAGTATTTGATGGATATTTACGGTGTGGCGCAGTGGTTATGCAGGCAAAGTACGTTGCCACTAACCAGGATGAGAGCCCAATCAGCTACGCTACAGCTGTTGGAAATCTAATTGAAAACGAATTGTTCTATTCTCCAAAATCAAAAATGGGACTTGCCGTATTTCTACGGGGCACTGGAATGATGTTTGCCGCAAAAATACTTGAAAGATATCCATGGCGCGCGTTCTCTGTTGTTGAAGACGTCGAATATACGTTTGAGCTGTTACGAAATGATATTGATGTCAAGTTTGTGGAGGAAGTTAAAGTAATGTCTGAATTTCCGGCAGGCGCCGATCAGTTGAGTGTGCAAAGAGAGAGATGGGCGGGTGGAAACCTGGAGTTTGGGAGAAGTCACGCGATAAAGCTCATGTGGGAAGGCTTTCTATCGAAGCGCATTAAGTTGATCGACGCAGGCTGGACATTATTGGTCTTAAGCCGACCCCTTGTCTTACTGAATTTATCTATCGTTGTGGCGTTGGGCTGTTTGTCTATGATTGTTTCGCCAGGGTCTATCTCACTTATTCTGCTTACTACCGGGATATGCCTTTCGCTAATAATGAGCATATATTTTTTGATAGGTATATTACTCTTAGGGCTAACGGCTAAACGCTTCAAACTGCTACTGTTTACACCGATTGTTATAGTTCGGCTCACAATCATTGCAGTGTTGGGCGCTTTAGGGGGGGGCAAAAAGGAATGGGCGCGTACTCCAAGAGCGTAAATTGATGGTAGCGTCCAAAAGATCAATCGCCCACTTGATCGCAACTAATTTCTATGGCGGTCCTGAAAAGCAGATCGTGGAGCATATAAAAAGGGTGGACCGGGAAAAATACAATCTTATTTTAATCTCGTATATTGATAATGGAGCGTCGAACGAAATAATACAGAAAGCTGAGAATGAGGGCATTAGATATCGTACTGTCCCGATGTCGGCGCCCTGGGATATTAGAGCCCAATGGAAACTGAGCAAAATACTTAGGGAAGAGAACATTGATCTGTTGTGCGCCCACGGATATAAAGCCACCGTCATGGGCTGGTGGGTCAAATTCAGGCTTGGGATACCTGTTATTGGATTTTCAAGGGGATATACGGCGGAAGATAAAAAGGTGGCCTTTTATGAATGGCTGGATCGATGCGCGCTGAGAAGATTGAGTGGAGTCATATGCGTATCCGAGGGGCAGAGGAGACGCCTGAAAACTTACGGAATTACGCCAAAACGAAGTTGGGTGGCGCACAACTCCATTTCTGTAGATGCGATGAAGAAAAAGCAGAATGGCGCTCTTCGCAATTCGGTATTTAAAAGGCTTGGCGTTTCTGAAAATGAGAAGATGATTGTCGCCGCCGGAAGACTGAGCCCTGAAAAGGGACATAAATATCTTGTCGACGCGGTTCATAAGATGCGTGAGTCATCCTTTGAAGTATCTATTGTTGTTTGCGGCGAGGGAGTATGCGAGTCCGATTTGAAGCGGCGCGCGCGAAAACTGGGTGTATATGATAAATTCCGGTTTGTTGGATTCAGGCGCGATATTAATGACATATTCAACGCCATGGATCTGTTGGTACTGCCTTCCTTGACAGAAGGACTTCCAAATGTTGTGCTTGAGGCTTTTGCATGTAAGAAGCCAGTTGTCGCCACTGATGTAGGGGGAGTTCCAGAAGTTGTGGAAGATGGTGTTAACGGTTTTCTGGTTCCACCTGAACGTCCGGATCTCATGGCGGAGGCGATGGCCAAAATTCTAGGCTCAGCCGATGAAGCGCGCCGAATGGGGGAAGCAGGATATGACACTGTCAAGTCAAATTTTAATTTTCAAAATCAAGCAAAAAAGCTGGAAAAGATATATGAAGAAGTCCTTGCTTCATAGGTTGGTGGGGTTGGTGGATGAATAAGTCTGAGCTACCTTTCATAACCATTTCGATGCCGGTGCGCAATGAGGGGAAATATATCGCAGTTACAATAATGGAGCTTTTGAAGCAGGATTATCCAGATGATCGATTCGAAATTATAGTCGCCGACGGGATGTCGGATGATAATACAAAAGAAATCATCATGCGTATCGCGAGTGAGAACCCTCAAGTTATCTATACGCATAATAAAAAACGTTTATCCAGCTCTGGAAGGAACATAGGTTTTAAACAAGGCAGAGGTGATTTATTTTTGGTTGTCGACGGGCATTGCGCCATTAGAAATAATAATATGTTGAAAAATCTAGTCGCCTGTTTTGAAAAAAGCAAAGCGGAATGTCTGGGAAGACCGCAACCATTTTTAATGCCGAAGGAATTGACTACACAGCGGGCGATTGCGATGGCGCGTAAATCAAAGATAGGACACAGTAACAATTCATACATACACACTCAACAAGAGGGCTATGTCAGCCCCATAAGTGTGGGATGCGCTTACAAAAAGGAAGTATTTGAAAAAATTGGTTATGTAGACGAATCGTTCGATGCGTGCGAAGATGTTGAGTTTAATCACAGGATTGAAAAAGCCGGATTAAAAGCATACCTTTGCCCTAAGATAGCAATATATTATTATGCGAGAGATTCTTATATATCTCTATTTAAGCAACAAGCAAGATATGGCAGGGGGAGAGCAAGATATATAAGAAAGCACCCTGAAGGATTTACAATAGAAACGGTGGCGCCTGGGGTGATCGTACTATACTTTACAACTATTCCATTCATATCGCTGTATTTCAGTAATCATCTTATGATGATTATCGCATATGCGTCATTTGCCATATTGTACCTGATTATTCTAACTACTATCGGCATTGCGGAAGCAAAAAATAATTTGAAATTAGGTATGCAAATCGCTTTGGCGCTATTGGTGACTCATATCGCTTTTGGGTGGGGGTTTTTGAGAACGGTGTTTCTGCCGAAGACTATGCTTAATCAAAGTAAAGCCAGATAATTATTTTCCTGCATGGCGCTAATCCGCATGTTGATATAATATTAGAAGCGCTATTTTAAAGCTTCTCAGGAGATTGGGTAACAAGATGAACTGTGGAAAAAATTTACGAAGCAAGCCGGAAACATGGGGAAACGCTCGGTTCTGAATGTTTTTTAGAGGTTATCCAGAGTTATGTTGAAGTTTTGCTTATGGAGCTATTTGGCGGGGCGTTACAATGCTTCCTAATTATCTTGTAATCGGCGGCGCGCGATGCGCCACAACTTGGGCGCACAATTGTTTATCCGAGCATCCTGAAATATTTACTCCGAAAGTCAAGGAGCTTAATTTTTTCAACACAAATTATGATAAAGGAATTGAATATTACGAAAAATATTTTGATGACGCTTCGAGCAGGGGCTTTAAAGCCGTTGGAGAAGCGTCTCCAACATATCTGCCTCATGCAGAATGTCCGGAAAGAATCGCCCGGTATTCACCTAATGTTAAACTGATAGTTATTCTAAGAAATCCTATAGAAAGAGCTTTTTCACATTATTTAATATTCAAGCACAAACATGAGGAGAGTTCGTTTGAAGAAGCGATCGAGAAAAGGCCGCAATTGTTAAGTGATGGTTTATATAGTGATCATCTCCTGCGGTACTATAAATACTTTAGCAAAGATCAACTTCTTCTGTTATTTTTTGATGATATTGAGAAAGACCCTGTAGAGTTTATTCAACGAGTGTACCGTTTTCTTGACGTGAACGACCATTTCCTACCCCGCGATTTAGAAAATCAAGTTAATATGGTTTTCTATCCAGGTTTTCAAAATTTAATACGCTGGATGCGGCTCGGTTTTATTATCGAGTTAGTGAAGATGACTCCATTAGATGGTCTCATCCGGCGCCTGAGCCAAAGCAAGAAGCTCAAAAGCTATCCTGCCATCAAACCTGAGACAAGAGAAAAACTTGTACAATATTTCACTATTCCGAATAAAAAACTTTCAAGATTAACTGAACGTGACTTAAGTCACTGGATTTGAAGAGCTCCTCAAATTGCATTCAAAATTAGCAGGGGCTTCTAGCAGGCCCATCGAGCGAACCTTGGATCCAACCCTGTGAAATAGCGACCAACGAAGTAAATACTTGAAAGCTCCAAATTGAGATGAATATAGGAAAACAGACGCTGAAAAGGCTTGTTCTGATTATAGCTGAAATAATTGTCAGCCCTCTGACGCTTCTTGACAGGTTGGGCCAGATATTAGGGGCTGACCATATTTTCAGCACCATAGGAACCGCGCTCAGCCTGATACCAGGAAAAGTTGGAAGCTATCTTCGCCTTGCCTATTATAAGGGATCGCTACAGAAAATATCCAGTGATGTGTATATAGGATTTGGCTCGTATTTTTCCAAGAGATCAGCGCAAGTGGGGAGAAATGTCCAGATCGGCGCATACTGCATTTTGGGTGATGTAGAAATAAAGGATGATGTGCGAATTGCGAGCAGAGTAAGCATCCCAAGCGGCAAGTTTCAGCATGGAACGCCGCTGGGTCTATATCAAGATGACGAACGAAACCAGTTTAGTAAAGTTCGAATCGGGTATCGCACCTGGATTGGGGAAGGGGCCATAGTGTTGGCGGATGTTGGAGACGATTGTATTGTCGGCAGTGGATCTATTGTTACCCGTTCCTTTCCAAACGGTTACTTGGTTGCGGGCAACCCTGCGAGGGTAATTAGAAAACTGGAGCTCGAAAAATCAAAGATTAAGATTAAAGTCTTATACTTAATTGACGAGTTGAATCCCGCTGGCACAGAAAATCAGCTTATTTTACTTGTTGAGAATCTCGACAAAGATAAGTATGAGCCTGTAATAGGAATCCTTCGATCAAATAAGTATCTACAAAATCTAACAATAAAAACTCCTGTAATCGATTTTAAAAATAGTGGATATCGTGGTGTAAAAAATATCAAATTGATTTATGAGTTAAAAAAACATATAGAAAATGAAAGATATGATATTGTGCAGACCCAGTTTATGGACTCAGCCATATACTGCGCTTTGGCTATTCGTTTACTCTCAGATAAACCGATTCTGATCGGAACGCGCCGAAACCTTTATCACTGGAGAGAGGATGCGCCGTGGTTGTTTCGTTCATATAAATACACTGCGCGCTGGCTGGATGGAGTTTTGGCTAACTCCTATAGCGTCTCGAAGCTATGCGCAGAACTGGAAGGAGTGTCACCTGACAACATTACTACGATACAGAATGGAATCGAGTTAAGTAAGTACAATTCTATACCCTCCGAAAAGGCCAAAGAATATTTAGGAATTAAAGGCGCTTCTCCGGTTGTTGGAGTGTTGGCCAACTGGCGCCCCGTAAAAGGACTTAAATCATTTATCGCCGCCGCAAAAACTGTTCTATCAGAGTTCCCTGACGCTTTATTCATTCTTGCTGGCTCTGGCAAGCAGAAATCAGAGTTGGAAAGCCTGGCGAGAAACCTAGATATTTATGACAGTGTTATGTTTATCGAAAAACCTTCGGAAATAAACACGATTATCTCCGCCTTTGATATTGCGGTTCAGCCCTCGCTATCCGAGAGTTTTTCAAATGTTCTTCTTGAGTACATGGCCGTAGGGAAACCGATAGTCGCAACCAGAGTCGGAGATGCGGACAGAGTGATTACTGATGGAAAAGAGGGGCTACTGGTAGACCCGAATAATCCAGAGATGCTTTCCAGAGCAATCCTTGATCTTTGCCGTAAACCTGAAGTAGCGCTTGAGATGGGTAAGCGCGCGAGAATGAAAGTTGAGAAGAATTGGTCACTTGGTAAAATTGTAAAATTATACGATGAGTATTATCAAAGTCTAGTAATCAAAGAATAATGTCTAAGAAATTATCAATTAAAACTGAGACCATTTATGCTGAATATTTTTGCTGGTTAGCGGATCGATGAAGCATTGGAGGGCACATTTGCGGTGCCCATTTTGTAATAAGGGAAAGTATCTTTATCCAGAGAACGACTTAAATGAAAGCGGCGCTATAAAATGTGAAGCGTGTGGCGAAACGGTCAAAATAATCGATGGTATATATCATTTTCTCAAGGATAGAAAAAACGTGTCTGGTGTAGACTATGAAAGTGCAAGCTGGCACATTGAAGAGAGAGAAAGAGAAAGATATTACGAAAGAGTGCATGGTTTTAATGATGAGTGGCTTTGTTCTTTGCCTTTTCCTGACATTGAAATTGAAACAACTTTTCAAAAGAAGGGTGCCGCACTTGGAGAAAATTATTTTAATATACTGGAATCTTTGCATCTATCTAAAAGTGAAAAGGTATTAGACTTGGCCGCCGGTACCTGTTGGACGAGCAGGCATTTTGCAAAGTCCGGATGCAAGGTGGTTGCTACGGACATAAGAACTATAAAATACCATGGGTTGCGTTCGGCAGAAGCATATTTTGAACGAGGAGAGGAAAAATTCGAAAGAATTTGCTGGTCATTTGGCCCAATTCCTTTTGATGATGAAACATTTGATATCGTATTTTGTCAAAATGCTTTTCAATATGTTGATGATCTACACTATATGATTAATGAAATACGCAGAGTGCTTAAAACAAATGGAATATTTATTTTGTCATGGACCGGCGTACGAGCCCCATTCAAAGATAAAAAATATGGGCCAGGATATTATTTATCAGCATATCTGAAAAATATAAAAGCATGTCAATATTCCCAGATAAAATACAATATTCCAGAATCGTTAATTAATGAATCCAGAGTCGTAGCTACTCGGGAGAATAATAATATTGTGATCAATAGTGCTATCAAATTAATGAGCAAGTCAAAATTCCTTCGTACCGTCTTTTATATATATGGACGTATTCCCGCTGCACATGTTATAGGCGCTCCAATTAATATAGTTGCCACCAAGTGAAATCTATTGAAGCGTGGATAACGACGAGTGTAAGTATTGTGACAGGCATAGTATTTCCAGTTCGAAAAAGAGATATGAATGAATAGACATAGAGTAAGTTCGGCATATACCGACAGGATTGTTCAAAAGGAAAATGATAACAATACACATTTTGCAAAAAACCTAAAAAACGGGATATGGCCAAGATCATTCCCACTGTGGATGGACGGAATTT
>ENA-ORDP01000592-ORDP01000592.1-marine-sediment-metagenome-genome-assembly--contig:-NODE-592-length-23026-cov-12.791694_pt1 | contig 23026 bp, 21 predicted proteins | sample MGYA00248627_ERZ508539 | MGnify/ENA primary metagenome ERZ508539 (study PRJEB26208, sample SAMN05571518) | marine sediment metagenome | biome: deep sea; feature: Hydrothermal vent; material... | reverse complement strand
GTATTTGCCCCAATTCTGACATCATTACCGATCACCACCTTTCCGAGTTGAGGAATGGGTAACCAGTGATCGTCTTCACGTGCATGCCCAAAGCCTTCGGAGCCAATAACACATCCACTATGCAGGATGCAGTTCCTGCCCACCATTGTTTCATGATGGATAGTAGTATTATTTTTTAGTACTGTATCTTCACCAATAACGGCATCTTCACCCAGAAAACTCCCTGCCCCAATTTCGCATCCAGCGGCTATATTTACTGACTTTTCAATAATGACATTTTCAGCTACGCTTGCTGTTTCATGGACAAAAGCCTCGGCATGGACAATGGAAGATGGATGGATTCCCGCTGGCTTGCGTCTCTCCGGGTTTAATAAACGGGCAATTCTTGCAAAAGCCAGGTGTGGGTTTTCACTCAATAAAGCATTGCCCTGGTATTGCTCAAAAATATCAGGGTGAAGAATAACGGCTGTTGCCTTAGTCCCTTCAAGTTCAGAAAGATGTCGATGATCTGTACAGAAGCTGATATCACCTTTACCCGCGTCCTGCAAACTGGCAACAGCCCATATTTTTGCTTCAGGTAAGCCCTTCAGTCTGAGATCAAATCGAGTAGCCAGTTCAGATAACAGAAAACTCACTGTACCGCTGAAGACCTCACTTACTACGCAGTTTCTTTAAAACCAGCTCAGTAATATTTGCCTTTTTACTGGCAAAAAGCACGCCTTCTGCCAGAATTAAATCAAACTTATTTTCCTTTCCAACTTCATTTATGGCTTCCCGTACAACCTTTTGTAAAACTTTTAGTTCTTCGTTTCTACGCAGGTTATAATCTTCGCGGAATTCATCTGCTTCCCGTTTGATGCTGCGTTTGAGTTTGGTTATCTCCGCTCCTTTCTTTGACAACTCAGAGGCCTTCATAACCAGTGCATTTTTTTCCAGGTCCGACTCCAGTTTCTTGATCTTCTTCTGTTTCTTACGTATCGCTTTGTCGCGCGGGCTGAACTCTGCTTCAATCTTCTTCGTGGCAGACGCACCCTGTGGTGCTTGTTCAATCAATTTGACCAGATTTACAAAGCCAATTTTTGTCTCAGCGGAAGATATTGCTGGAAAAAATACCATTGCAAAAGTCAGGATCGCAATAACTTTAATTTTATTAGACATGGTTTTCATTTCTCAGGGTAGTGGTACCGTCAGGTTGATAGTTTATCTGAATCCCCTGCCAATTGTGAACTGGAATTTTTCCAGTCGATCTGCAGGCTTATTATTGATTGGTAATGCATAGCTAAGGGAAAGTGGGCCAACGGGTGAATACCAGTACAACCCAACGCCATAGGAATAGCGTAAATCAGCCAGGTCGACTTGCTCGCTTGGGCTAAATACCATGCCGCCATCGACAAACAAAGACAGCCGTTTATCTTTCTTTTCACTGCCGGGGAATGGAATCAATACATCAATTCCACCAACGACTCTACGGCTGCCGCCTATAGGATTTCCAGTACTGTCCAGAGGTCCCAGTGATCGGGCCTTATAGCCTCTGACAGAACTGCTGCCGCCAGCATAATAGTTTTTATAGAACGGGAATATCTGGGTATCACCGTAAACATCACCGTATCCCATATCACCGCTAAACTTCAGAACCACCTCACTTATTGTGGGTAGATGCCAGGAAAAGCTCAGACCGGTTTTGTAGTAATCAAGCTGGCTACCCGGAAGCGATGCCTCACCAAGAAGTCGGGCATAAAACCCGGTTGTTGGATAAAGAATACTGTCTCGCGAGTCATGCACCCAACTCGCTGTGGTCTTCAGGTACCAGTCACTTGGATGAAGGGCAATATAAGCCAGAATTTCATCAGGTGTCCCATCTGTTGCAGAAAGATTGCTGCGATCAGGACCAAAACTAAAGCTGAAACTGTTATCTTCTGACAGTGGTACACGGTAATTAACACCAACACTGATGGTTTCATTGATATACCTGGAGAGATTCGCCCTTGCCGCATCAATATCTGTATATGTCAGATAAAAACCACGACTGACGCCGTTGACTGTATAGTATGGGTTAAAATAGCGTATTCTAGCTGATCTTGTGATTTTGGACGTATCTATACTCACAGCCAGTTCCCGGCCAGAACCAAACAAATTCTTCTGGTTGATACTCGCCTGCAACAGGACACCATCTGACTCGGAATAACCCAGACCGAACATCATGCTGCCGGTCTGACGCTCTTTTACCCGCACATTTATATCAACCTGGTCTTCAGTACCCGGGACTGCCGGTGTTTCAATGTTGACATCCTCAAAAAAACTCAGCCGCTGCAAACGTATTTTTGAACGCCTGACATCTTTGGTAGACAGCCAGCCGCCTTCAAGTTGCCTGAGCTCCCGCCGAATAACTTCATCTCTTGTTGTTGTATTTCCATAAATATTAATTCGCCTGACATAAACCCTTTTAGATGGCTCAATATTAAAAACAAAGGAAACCGTCCGATTTTCCTTGTCAATATCGGGTATCGCATTAACATTAGCAAAGGTATATCCGGACTCTGCCAGACGATCGCTGATTGCCTTACTGGTTTTTTCTACTTCCTTGCGGGAGAAAATATCACCATGGAAAATCGTCACCAGTACCTTCAGATCCTTTTCAGGCACCACAAATTTCCCTCGCAGACTGACCTTATTTATTGTATAGACCTTACCTTCAGTAATATTGATGGTGATAAATATTTTCTTTTTATTCTCACTGATTGACACCTGGGTAGAATCAATTCTGAAATCTAGATAGCCCCGATCCTGGTAATAACTACGCAAGGCCTCAAGATCACCGGCCAGCTTCTGCTTTGAATACTGATCTGACTTGCTAAGAAAATTCAGTTTCCTCCATCCTGTTTTGGGTTTTACTTTAAAAAGCTTTAATAGTTTTTTGTCAGAGAACACGTGATTTCCTACAATGGAAACTTCACCCACTCTGGCTGTTTTTCCTTCCTTTATGTCAATATTGATTTTTACCCGGTTTCTTTCCAGTGGTGTAACGGTTGTTTTGATATTTACAGAATATTTGCCGATACTGTAATATTGTGAGCGAAGTTCCTGAGTCACTTTTCCCAGGATAGCCTTTTTGAATACCAGGCCCTCACCAAATCCCACCTGTAACATACCTTTCTTTAGTGCTTCGGTTTTGAATTCCTTGTTACCGGAAAACTCTATACTGGCAACAGTCGGGCGCTCAACGATATCGATAATCAGCACACCGCCTTTTCGGCTTATCTCGATGTCCTGGAAAAAGCCCGTATCAAACAAGGCTTTTATGGCATCGTTTATTTCATTGTCATCAACAAAATCACCCACCTTAATCGGTAAATAATTAAAGATAGTACCGGCAGAAATCCGTTGTATTCCATTGACCTGGATGTCTGTAACCTCAAATTCCTCCAGCGCAAGGGCCTGTATAGACCACATGAAGAATGCAAGAAAGCTCACAGAAAGTATCTTTGTTTTGATCATTATCCAGTTCTTATTTTGTTTATGGTTCCCTTTGTGATCTCATTAGGGATCTCTTAGGGGAACAGTCGTCCCAGATCGTTATATACAGCAAGAGACATTAATAAAAAAAGCAGCAGGATACCAACTTGCTGGCCCAATATCATCACTTTTTCAGGAACCGGCTTTCTGGTGACCGCCTCTATCGAATAATAAAGCAAATGACCGCCATCAAGAAGGGGTACAGGCAGAAGATTAAGTACGCCCAGGCTCACGCTTACAATAGCCAGAAACAATATAAAACTACTGAAGCCTACCTGTGCTGACTTTCCCGCATATTGAGCGATGGTAATCGGTCCACTTATATTTTTGCTGGATATTTCAAGGGTAACCATTTTCACCAGCATACGCAGAGTCAATACAGACATCATCCAGGTTGTTTCTGTTCCCTTGTACAGGGACTCCAACGGGCCATAGCTGACCATGACTTTCCTGTCTTCAGGGATCGCTACTGGCTGCACACTGATTCCTATGCGGCCAACCTCCCTGTCACCATCCATTGCCTTCTCCGGTGTGACAAAAACAGATTCAGGATTACCATTGCGGGAAATATCAAGTTTTAGCTGCCGTCCCGGGCTGGCTGATATCAATCTTACGACATCATCCCAACTGCCAGTTTTTTCACCATCAATGGCAGTAATCAAATCACCATGCTTAAGTCCTGAATTAAATGCAGGCTTGCCATTGACTACCTGATCAATAACTGGCGGCACTGTTGGATACCAGGCAATAAGCCCGATACCACGAGCCACCAGTCTGGCATCAATTTTTGACATTGGTACATCAGCGAGATTCAAGGAACGGGTAACTTTTCTGCCGTCACTGGTCTGTATATCATATTGAACAGTTTTGCGCGCCAGCGCCTTACTGAATAAATACAGGCGCTGCTCCTGCCATATACTCAGCTTTCGTCCATCCACTGACAGCAGCAGATCACCACTGCGAAAACCATCTTTCTGTGCAACAGAACCCTCGACCACCTTGCCAACAACAGGACTAAGGCCTTCTATACCCCCAGCAAAAACAAGGCTGTAGGCCGCTATAGCAAAAAGGAAATTAAACATGGGGCCAGCCAGCACAACCAGCGTTCGCTTCCAGATTGGCTGCCGGTTAAAGGCTACATGCTTATCTTCCTCAGCGACCTCACCTTCGCTTTCATCCAGCATTTTGACGTAACCGCCGAGCGGTAGAGAACCGAGGGCATAAACCGTGCCGTCACTTGCTGTACGTGACCAGATTGGCCGGCCAAAACCGACAGAAAACTTCAAAACTTTAATACCGAGTCTTCGCGCAACCCAAAAGTGCCCGAACTCATGCACAGTCACCAGAATACCCAGTGCAAGGATGAACCCAGCAATACTGTAAATAAATTCTAACATATTGATATAATTATATTATTCGGGTCCCATATACCATCTATGAAATCGCAGTAAGACGATTCACAGCAAAACTCCGTGCAAGCTGATCTGCAGCAAGTACATTCTCCAACGTCTGTTCTGGTTCATGGTCAATGGCTTCCATGGTCTCTTCTACCAGCTGAATAATCTGGTCAAAACGTATTTTACTATCAAGAAATGCCTGCACAGCAACCTCATTTCCAGCATTCAATATTGCCGGCAGCGTGCCGCCAGTCTCAGCCGCGATGCGTGCCAACGACAGAGCAGGAAATTTTAGCATATCTGGTGCCTGAAATTCTAAGGCAGCAATTTGTAAAAGGTCCAGCCTTTCTACACCTGCTTCTATGCGCTCCGGCCAGGCAAGAGCATGTGCTATCGGTGTGCGCATGTCCGGATTACCTAACTGCGCGAGAAGGGAGCCATCGGCATATTCAACCATCGAATGGATAACACTTTGTGGATGCACCACAATATGAATCTGCTCGGGCCCAGTTGAAAACAGCGCACAGGCTTCTATTAATTCAAGTCCCTTGTTCATCATAGTGGCAGAATCTACAGAAATCTTGCGACCCATTACCCAGTTGGGGTGAGTGCAGGCCTGATCCGGTGTAATTGAGCCAAAAGCCGCCCGATCCAGATTGAGAAAAGGCCCACCTGAGCCGGTGAGTAAGAGCCGGCGAACTCCGTAGTCTGACAGTTCATGCTCTACCGGTGCGGCAGTTGCCTGCTGAACGGCAGCTGGCAAACACTGAAAAATGGCATTATGCTCACTGTCTATGGGCAACAAAATAGCACCGGAAAGTTTCGCCTCCTCGATAAAGACCTGCCCTAACATCACCAGCGGTTCCTTGTTTGCAATCAGGACTCGCTTGCCGGCTTTGACAGCGGCCAGTGTCGGCAATAGCCCTACAGCACCAACTATACCGGCCATTACCGCATCCACTTCGCCCAGCTGTACCACCTCGGCAAGCGCTGACTTGCCAGCCAATACTTTTACAGGATAGCCTTTTTGACCAAGCAACTGCCTGAGCTCTGCCGCTGCCCCTTCATCAGCCATCACGACAATTTTCGGCTGCCATTCCTCACATTGCTGAAACATCCGCCTGGTTTGTCGGTTGCCTGTCAGTGCTATGACTTTGAATTGCTGTGGGTGGCGCCTGATCACATCAAGCGTATTTATACCGATGCTACCGGTAGAACCTAGTATGCAAATGCCCTGCTGTTTCACTATGTAGAAATACCCGAAGCAAGAAAGTCAAACTGATAAAGTAAAAGTATGTACGGCGGTAAAGCGGCACAGGCACTATCGATACGATCCAGTAAACCACCGTGCCCCGGTAGCAGCTTACCTGAATCCTTAACCCCTGCCCTGCGCTTGTAAATACTCTCAAACAAATCACCCGCCAGTGAAAACAGTGTGATAAAGACAACCGCAAGTAGCCAGTAAATTAATTTTTCTATCGGCAACCCCCATACCTGCAGACCTACTATGGCAGCGATTGTTAAGGCCCCGACAAGTCCACCAATGAGTCCCTCAATTGTTTTGCCCGGACTGATTCGTGGAGCCAGTTTATGTTTTCCCAGGGTACGGCCAGCCAGATAGGCACCCGTATCAGCAGACCAGATGATAAAGAAAAAAACCAGCAGCAGTTGAGGTGCATCTATATCCTGCGCCTTGAGTATCTCCAGGCCGAGTATTGTGGGAAGCAATACAAAATAACCGTCCAACCATGCCAGTCTGCCGTTTCCAGAAGGGCTTTGCGACCCATTTTCCTTATGTCCAAAACGAAACAGGCGGACTATCACCACCAGCCACAATGCGAAGACAAATATAAACAGCTCCCTTCCTGCCAGCTCGTAGTATTGAATCGTCACGACGATGGCCACACCCGCTGCTATATACACCACCCTCGTGAAAGAAGACTTGATCGCACTTAAATTTGCCCACTCAAAGAGACTGAAAACAAGAATAACAAGAAGAAAAAGTGCGAAACTCAGCGTATCCATTAGAAATAATGCCGCAATAAAGATCGGCATCAGGATAGCTGCGGTCAACAAGCGTTGTTTAAGCATGCCTGGACTTAGTTATTTGCTCACTGGTTTTTCCGAATCGACGTTCCCGACTGGCAAACCATTGCAGGGCATCAGAAAGATCCTCTTTTGAAAAATCAGGCCATAGCACATCGGTGAAATATAACTCGCAATAAGCCAGTTGCCAGATCAGAAAATTACTAATTCGTTTCTCACCACCGGTGCGAATAAACAGATCAGGATCGGGGATTCCATCGCTAGTCAGGTAACTGGAAATCAGCTCTTCATCGATATTATCGGGGTCTATTTCACCTCGGCAAGATTTTTCCGCCAGTTGTCTGCATGACTGCGTGATATCCCAGCGGCCACCGTAGTTTGCGGCAATCGTCAACGTCATGCGGTCATTACATGCCGTGCGCATTTCTGCCTTTTTGATTAACTTGTTGATTCGCTTACCGAAACGGGCCAGGTCGCCAATGATACGCAAACACACCCCATTCTCTACCAGGGCATCAATATCCTTTTCCAGGACAGAGATGAAAAGCTCCATCAGCAGCTTTACTTCTCGCGGCGGTCTTTGCCAGTTTTCACTGCTGAAGGCAAACAATGTCAGGTGCTCTACCCCTTCGTCGCCACACAAACGAATGATTCGTCGCACAGCCTCTGCACCTTTGCGGTGCCCCATTACACGAGGCTGTCCCCTGCTTTTCGCCCAGCGGCCATTGCCATCCATTATGACAGCAATATGGCGAGGAGTACCGGGTTCAGGGTTTTTCTGACAGGGTATTTTTGTATTTTCGGCCGGGGACATTATTCCGAATCGGGAATGCTGGAATGGGAAAACCAACAGTTTAGCCCAGCCGGTAAGATACTTAAAGAATTAAGGGCGCCCTAAAGAGAAAAAGGACCAAACAAAGCGATCAGGAGATTTATATCTCCATTAATTCTTCTTCTTTTCCCTTCAACAGGTTATCGATATTAGCAATACTGGAATCAGTCAATTTCTGTACCTGTTCTTCGCCATGACGCGCATCATCTTCAGAAATTTCCTTCTCTTTCAGTAATTCCTTGATATGAGAAATTGCATCACGGCGTATATTCCTGACCGCTACCTTGCCACCCTCTCCTTCACTTTTAACCAGTTTCACCAGATCCAGCCTGCGTTCCTGCGACAGGGGAGGAATTGGAATACGTATAATATCACCGGCAGACATTGGGTTAAGATCCAGATCTGACTCCAGTATGGCCTTCTCAATTGTCTGTACCATGCCTTTTTCCCAGGGCTGCACACCGAGTGTGCGGGAATCAGCTACAGTGACGTTTGCCACCTGACTTAACGGCGTTGGATTACCGTAATAAGCTACTTTTATATTATCCAGTAACGCAGTATTTGCCCTGCCCGTACGTAACCGTGACAACTCACCCTTAAGCGCATCAACACTTTTGCCCATACGCTCCTTTGCATCATCAAGGATTTCATTAATCATTCTGTTTTCCCTTGTTGCCAGTAATAAGATATTGGCTACACTATTAATTAGTCACCAGGGTACCTTCCGGCTGACCATCGAGTATTCTAGCAAGAGCGCCGGCAGAACGCATTGCATAAACACGCAACGGCAGGTCATTCTCCATACAAAGTGTAATAGCTGTCAGATCCATAACTCCCAGTTGGCGCTTAAGAACTTCATCGAAGCCAAGTTGCTGGAATTTCTTTGCTGCAGGGTGGATTTTCGGGTCTGCATCGTAAACACCGTCAACCTGAGTTGCTTTTAACAGCAAATCCGCGTTTATTTCGATAGCTCGCAGGCTGGCAGCGGTATCCGTCGTAAAATAGGGATTGCCGGTACCCGCTGCAAAAACCACCACCGTACCTGCTTCGAGGTATTCGAGCGCCAGACGGCGGCTGAAAGATTCAGTAAATGTTCCTACCGGAATGGCGGAAAGCACTTTTGCAGGGATATCGTTGCGATTGAGGTTTTCAGCGACAGCAATTGCATTAATTACCGTTGCCAGCATACCCATCTGGTCTGCAGGTACTCTATCCATGCTCTGTGCGGCACCGGACACACCACGAAAAATGTTACCGCCACCAACAACGATACCTGTCTGTGTATCACGCTGAATTGCCGTTTTTATTTCAGCACTGACATATTCCAGCACATCCTGGCTGATGCCGAAATCCTGCTCGCCCATAAGGGCTTCGCCGCTGAGTTTCAAAAGGATGCGGCGGATGCTGTTAGCGCCAGATCCGCTCATCACTACTTAGGCTCCCTTTACCTGCGCAGCGACTTCTGCGGCAAAATCTTCGATCTTTTTCTCTATGCCTTCGCCTACTTCAATGCGTGAAAATCGGCTGACTGACGCATTTTCTGATTTCAGCAACTTTCCGACAGAAGTCCCTGGATCCTTAACAAAGGGTTGACCTTGCAAAGCCACCTCATTGAGGAATTTATTGATACGACCGGTAATCATTTTTTCTATGATCTCTGGTGGTTTACCGCTTTCTGCCGCCTGGGCAGTGAAAACTTCTTTCTCTTTTTCCACTGCATCAGCCGGGACTTCATCAGGGCTGATGCAAAGTGGCTTCATTGCTGCGACATGCATAGCAATATCCTTGCCCAGGTTTACATTGCCGCCGGTACTGCTTACCAGTACACCAATTTTCAAGCCATGCTGGTAACTACTGAGCACCGCATCACCTTCTGCCTCGATTCTTTCAAAGCGGCGTACGGTAATATTCTCACCTAACTTCGCAATCAGAGTACGGCGAGTGTTATCAACAGTTTCACCGGATGGCAGCTCTGCAGCATTCAATGCATCAATATCTAAAGGATTAATGTCTGCCACGAGTGCCGCAATATCAGCGGCAAAATCCTGAAAATCATCACCTTTAGCAACAAAATCTGTTTCAGAATTTACCTCAATAATAACACCTAACTTACTGTCATCATTGACATAAATACTTACCACACCTTCCGCTGCGACACGACCGGCTTTCTTGTCAGCCTTTGCCGCCCCGCTGGTGCGCAGCAATTGTACAGCCGCATCCATGTCCCCGTCAGTTTCAGTCAGTGCTTTTTTACATTCCATCATGCCTGCGCTGGTACGTTCACGCAGTTCCTTAACCATAGATGCAGTAACAGCCATCTCGAATAACCTCTATTTTTTAGGGAACCTCTGATTAATTCTGGACGAAGTAGATTGCGATCTAAAATATTCAGGTTTGAGGCGCAAATCGCACGTAATAGCTAGCTATTGCGAAGGTTTGCAACGAAAAAACTGGATATTTTAGGCGTAAGATACGAGTTCATGAATTGATCAGAGGTTCCTTAGTATTAAATCTGTAAGATTAAAGTGAAATATCCCGATTATTTAACCCGAACATTGTCACAATATTGATAAAGCCGTGCAGTCGGCCCTTTCTTACTCATCGCCCTTATCCACTGCCGCCTTCTTGACAGCCTTCTTTTTTACAGTCTTTTTCTTTACCGCTTTCTTTTTCACAGCCTTTTTCCTGACTACTTTTTTAACTACGGGTATTTCCTCTGCAACTGGCGCTGTTTCAGTAGTTACTTCATCAGCATCTGCCTTGCCGGCATCTGCTTTCTTTGCGGCGATAATTGCATCGTTGTCCGATTTCACTTTCTTTATCAGCGCCTCGGCCTTAACGTCGTCCATTTCGACAAAGTCATCAGACGCTGCAACCACAGGAACGGTCGCAACAGAATGGCGCCCTTCTATAATGGCATCGGCAATCGTTTCAGCATAGAGACGAATTGAGCGAATCGCATCATCATTGCCTGGAATTACATAATCGATGCCTTCCGGCTTACAGTTGGTATCAACCACAGCAACCACAGGTATGCCGAGCTTTTTGGCTTCTGCTATAGCGATATATTCATATTTCACATCGATGATGAATAGTGCATCTGGCAGACCATTCATATTCTTGATGCCGGACAGGGAACGTTCCAACTTGGTGCGTTCACGCTCGATACGCAGACGTTCTTTTTTGATCAGTTTATCTGCCTGGCCACTTTCAAATTGTTCGTCCAGCTCTTTCAGGCGCTTGATCGAATTACGTACAGTCTTAAAATTGGTCAGCATACCGCCCAGCCAGCGGTGATCCACATAAGGTGAAGCACAACGTGTTGCTGCTTCACGAATAACTTTACTTGCCTGGCGCTTGGTGCCGACAAACATTACATTGCCGCCATTAGCAGCAATATTGCCAAGAAAATTACTGGCTTCCTCAAACAGGGGCAGGGTTTTTTCCAGATTAATGATATGGATCTGGTTACGCTCACCAAAGATATAGGGGCGCATTTTGGGGTACCAGAAACGTGTACGGTGGCCGAAATGAACACCAGCTTCCAGCATATCGCGAAGCGAAACCTTAGACATCTTAATTTCTCCGTTCGGGTTACATTCACATGGGTTGCAACGCCAGTCTGATCGACAACTAGTCTCTCAAACACCCGGGCCCTGCTATTGTTCCCACGATCATTTTAGTTAAGTCATCAAATGACAGTGTATTTCAGAATCAGGCAGTCCATAATTCAGAACCCCTGAAAAGAGGCGGATTTATAGCATAAATACTAAGAAGTTCCAAGTTTCAGGTTTCAAGTTTCAAGGCCCAGGACGTGTAGGGTTTTCGTCTTGACACTTGAAACTTGGAACTTGAACTTCTTTTAATAACGATATCATTATTTTATCTAGAGTCCGGTTATAATGCCCCGCTGTAAAAGAACTTAGCGGAATTATCAATGAGCATTACTATCAAGACGGCAGATGAAATAGAAAAAATGCGGGTGGCTGGCCGGCTTGCAGCACAGGTTCTGGAAATGATAGAGCCTTTTATCCAGGCAGGGATTAGTACAGATGAGCTGGATGCAATCTGCCAAAAATATATAGTAGAGGAACAGGATGCCATCCCTGCTCCGTTGAACTATCACGGTTTTCCAAAATCTATCTGCACCTCACTCAACCATCAGGTATGTCATGGTATACCCAGTGACCGCATACTAAAAAAGGGCGATATTATTAATATCGACATTACCGTTATCAAGGATGAATTTCACGGCGACACCAGCCAGATGTTTACTGTTGGCAAGCCTTCTACTCTCGCCCAGCGCCTGATAAAAAATAGTCGGGAGTGCATGCTTAAAGGTATCGCTCTGGTTAAACCCGGTGCTCACCTTGGCGATATCGGCCATGCCATCCAGACCCATGCTGAAAAAAATCGTTTTTCTGTGGTACGTGAATACTGTGGCCATGGCATAGGACGGGAATTCCACGAAGAGCCTCAGGTTCTCCATTATGGCGAAGCGGGATCAGGCATCACGTTGCTGGAAGGCATGACTTTTACAATTGAACCAATGATCAATGCCGGAAAAAAGGATGTGAAACTGCTGCCCGATGGCTGGTCGGTTGTTACCCGTGACCACAAGCTATCTGCGCAATGGGAGCATACAATTCTGGTTACCGCCGATGGCCATGAAGTACTCACCCTGCGAGAAGATGAAGAGGCTCCATGAAAAATAAGCGAGCAAGCCTGTCGCGCAGGGACTTCCCCGCTGCGGCGAAAATTGTGGGCATTCTTAGCGACGACCCACAGCCGCATAAAACTATAAAGCGCATACTGCAGGAGACCCGGGAGATTCTTCACCATGCTCAGTCTGACGGTGCCTCCAGCACCAATATCATCAGCCTCTGGACCTGGTTCATCGACCAGTTGCTGATCAATATCTGGCATTCTGTGCAGACCCCTGAATCAAGCTCCAACAGCTGCAGCCTGATTGCGGTCGGGGGATACGGCCGAAACGAACTGCATCCCTCCTCGGACATCGACCTGATGATTCTCCTCGACGATGATGAAGCCGGCGAAAATATTGATGATACCTTCGCCGAATCAGGCGAACAGTTTCTGCATATTTTATGGGATATTGGTCTGGATATCGGCCACAGCGTACGCACAGTCGCTGAATGTAAAGAAGCAGCCATCGACCTGACAGTCGTCACCAACCTGATGGAAGCACGTCTGTTGTCCGGCTCGGTGGAGTTGCTGCAGAAAATGCAGGCCGCCATCTCACCCGATCAAATCTGGCCTGCCGATGAATATTTCCATGCCAAACTGCAGGAACAGCAGGCCCGCCATATTCGTTTCGGTGAAACAGCATACAAACTTGAACCAAATATCAAGGAAAGTCCGGGTGGTCTGCGAGATTTGCACATGATCGCCTGGGCCACAATGCGTTACTTCAATGCAACATCCCTGGAAGAGCTGGTACAGCATGAATTTCTGACCAGGGGCGAGTATCAAACACTGATTCGGTGTCGCAATTTCCTCTGGCGCATACGCAATGGCCTGCACTTTCTAACTGGCCGCCGGGAAGACAGACTGCTGTTTGAACACCAGCGTGTACTGGCAACTGAATTCGGCTACACAGACAAACTCGGTAATCTGGCAGTAGAGCAATTGATGAAGCGCTATTACCGGACGGTAAAAGAGCTCGGACTATTGAATGACATCCTGCTGCAACATTTTGAAGAAGTCTTCCTGGTGCAGAAGGACAATACCTCCGTAGAGATCAATCGCCGGTTCAATGCGATAAATGGTTATGTAGACGTTGTGGATAACGATGTTTTTAATCGACAGCCTTTTGCTTTGCTGGAGGTATTTTACATTCTTCAAGATTTTCCCGACCTGAAAGGCATTAGAGCAAATACTATTCGCCTGATTCATAACACCTTAAACCTGATAACCCCTGAATTTCGCCAGGACATTGCCTGCCGCAGCCTGTTTATTACATTATTTCGCAATGGCACAGGCCTTACGCACATCATGCGAAAAATGAATGACTATGGTGTACTGGGTGCCTATTTTCCTGCCTTTGGTCGTATAGTAGGCCTGATGCAGCATGATCTTTTTCATATCTACACGGTGGATGTTCACATCCTTTTCGTTATACGAAACCTGCGCAGGCTGAGTGTTGATAAATTTCGCGATGAACATCCCCTGGCCAGCAAATTATTGGCCAGTGTGTTCAAGCCTGAACGCCTGTATCTCGCTGCCCTGCTGCACGACATCGCAAAAGGACGGGGTGGTAACCATTCTGAAAAAGGTGAAAAGATAAGTATCAAGTTCTGTCGTCAACATGATCTCAGTGAATACGATACAAGGCTTGTTGCCTGGATGGTGCGCAATCATCTGATCATGTCCTGGACGGCGCAGAAAATGGATATTTCTGATCCGGAAGTCATTGCAGAATTTGCACATACAGTTGGCGATCAGGAGCACCTGGACAATATATATCTTTTGACCATGGCAGATATGCGAGGCACTAGCCCAAAAGTATGGAATGACTGGATAAACAAGCTGTTACTGCAGCTTTATAATACAACATCGAGGCACTTGAGGCGTGGAAATATTGATAGTGAACGCAATGAAGAACGCCTTGCCAATCTGCGGCAGACGCTTTCCAGCAGTCTGGTTCCAACACAAATTTCAGCCACAGGATTCCAGCGCTATTGGTCTTTATTCGACAACGATTATTATCTGCGTTATGAGGTCGACACCTTAAAATGGCACATAAAAACACTCGCCAATGTCAACATCCTTGAGCTACCGGTTGTGGCCGTTCGTTATGCACGAAATTCAGGCAGTACCGAGGTGCTGGTATTTACCCCGGATCTGGCAAATCTGCTGGTAAGAACCACGGCTGGCTTTGATCGTCTGAACCTGAATATCGTGGACGCACGCTTACATACGACACAAATGGGCTTTGCCCTGCACAACTATCTTGTGCTGGATCAGAATGACAATGCGATCTGCACTGATACTGAACAGAAGGAGATAGAAGAGGCACTAAAAGATCAGTTGCTGATGCCTCGCAAAGGTCGTGACCCATGGAAAACACATCTGCCCAGAGTACTGAAGCAGTTCCCAATTCCGACACAGGTAAACTTCCTGGAAATCCGACAGGGTCAATATACCCTTTTAGAGGTCATTGCTCAGGACAGGCCAGGTCTTTTGTACCAGATTGCAGAAGTTTTCGAAAAATGTGATATCAAGCTGCATAATGCCAAGGTGGCAACCTACGGCGCACGAATCGAGGATATCTTTTTTGTTAGCGATCTCGGGAACAAACCCATAACTGACAGTGAACAGCAGGACTACATCAGACAAAACATAATCGATAGACTGGATTTGAATTCAACCCAGGTCTCTGATAACACAATCATTTTCAATAAAAAGCAACCAGTAACTAACAACTAAATACTGACCCCATGAATTCACGACTGGATGACCTGAAGGAATACCCCTTTCAAAGACTCAATCGTTTGCTGACAGACATTGAAGCACCATCAAAAAATGAGCGGATCATGCTGTCGCTGGGCGAACCGAAACATGCTCCTCCGCCTTTCATCCATGACTTGCTGGCGAAAGGCGGTCATCTACTTTCCGGCTATCCGGGTACCCGTGGTGAAGAAAAACTGAGGGAGTCGATCTGCAGTTGGCTCAGTCGCAGATTTCATATTACTGAAGGAAAACTCGATCCAGCTCAGCATGTGCTGCCGGTTAGCGGCAGTCGGGAAGCCATTTTTTCCTTCATCCAGGCCGCTGTTGATTGCAGCTGCCATGGCCCGGCACGTGTCGTCATGCCCAACCCCTTTTATCAGATCTATGAAGGGGCCGCCATCATGGCAGGTGCCACACCTTATTTCCTGAACAGCATTGAAGAAAATGACTGGCAGCCACAGCTGGATAAAGTGCCGGAACATATCTGGCGAGAAACCCAGTTGCTGATCCTCTGCTCACCCGATAACCCGGTAGGCTCGGTTATTCCGGCGGAGATCTATACCAGGGTGCTGTCACTTGCTGACCGCTACGACTTCATCGTTGCTGCAGATGAATGCTATAGCGAACTCTACAGGGATGAAAGCACGCCACCTGTCGGCCTGCTGCAAGTCGCAACAGAACAGGAACGTAACGACTTTGAGCGTTGTATTGTTTTTCACAGCCTGTCCAAACGATCCAGTCTACCTGGACTGCGCTCAGGCTTTGTCGCTGGAGACAGTAAAATTATTGATGCCTATTTCAAATACCGTACCTATCACGGTTGCGTCCCCAATCGGCTGACCCAGGCCATTTCTACCGCGGCTTGGGATGATGACGAACATGTAGTTCAGAATCGTGCCGTCTATCGTGATAAATTCACCGCCGTTATTGATATACTACAGCCTGTTCTGAAATTGAATCAACCTGCTGCTGGTTTCTATCTATGGCCAGAGACACCGATCAACGAGGAAGAGTTCAGCCGCCGGCTATTTCAGAATGAGCACGTGGTCACCCTGCCGGGCACCTACCTGGCACGCGATACCCTTGACGGCAACCCCGGGAAAAACCGGATACGTATCGCCCTGGTAGCCGAACAGCAGGAATGCATAGAAGCAGCCAAACGAATTCGTAAATTTGTTACAGAGAAAATGTAACCCTTGAAACTTTACTTGAAACCTGAAACCTGAGACTGAATATATCCCCCGAGGAAACCCCATGCAAGACCTGAAAACCCAGATTGAAGAAGCCTACGAACAACGTACCAGAATCACCCCGCGTACCGCTGCCAGTCATGTCAAAGATGCAGTCTACAGAGTCATTGAGAAGCTGGACACCGGTGAAACTCGGGTCGCCGAGAAGAAAGATGGCAACTGGATCGTAAATGACTGGTTGAAAAAGGCTGTTTTGCTATATTTCCGCATCGAAGACAATAATTTTATCAAAGGTGGCTTCACAAATTATTTCGATAAAATTCCATCAAAATTCAGCGACTACAATTCACGCGATTTCCGGCAGGGTGGTTTTCGTGTTGTGCCACCGGCAACCGCGCGTCGCGGTTCCTATATCGCCTCAAATGTCGTGCTAATGCCAAGCTATGTCAATATCGGCGCCTATGTCGATGAAGGCACCATGGTAGATACATGGGCGACGGTAGGCTCCTGTGCCCAGATTGGTAAAAATGTCCACCTCAGTGGTGGCGTGGGTATTGGCGGTGTGCTGGAACCACTGCAGGCCACCCCCACTATTATAGAGGATAATTGTTTCATCGGCGCTCGCTCCGAAGTCGTCGAAGGCGTTATCATAGAAGAAGGTGCAGTTCTTGCCATGGGTGTCTTCATTAGCCAGAGCACCAAGATCTATGACAGGAAAACTGGTGAGTACACATACGGTCGTGTACCAGCATATTCAGTCGTTGTCCCCGGTTCATTACCGTCAAAAGATGGCAGTTATAACCTGAATTGCGCTATTATCGTTAAACAGGTGGATGAGAAAACCCGTAGTAAAGTAGGTATTAATGAATTACTGCGTGAAGCCTGATGTCAGTGATATGAAAAAGCTAATAAAATAAAGAATACTATGGCGACTTCTATAATTCTTGCAGGAATCAAAAACTGTGATGGTGTGCAGTCGGCGCAACGCTGGCTGGAAGAAAATAGTATTGAATATGTTTTTCTCGACCTCAGATCCGATCTTTTTGTACGTCATATTCTTGGCAAGTGGATGGAAAAGGTCGACTGGACAACGCTGCTGAATAAACGCAGTGCAACCTGGCGAGGCCTTGATGACAAGGACCGCACTGGACTTGATGAAGCCCGTGCCATGTCATTGATGATGAAACATCCAACCTTGATCAAGCGACCTGTTTTACAGATGGAAAATATCATTGAAGTCGGCTTCTCCGCTGAGCGATATGCCGAGTTACTCAAGCCCTGATAAATGATTGAAGAAGTAGCTGAAAAAACCGTAAATAACACCCTGCAGCTGTGCTGCGAGCTAATCAGCCACCCATCCGTCACGCCCGATGATCAGGGCTGCCAGAAGCTTATCTGTGAACGGCTTGAGTCTGCAGGCTTCGCCTGTCAGCATCTCCGTTTTGAAGATGTCGACAACCTCTGGCTGACGCACGGGACAGGCAGGCCGCTGTTTGTTTTTGCCGGCCATACCGATGTGGTGCCCACCGGCCCGGAAAGCAACTGGTCCAGCCCCCCGTTTGAGCCGACGCAACGGGATGGAAAGTTGTATGGTCGCGGCAGTGCCGACATGAAGACATCAATAGCTGCCTTTGTGACCTCCGTTGAACAATATGTTGCAGAAAACCCTGACCACCCGGGCACTATTGCTCTGCTGATCACATCTGATGAAGAAGGCCCGTCTATCAACGGGACAGTTAAAGTCATACAGTGGCTGGAAACACAGTCGATTAAGATTGATTATTGTATTGTTGGTGAGCCCTCATCTGTTGAGACTCTGGGTGATACAGTTAAAGTCGGGCGACGCGGATCCCTGAATGGTTATATGACTGTTTATGGGAAACAGGGCCATGTCGCTTACCCGCAGCTGGCAGAGAATCCGTTCCATCGTGCCCTGCCTGCATTAAATGAACTGGCAGGTATTGAATGGGATCAGGGAAATGAATTTTTCCCTGCTACCAGTTTTCAAATTTCCAGTGTCACAACAGATACAGATGTAGAAAATGTCATACCTGGCGTTGTGACGATTAGATTTAATTTCCGTTTCTCTTCTGAATTAACTGAAAAACAGATAAAGAAACGTGTGTTTGAGATTCTTGAAAAATATAAGTTACGCTACTCAATAGACTGGTGCCTGTCAGGCAATCCATTTTTGACGGTAAACGGCGTACTGGTCGATGCAGTCAGCAATGCCTGTGCTGAGGTGCTTGAGATTACACCTGAGCTATCAACTTCCGGTGGTACATCAGATGGCCGTTTTATCGCACCGACGGGAGCCGAAGTAGTAGAACTTGGGCCCTGTAATGGCAGTATTCACCAGATAGATGAACATGTTATGCTGACAGATCCTGAGCGGCTGTCAACAACATACCAACGTATCCTTGAACTTACTTTGAACACCAACAAAAAAATATGAAACAGGCCTTTCCCTGCTTTCCCAAACACATACGTATAAAAATGGCCGGTATAACTGACACCGGCCTACGACGTAATAACAATGAGGATAATATCCTTGTTGATATGCAGCATGCACTTGCAATCGTTGCCGACGGTATGGGTGGACATAATGCCGGTGAGGTAGCCAGTCAGATAGCTATCGATGTCACCAGCCAGTTCTTAATCGCAGGCCTGCATATAGAAAGCCGAATGGATGATGCTTTTTCTACTCCCAAGCCAATGAAAGACCTGCTGGAAAAGTCCATCCAGTTGGCAAACCGAAAAATCATTGAAGAATCCGGCAAAGATAATACAAAAAGTGGTATGGGAACGACGGTCGTCTGCCTGCTTTTTTGCAAGAGCTGGTTTGTCATTGGTAACATTGGAGACTCCCGCTGCTACCGTTTTCGTGATGGGAAAATCAGCCAGTTATCTGAAGATCATAGCTGGATACAGGGCATGATTAAACAGGGAACTATCAAAATGGAAGATGCCAAACGTCACCCGCAAAGAGGCCTGTTACTGCAGGCGCTGGGGAACCGTGAGGTTGATCCCACATTCACATCTGGCTGCTCTCAGGCTGGTGATGTATTCGTCCTCTGTTCAGACGGTCTGACAGAAGTGGTCAGTAACAATACGATTGGATTTGTGCTCAACCAGAATGGAAGCCCGCAAAAAACTGCTGAAAAACTTGTTGAGCTGGCTAATGAAAATGGAGGTCCAGACAATATTTCGGTCATAGTGGTAAAAATATTGCCAGCCAGAGAATAACGGTTTACGTAACACGTAATTCTTAAACCGTGCTAGGATTGCCTGTGATAACTTGTCTTATGGCACTTAGGGCAGGGAGGGATACATCCAGCCTTGTGGAAATGTAATATCTCACCACAGTTATCACAAACCAGCGCCCCCGGCCCCGTCACTTCTCCAGTTTTATAGAGTGAGTTCGCAGCCAGCTCCAGTTTCAATTCATTCATCTCAACAGTAGTCGGATCAGCAGCCTGCAGGAACATATCCAGTAGTTCCGCAGCAAGCAGACTATCTTCAAACCCCAGCCAGTCCTTTAATTCCTTTCCCTGTTCAGAAGTATAAATGGCAGCATCAGATAGATCACGTTTAAGATATTCTGCCAGCTTGGCAGCCTCTTCTTCTGTCAGCTCTTCAAGCTCGATTGCTTTCTCTTTGGCACTGTCAATCAATGAATGCAGAGCCGGTCCCGTCTTCTTTTCCAGCTTGCGAAACTCTGTCGTACTGCGTTCCAGCATCGTTTCGTAGGCATCACCCATAATATCCAACGGGTCGTTAATTTTTTTCTTTGGCATGATTCTACTCCGTCATTTACACCGTTTCTCTGTGGGTCAGGATAACATCTTTGCAGGAGCATCGCTCGGCGCGATTGTTTCAGATTCTAACAGGCTTTAAAAAAGAATCGCGCCGAGCGACGCTACATTGAAATAGAAGTATCTGTCCGATCATAATAGCGCAACCTGTAAAGTAATCGTTTATGGTTTTCATCTTCATCGAAACCACTGCGGTCATGCAATACATTATTACAGATCAACCCCTGACCTGGTTCAAGTACGGCTCTCATTATATGCGGCGAATCAGAGGCCAGGAATTCAGTCAAACAGGCGGTTGCTTCCTGCGTCAACGCATCATCACGCCAGATAACACTGCGCGTGCGGGCAGTGTAACGCATGTGTAATGAACCATTAGTATCGATCGAAAACACCGGCCCGCTCCGATCGGGACGAATTTCTCTGCCATTAATAACATTGGCCGGAATAGTCATCGCCTGCGGGTGCAGTAGCGCACGAATATAATCAGGATTATTGTCACGCAGGTGAATGTAGGCTATTTCATGATCCAGTAATGCATTCTCACCACCACGCAGCGCGTTCTGCACGCAGTACAACACCATACTATGGATCTTGCGCTGCTCTTCGTTATAGTAACCATCGGTATGCCAATGAATAGGTTTGTTGGTATAGGGGATATATCCACCCCGCCACTGACCGTCACGCACTGTCAGCTCACTGACACCATCATGATCAGCGCCCATATTATGATCCAGCCGATGCATTGCGTACTGCGCAGCAATATTGAGGGGAATAGTTTTATTGCGCCTGTCATCCGGCTCGGCGATAAAAATTGCCATATTTGCCCTTTCAAGCAGACTGCGAATGACCTCAAACTCATTTCTGGTCAGACGTACCGGGTCTTTTACTGGAACAAGGTATTCATCGATACTGGCTGGCATATGGGACAACTTCTGATCGCGCCAGCGTCGATAGTGCACACTGTCGTCAAGATCTACGAAAAAGCTGTCAGATACGTTCAAACTCAACCCCCGGTTACCGGTGGAAAAAAAGCCACCTCAATATCACCCTCTTGCAACAGGTAATCGCTATCAACATACTCCTGATTGACAGCGCAGAGAACTTTAGCCGGTAGCTGCTCAAAACCCGCCGATACCCCTCGCCACAAATCAGCTACAGATTGCCCTGGTTCAACATCCATCTGCTTTTCGCCAACACCAGAAGCATCGCGTAAACTGGCAAAAAAAAGTACGCGTAACTTCATGACAAGGTTTCTTCATCCGGTGCTGCAACTGCCTTATTTCTACCAAGCGCGTAAGCAAGAACAACATAGCCAACTGCCGCCGAAGAAAATGAACCGGCGAGAATACCCAGGCGGTCAGTGTTAAGATTGGTTGAACCTTCCTCGAAAGCCAGAGAGCTGATAAACAGACTCATGGTAAAACCAATACCTGTCAGAACCGATAAGCCATAGATTTCCATCCATCCGACCCCCGCAGGTAACTTTGCCACACCCGTTTTTACTGCCGCCCAGGTAAAGGTAAAAACACCCAGTTGTTTACCCAGGAATAGCCCCATAGCGATACCGAGAGGCTCAGGTGCCAGCAAGTTCTCAAGATTCATCCCTGCTAGCGGAATCCCGGTATTGGCAAAAGCAAACAACGGAAGAATTATAAATGCCACTGTCGGATGAAGATCATGCTCAAGGTTGCGCAAGGGTGAGAAGTTCTCCCCCTTAGGATGCTTCAGGGGAATCGTAAAGGCAAGTAAGACGCCCGCGATAGTTGCATGTACGCCAGACTTTAGCACAGCCGCCCACATGATCAGTCCGAACACCAGATATGATGTCAGCCGCATTACGCCACGCCAGTTCTGAATCACCAGTGCGGCATAAGCGATAGCAGCAATGATCAGAGAGAGAGTAGAAATATCAACTGAATAAAAAATAGCAATAATCAGGATAGCCACCAGGTCGTCGATGATTGCCAGCGTTAGCAGAAAAAGTTTTAATGAGGGAGGGACGCGTTTGCCCAGTAGTGAGAGAATCCCCAGAGCAAAAGCGATGTCCGTCGCTGTAGGAATCGCCCAGCCTTTCATCGCAGACTCATCGCCATAATTAAACCAGGTAAACACCAGTGCGGGAACCACGACACCACCCACCGCAGCTATAGCAGGCAACATAATCTGTGCTGGTTCAGATAATTCCCCTTCGAGGACCTCTCGCTTCACCTCAAGACCGATGAGGAAGAAAAAGATAGCCATCAGACCGTCATTGATCCACATCAGCAGTGGCTTGGCGATTTCAAAGTCACCAATACGAATCTCAAGAGGAATGGCCAACAGACCTTTATACAAAGGCCATAGTCCTGTATTTACAACAATCATCGCCAGCAACATAGCGATAACCAGCAAAATACCGCCCGCAGATTCCAGTCTTAGAAAGTCTTTAAGGTGAGTAACCATCTTTGTTACCTCAATTTCCCTTCATAAAAATCATGGTATACATGATGTGGAATTTATTTGAAAGACACATTCACTCTAGTAATTTCGAGATTATGATGTGGTGCCCGGGGCCGGAATCGAACCGGCATGGAGTCGCCTCCGAGGGATTTTAAGTCCCTTGCGTCTACCAATTTCGCCACCCGGGCATACATAAAAGGCGGACTTTCTACTTTGTTCTATCTTACTATCAACATGGCAGTGCTTAGCACTGCTGTCTACCACAACGCCACCCGGGCATACATAAAAGGCGGACTTTCTACTTTGTTCTATCTTACTATC
>ENA-ORDP01000590-ORDP01000590.1-marine-sediment-metagenome-genome-assembly--contig:-NODE-590-length-23047-cov-11.488083_pt1 | contig 23047 bp, 22 predicted proteins | sample MGYA00248627_ERZ508539 | MGnify/ENA primary metagenome ERZ508539 (study PRJEB26208, sample SAMN05571518) | marine sediment metagenome | biome: deep sea; feature: Hydrothermal vent; material... | reverse complement strand
ACGGTTCTGTGAGAGGCTGAGGGGGAGGTTCCCTCGGCCTACTCGACAAACGTTAGGCAAATATAAGAATGGATAACATCATCAAATTAATTGAAGCACTAGCGTGGCCGGCCGCTGTGGTTTGGCTTGGCTATATGTTCAGAGGTGAAGTGCGTCAGTTACTTGCGAGGATGTCGCATTTTAAATACAAGGATGTTGAGGCTAAATTCGAAAAAGAACTGACTCATGCAGAGGCCGCTACTGCGAAAGTGATTAAAGCAGTTCCTCGAGAGCTAAGCGAGGAACCGAGAGACAGAGTTGAAGAAGCTTTTTTACAGCTATCCAGAATTCTAGAGGTCTCTCCAAGAGCCGCAATTATGGAAGCTTGGATACAAATTGAAACAGCTCTCGCACAATTGGCTGGTGTGCCAAAAGATAGAATAAGAGGCCTTTCACACGGCAAAGCTGTACTAGGCACTTTGGTAGATGAAAACAAACTACCTCATGATAGCATCGAGGTGTTTCAGTCACTTAGGAAAATACGAAATGAAGCCGTTCATTTACCCGATTTTGCTATTTCGCATAGTGAAGCCGAGCGATATATTGATATGGCAGTTAAGATTGCAGGAGCTATTGATTACTATGCGCGTCGTGTTGCCTAACGATCACATCCAGCGGATTGCCAAACCCGACGCTGCAATATTTCATTAAGTCACAATTAGTTATATTCTATTGGTATTCTTTTGAACTTCAGTTCATCCTGTCAAGATTCCCAAACAACAAACTTGACAGCAAAGCCCATTGATCACTCCAGCCTTCCGTGGGCAGTACCTTAAAATCACTGGCTATGTATTGATTGACCCGCCCGAGAGCAATGCTCATAAGCAGACGTGCACTTTCTGTTGCAGGCAGTGGTCTTGCACCATTGAACATGGCTTCACGAAAGACCTGCTTTAACTGGGTTTCCATGCTGGCATTTATCTTGCGCGCTCTTCTGCGCAGTTCGGGTTTCTCACCGCACAGGGCATCGCCGTTCAGGACTCGGCAGAGTCCTGGGTTGCTTTCGGCAAAGCCGAGGTAGAGGCTGAGTATTTTGCCACAACGGGCATCTGCATCTTTAGTCTCATCAAGGATACGACGCAGGTGGGTGTAGAGGGATTCTTCTATAAACTCAATCAATCCCCTGTACATGCGCCCTTTGCTGGGAAAGTGGCGATAAAGGGCCGCTTCAGAAACACCCACTTTTTTCGCCAGAGCGGCTGTTGTGACAGGGCGACTATCGATTTCTTCCAGCATTTTGGCCAGAGTTTCCAGTATTGACTGGGCGCGATTTGTCGGGCGTGTATTCGTCACTTTTATACCGTATTATCAGTTTTTTCGAGAGTGGTGCCTGGTGAATTGTACATGATCGAGTTAATAAAAGCGGATATTACCAGCCTGTCTGTTGATGCGATAGTAAACGCGGCAAACAGCAGCCTGTTGGGAGGAGGGGGTGTTGATGGCGCCATTCATGCGGCCGCCGGCCCTCAGTTACTGGAGGCATGCAGTAAACTGGGTGGTTGCACGGCAGGTGATGTAAAAATGACACCAGGATTTAACCTGCCGGCAAAAATGATTTTGCATACAGTAGGGCCAGTTTGGCGTGGAGGGGAAGACGGCGAGAGCGCTATTTTAGGAAGCTGTTATGAAAAAAGTCTGCGGCTTGGTTTTGAAAAGGATGCTATCAGCATTGCCTTCCCGTCAATCAGCACCGGCATATACGCTTATCCAAAAAGACAGGCAGCGGTAATAGCGCTGACTGCTATGGCTCAGTTTCGTGAGCAGTATGGGACTATTATTTGTTGTTGTTTCAGTGATTCAGATTTATGGGTTTATCAGAAGGTTATGGGGGTTTTGGGGATGTGAGATTAAAGAGCTTTTAAGACCCCGTATTGGTCGCTATTTTGTATTGGATTATGAAATCATCCTGCCATTTCTTCGGTATGCGATATTGGGAATGCAGTACTGAACTGATAGGGTTGACCATGCCTTTTAAATCCCAGCGTATCGCTTTTACCCTGTTAGCTGAAGCCCCTGTGCCGGTTGTTGTCATCCAGCCAATCAGCATGTAGGCGGGGCGATATTCTTTCTCCGCTGCCTGTGTTACCCAGGGCAATGCTTTTTTGGTATTGCGGACATCACTGAAAAGGTATCCCAGGGCGAGATTGTACATTGCCTCACTGTTACCCAATTTAGCGGATTTCTTAAACCACTCCATTGCCTGTTTGTCATCACGGCGGATACCATCTCCATCAGCATAGGCAACTCCAATGTCATTCATAGCCTGTATGTGCCCGAGTTCAGCGGCCTTTTTGTAATAGAATGTAGCGCGCGCCCTATTCTGAGGGCCATCTAAACCGCGATAAAGTTTCTCTGCTTTTGCATAACTGCTGTTAGGGTTGAATGAGGCCTCTAGAGTCTGTTTCAGCGACAGCAGGTTTTTATGATCAGGGATTTGCAGTAGTGCGGCATTGATTTCCTGCAGTGCGAGGTCCTGTTTATCAGCCTTGTATTTTTCTTTTGCATTTTCAGCAATCAGGTTGCCGCTGACAGCCAGTCCGCGCAGTGCTCGCCTGTTTCGAGGGGAAAGTTCAAGTACCTGCTTATAGTAAGTGACAGCGTTGGTATTTTCCGGACTGATAATATTTCCATCCTTGATGGCCGTTCGGGCGTGGGTGAGCAGGCGGTTGATTTTTTTCTGTCTGTTCGAGAGAGCCGGTGGTTTCTTCTCTTCTTTGCTGACGGGGGCTATGGCCTGATGTTGTTTGACCAGTTCATCATTTGACTCATCTGCCAGGAAACGGGAGATCAGCTTTGCTGTCTGGTTTTCCTCTACTGAATTGATGTTTGTCTGGGTAGCTGTATCACCAATTTCAGCTTCACTGTCGTTGGTATTTGATTGCAATTCTGCCAAAGCAGGCATTTCTGTTTTGGTTTCGTCGGTAGAAATCGACGGCTTATAAGATGTTGTTGACGTGTCGGGCGAGGAAAGGGTTGCTGATGACTCATTCTGTTCGACGGTTGTTTGTCCAATAGGCGCTGTGCTATTTTCTGTCAGAGGACTATTCTCAGATATACCGACAGAATCAGAAGAATTATCCCTCCACATCGATATCACGGCAATTAATGCGATGCTACTGATGAGAGCTACTGCTATCAGCTGCAAGCGTTTTTTATGACCATCCTGGATACCTTCAGGTTTATTTATAAGCCCGCGTATGTAGCCAGTGAATATGGAAAGTTTTTCTCTCCAGGTCGATAAAACTTTTCCAGAATCCTGTTTTTCCTGCACATCTTTATTTTTTACCTGTGATGCTTTTTTCAGCTCGCGGGTCAGGTTGGCTTCCAGCATACGGGAAGGATCTTTTAATGCGTAATGCCGTTCACGGCGGGTTATCCGGATTATCTCGGCCAGCCCATCGCAATCGTCGGTTCTGTCTTCTGCCTTTTTTGCAAGCAGATTATTCAACAGTGGTTGCAGATCGCTGAGTTCATCGGGCAAATCTGGGATCGGAGCATGGACATGGGCATAAAGAACAGCCATGCTGTTTTCGCTGTCATAAGGCACTTTACCGGTCAGCATTTCGAATAGTATGATGCCGAGTGAGTAAATATCTGTTCGAGGGTCGTTGCCTAAGCCATCGGTTTGTTCAGGACTCATGTATTTCGGTGTGCCGATAATCGTCCCGGCACGCGTCAGGTTGGTATTGGAGGTGATAGTTTTGGCGATGCCAAAGTCAGTCAGTACCGCAGAACCATTTTCACGAAACAGGATATTTTCCGGTTTGACATCGCGATGTACGATACCTGCGGAGTGTGCGTAACCCAGCGCCAGTGCGATCTGTCCTGCTATGCTTAATGCCCACTCTGGATCATTTATATGTTCCTGCATCAAATTGCGCATATTGCCGCCGGCGATATATTCCATGGCGATGAACAACTGGTGCTTCTGCAGGCCAATATTATAGACCGTTATGATGTTGGAATGACTTAACTGGGCAACCGTACGCCCTTCCCTGATGAAGCGTTCGGCATAATCAGGTTCCATTGCCAGCAGAGGGGACATGACTTTGAGGGCCACCTGACGATCGAGCGACTCCTGTACCGCAAGGTAAACCGTTGCAATACCACCACGGCCCAGTTCCGACAGGATTTTATAACCAGGGATATCCGGGTAATTCAGGTTGTCAGTTTCTTCCTGCAAAATGGGTTACCGTGAAGGCTTCAGCACTTCTCTATTTATTACGCATTCGGACAGAGGATGCGTGTGTTGTTTAAGTGGCATAATGATAGGCGATGCGGCCTGTCAAGGGAACACCTTGCCGGGGTTAAGTATGTTATTCGGATCGAACAGGGTTTTCAGTTTCTTCATCCAGTTCAGGCTGACCTGATCAATTTCAAGTGCTATATAGTTCTTTTTTTCAGTACCGATGCCATGCTCGCCTGACAGTGTACCGTCGAGGCCAAGAACCAGTTCAAAAACGGCTGACAGGCAGGGCATGGCCTGCAGAGACTGTTCAGCATTCTGTGTGTCGTAAAGCAGGTTAACATGAATGTTACCATTGCCCGCATGACCGAAATTGACGATGGGGATGCCGTATTTCTCACTAAGTTTTTGCAGTCCCTGCAGCAATGCCGGGATATTGGCGACCGGTACGACGACATCTTCGTTCAGTTTGTTCGGTGCTATTTCCCGTAGCGCGGGAGACAGCGCCTTGCGTGTGGCCCATAATTCTTTTGCGCCATCTGCAGAGTCTGAATGATGTATCTCGAGCAATGATGCATTGCTGGCAGCGATACTGATCTGTTTGATTGAATTGGGCATTTCTGTTTCCAGACCATCCACTTCAATCAACAACAGTGCAGCAGAATCATCGGGAATGTGGACACCAGGTTTATTTTTTACCAGTTTGATGGATGCCTGATCAAGAAATTCCAGCGCAGTGGGTATCAGAGACTGGTTCATGATGGCGACTATCGCATCGGTTGCACCCTGGATGGAGTTGTAACAGGCGGTCAGCGTTCTGCTGGACTGCGGCAGGGGGAGTAGTTTCAAGGTCGCTTCGGTTATGATCGCCAGTGTTCCTTCGCTGCCAATCAGCAGACGTGTCAGGTCATAGCCCGTCACACCCTTGGTAGTTTTTACACCTGTATGCAGGGTGTCTCCATTTGCTGTGACTGCAATCAGGCCGAGGGTGTTTTCACGCGTAGTGGAATACTTTATTGCACGAGGACCTGCGGCATTAAAACCCAGGTTGCCGCCAACGGTGCAGACGCTGGCACTGCCCGGATCCGGAGCCCAGAAAAAACCGTTTTCTGCCGCACAATCCTGAACCGCCTGATTGGTGACGCCGGGTTCTACGCGCATCAGCCTGTTGCTGACGTCGACTTCAATGATCCGGTTCATCTGTTCCATCGACATTACCAACCCACCCCGTACCGGGACTGAACCACCTGTCGTACCGGTGCCGCGCCCGCGGACAGTTAGAGGTATTTTATAGCGATTGCATAATGTAGTGATAGCGACGACTTCATCATGCGTGACCGGTAGAACGACGGCCTGTGGTGCTGCATGTTTGCGGGAGTTATCGAAGCCGTAGGTCCAGCATTCGGCCGTATCCAGCAGCAGTCTTTCCGGTGACAGGCAGGGTTTCAGCAAAATGAGAAAATCATCATCCAGGTTTTTGGGAGGATCTTTAGATGATTTTTCAGATGATTCTTCTGGTAGCATAGAATCAGGTTCTAATCTTTTTGATTAGATCACGGGTAGAACGTTGATAGCGAAAAGGGATGGAATGAACTTCGCCACCACCCTGAATAACCTCTGCAGCACCGATGATATCTTCCACCGGCCAATCGCCGCCCTTGACCAGAATATCAGGCTTAAGCAGGCGGATTAGTTCCAGTGGTGTCTCTGCATCGAAGGGGATGACTATGTCAACACTTTGCAGGGCAGCGAGTAATGCCAGTCTGTCAGACAGGGGGTTGACGGGTCTGCCTCTTCCCTTGTTCAGCCGGCGTACCGAAGCATCAGTATTCACTGCCACCAGCAGGCAGTTTCCCAGTTGTGCTGCTTCTTCAAGATAGCTGACATGACCTCGATGCAGGATATCAAAACAGCCATTTGTGAACACCAGGGGGCGAGGAAGACTGGTCAGCAGATGGCCGTTAGCATCTGTTTCAGCAAGAATTTTGTTTTCGATACTAGCCATGAATACTGATAGAGCAGACCTATACCGGCCCCAGAAGCTGAGTGTCGATTAGATCACACAGGCAATGAATAATTATGATGTGAATTTCCTGTATTCGTGCTGTCGACTTTGCCGGTACTGACAGAAAAATATCATCATCATTCAGTATGCCTGCCAGATCGCCGCCGGTATCGCCGGAGAGTACCACGCAGTGCATTTGTCGTTGATGCGCTGACATCACGGCCCGTAGTATGTTTGCTGAATTGCCCGAAGTTGAAATAGCCAGCAGGATATCACCCTGCTGCCCCAGTGCGCTAATCTGCTTGGAGAAAATATCATCGAATGTATAGTCGTTGGAGATCGATGTGATTGTGGATGAATCTGTGGTCAGTGCGATGGCAGGCAGGCCAGGCCGTTCACGTTCAAAGCGGTTCAGCAGTTCTGATGAAAAATGCTGGGCATCGCCGGCAGAGCCGCCATTGCCGCAGCTTAAAATTTTATGGTCTGCCAATAATGCATTCGTTATTAATGTGGCGGCATCGACAATATCCGTCGCAAGTTCCTCGAGTGCCGCATGAGCTGTTTCGATATGTGAAGTGAAAATGTTAGTGACGCGTTCAGAAATTTCCATTGTTTAAGTGCACCCCTATTAACTCATTCGGTACTGCTAATGATACTTTATCAGCGAGGGTGTCAGAATGCATCTTTGATCCATAATAATTCCTGTTTGGCTGTCTGTGCGGAGATCGCAATCACATCAAAGCGCATAAATAAGTGTGCGTATTGCCTGTGCGTCAGCAGGAAATGTTCAGCAGTTTTCCTTATGCGCTGCATTTTTCGCGGGGTGATCGATTCCGCAGCAGTACCGAAAAATGGATTGCTGCGGTAGCGTACTTCGATAAAAACCAGGGTGTCCGCATCCTGCATCAGCAGATCAATTTCGCCAGCCTTGCAGCGATAATTGCTTTCAATCGCAAGTAGCCCCTGATTGATGAGATGTTTTTCTGCTAGCGTTTCGGCATTATTGCCTCGCTGCAGGTGCGATGGCAGGTATGGCTTCGAATTTTTTTTCACTGAATCGTCCTTGATAAGTGGGTTGCCTGTCGATCAGGTTGGGTATACCTTTGATGAACTTGGCCCATAACATTTGCCTGTGGACTACGCCATTTGCATCAATGTTGAGAATTCCAGATAGTCCCTGATAGTGCAATAAGGAATTTTCTCTCATCATTTGCAGACGAGGCAGGATGCTGAAGATATCCATACCCAGTCCGTACAACCTGTTATAGCTGGTATCTCTATTGGGCCAGCCACCTTGCAGGAATGTACGCAATGACTCGAGTTCAACGTTGCTCGCTATCATCCATGGCATATCAGGGAAGCGTATTCTGTCGAGATCCCTATCGTTCACGGGATCCGGCTTGCCGGAAAATATTCGGGAAGTGGAATAGATGGGAAGATTCAGCGCATAGAAAAAGTCTAGCACCGGTTTTATCAGACGCGCATTTCGGTTGCCCGCCGGTAAAAAAATGAAATCAATGTCCTGTCTGCGCCGGGCCTTGGTGGTAATCTTACTGCCGAGTAATGCTTTCATTTCAGTTATCCGCTGCTCACTTCGATCTACACCCAGTAGGCGGCGTACCACAGGTGAAAATTCTGTTTCCTTTGCAGCATAACTCTCGCTACTGACAATCTCTCCACCCAGTTCGTTGAAGCGCTGAGTAAAGGCAGTTACCATGCGCTGACCGATGGAGGTTTGCGGAAATAGAATAACACCGTATCTGTGCCCATCCAGCCAGGCTCGCTGGGCAGCTTGTTTCGCTTCCAGTTCCTGAGAGAGGCTGAACTGAAAAAGATCCTGCTGTGTAATGCTTTGCTCTGCAGGAGGGGATAACAAAAGTGTTGGAACGTGTATCTCAGTTGCCGTCAGCAGGCTATCAATAGCTTTTCGCTCCAGCGGGCCAATGATGATGTCAGCACCGTCATTGACGGCCTGGTTGTAGTACAGAATTGCTGCATCTGCGTCTCGTCCATAATCATAAAAGCGTAGTTGGTAGCGACTGCCTGCTGGCTGCTCATTATTCATCGCCTCGAAACCATCTCGGATCGCGCTGGCTGCCGGTTCATATGCTGAAGTTAAGGGCAGCAGAAAAGCCACTTTTTTTGGTGGTTTGGTGAGGCTGGCTTCCTTAGTAATCTGATCAAGCAGTTCAGCACTTGCGGGGTGTGCCAGGTTTTTTATCCGCCAGTTGTTTATTGCCTGTTCTGTACTCACATAGTCATAGGAACTGTTTCCCTTTACTATTAATGCCAGTTCAAGCCAGCCCGCCAGTTCAGCAGACATGTCCAGTTGCTGAATTATTTTCAGCTTTCGGGTGTCTGCAATCATCAGTAAGCTCCAGATCATGCGCTGATTTTCCAGTACCTGATTTGCAGTCAGAAACCGTTCGCGTTTTTGCAGGGCATACAGTGCATCCGCTGTCTCGGCCTGAATCATGGCTGCTTTTGCCCGCATCAGATAAAACGCCGCTAGTGTTGCAGGCTGAGTACTCTCAACGCCTCCCCTCAGAACTTGCCGGGCTTGAAAACTGCCTCCAGCCTGTAACAGTATTACTGCCTGTAAAATACGTCTGCGTGTCCTCTGGTCGGGACTCAAAGAGTTGTCTTCAATGCTATCCAGCATGTCAAGAGCGAGTCCAGGATTGCCAGATTGAAACAATGCGGCGGCCTGCTGAAGTCTGACGTCATCGCTGCTGGTTGTTAGCGGAAAGTTCCCGGGCAATGAATGTTGATCGAGTGGCTCTGTAACCGTCTGCGGTGTGTAAATCCCCCTGTCTATCGAGGCAGGCCGGGTAGTTATATCCGGTACACGTGAAGTAGGTGGTGTAGACTGACAGGCAGACAGGATGAGCGCCAGGCTAAAAAGCCCGACAAGCTGAGTAATTAATTTTGAATGCTTCAAGGGAGGGTTTTATTATCCACAAATTAAAAAAGGTTCAGAGCTTCCTATACGGTATCATTCCTTCTTACCGCTTCCGGAAAAGAGGGGATTATAGCGAGGGCTGATGAAAACAGGCAAAGCTGAAAGACCTGGGAAATTGTACGTTGTTGCGACACCTATTGGCAATCTCTCCGATATTACAAATCGTGCGCTTGAAACTTTGGCAGCTGTAGAACTAATTGCTGCGGAAGATACACGCCATAGTAGAACGCTGTTACAGCATTATGGCATCAAAACGGCAATGTTGTCGCTGCATGAACATAATGAGTCCTCCAGGATTAAACAAATCATCGGCTTATTGCAGGCTGGCAGCTCAGTGGCGTTGATTAGTGATGCAGGCACACCGTTGATTTCTGACCCCGGTTCCCGTCTGGTGCAAGCTGTACACGAAGCAGGCCTTCAGCCTGTCCCCATGCCAGGCCCCAGCGCAGTCAGCACTATGCTCTCAGTCGCAGGGCAGCCGGTAGAACGGTTCTGCTTTGAAGGTTTCCTGCCTTCAAAAGCCGCGGCACGACGCAAGCAGCTGGGATCTTTGCTAACAGAAACCCGCACCCTGGTATTCTACGAATCATCCCATCGTATCAGTGATTCGATTCAGGATATGAAAAATGCCTTTGGTGCATCGCGCCCCTGTACTGTGGGCCGGGAACTTACCAAACGTTTTGAATCACTCTACCGGGGAACACTTGCTGAAGTTTTACTGGCAATGCAGCGGGATGAAAATTCAGGCCGTGGGGAGTTCGTCATTGTGGTGGCTGGAGCAGAAGAAAATCCTGATAAAAGTATTGAGGCAGGGCAGTCGATGATGGATGTCCTGCTGACCGAGTTATCTGTGTCACAGGCAGCGAGTCTTGCCGCGCGTATGTCGGGTGCAAGGAAGAAGGTACTTTATGAGTATGGGCTGGGAAAGAAGGGGGAATAAAAAGTTTCAATTTCCAAGTTTCAAGTTTCAAGTTTCAAGTTTCAAGAGAAAAGCGATTTTTATTTTCCTTACCCCTTACCCCTTTCTCCTTTCCCCTTTCCTCTGCCTTTAATACCTGAGTATCGTGTTATAATTCGCACTGAGCTGGCCAGGCAGTCGCTGTAGATGGTTTCGACTAACTACAGAGGAAAGTCCGGGCTCCACAGGGTAGAGTGCCAGGTAACGCCTGGACGGCGCGAGCCGATGGAAAGTGCCACAGAAAATATACCGCCTAAGTCCTGCGGGGCCGGTAAGGTTGAAATGGTGCGGTAAGAGCGCACCGCGCCTGTGGTAACGCAGGTGGCAGGGTAAACCCCACTCGGAGCAAGACCAAATAGGGATCCAATGGCATGACCCGTGCCGGATCCGGGTAGGTTGCTTGAGGTGTTCGGCGACGGACATCCCAGATGAATGACTGTCCATGACAGAACCCGGCTTATCGGCCAGCTCGTTTTTTCTTTTTTTGTGCCTGTGCACGGCTGGGGACTTTGATATACACATATAGATCGTTTCACCGCTCAAGCGCATCAATCCGGTTATGAAACAGATTGCGATACCAGGAGTATGGCAGCAGTATGGCCGACGGTCTGTATCAGTTTATGCATACTTTCTCCTTATTTCAGGAAATTAACGGTGCAGTAGATTCTGAAACCTAGCCTCGCAGATTGATTGTCTTTAGATTTAAAGTGAACCTCCCATTCAGCTTGATCACACCGATATGCGTGCCCGCGTTGTTAATCATGGCAACGGTGTTTTTTCGTAAAAGCGGCCTACGGATGAAATATATTTGCCAGCCAAACTCTTGCATGTGAAGGTATGTTTTCAGCTGATCTGTATTGAGATGCACCATTAAACTGGATGGGATCGCCAGTTTGCGTTTGCGCCTTTCAAAAATCCGCATCATGTTCCTAACCTGATTTTATGAAAACATAATATATCTTTTTACGCCTAATGAAGTCACTCTATTTTCTGATATTGTTCAATCAGCTAAATGGTGAAATCAGCGATTCCTGAATGTCTCAGTAGGGTCGACTACAGCTGTTTGTGTTGCTTCAGGTAAAAGCCTGGCACCGATTTTGATCTTCATCCCCTTTTGTTTGTCAGGAACTGGAAAGCTGGACTGGATAAGTGCGGTACACGACTGAGGTAGTGTGGTGTAACGACTTACCTGACCTGCCCGAGTTCACCGCGCCCGGTTCAGACTGAAACACGCAGAGCAGCCGCAGGTCAACGCAATGGAGTGGTTTTTCTTTGCTTCTGTTTCTTTTGTCCGTATGCATAAAAGAAAAAAACTTAGCCTCACACTAACACAAAAACAACAAAGAAATGCGTCACTGGGATATTCATCGAATACTTTTCAGAAACTTATATTTCAGACTTAAGGTAAGTTATTAACCGCCTGTCGGAATTTAAGCTAATTCACTGTTTTTAAAGAAAGAATTTGTATGGAAGCTTGACATTTCCAGTTTTCGGGCATTATAGTGTCGAAAAGTGGGTAAAAGTGGAATAAATTACCTCATCAATAGGTGGATGTGACACAAAGTGGTGGATGATGTTTAGAGGAGTTAATCAGGTCAATCTGGACAGTAAGGGGAGGATTGCCATCCCGACTCGCTATCGCGAGGAACTGCATTCGGATGTAGAAAAACACATGGTCATCACAGTCAATAATACAAACGACCGCTGCCTGTGGCTTTATACCTTACCAGAATGGGAGCGCATCGAGGCCGATGTTACTGCGCTGCCTTCATTTGATAAGCGTGCTACAAAACTCAAGAGATTTTTTATTGGCCAGGCTACTGATGTTGATATGGATGCAAGTGGCCGCCTGCTGTTACCACCCCCTTTGCGTGAATTCGCACAATTGAAAAAACATATCGTACTGGCTGGTCAGGGCAACAAATTCGAAATTTGGGATGAGGAAAACTGGACGGCACAGCGTGATGCATGGATGGAAGATGGCCTGGGCGACGGACCCATGCTGGTCGAGCTCGAATCACTTTCGTTATAGGTGGTGTGATGGTAGATCAACCCCATCACCCAGTTCTGCTGGAGGAGGTTGTAGAGGCAATGAATATCCGTGAAGATGGCTACTATCTGGATGCAACCGCTGGTCGCGGCGGTCATGTCTCGGCGATACTCGAAAAACTCGGTTCTGACGGCCGCATCCTGGCCCTTGATCGTGATCCACAGGCCGTAGCAGCTGTTACTAAACGTTTCATCAGTGATTCGCGTGTCCAGGTCAGGCAGGCAAATTTCTCATCTCTATCCGCTACTCTCCAGCAGGGAGAATGTTTTAGTGGAATCCTGTTTGACTTTGGTGTGTCTTCGCCACAGCTTGATGATGCCTCTCGTGGATTCAGTTTCATGCAGGACGGCCCGCTTGATATGCGGATGAACCCGGCCGACCATCCCAGTGCGGCGGAATGGCTGGCCACCGCCGAGCAGCATGAAATTAGAGATGTGTTGCGTCGCTACGGGGAAGAAAAGCATGCCCATCGCATTGCCTGGGCGATTGTTGACGCACGTAATGAGAATGCGCTTGAAACGACTGCTCAACTGGTTGCGTTGATAAAAAAAGTGGTGCCTGTCAGGCCACAGGATAAGCATCCTGCCACGCGAAGCTTTCAGGCGATTCGAATTCATATCAATAGGGAGCTGGAGGAAATTGCCGCTGTATTGCCGGTTGCGCTGGAGGCCCTATGCGTTGGTGGGCGTTTGTTGGCCATTAGCTTTCATTCACTGGAAGATCGCATCGTCAAAAGGTTTTTGCGTGATCAGGCGCGAGGTGATGACCTGCCGAAAGAAATCCCGATACGTGATGCTGAACGTAATCCTCGCCTGCGTCTGGTGGGTAAGCCTGTACGTGCCAGCGTGGCCGAGATTGATGATAATCCACGAGCGCGTAGTGCCATTCTGCGGGTGGCTGAACGGCTACCCCTGGACAGGGAGGTAGCATGACCAGGCGGACTTTGTTTGTTTATTCCCTGGCCCTCGTGCTTGCCCTGTTTCTGGTATACACCCGGGTTACAACGCATAGCCTTTATTTACAGCTGCAGGCGCTGCAGCAGCAGCGGGATGATTTCAATGTGGAATGGGGGCGTTTGCTGCTACAGGAAGCACGTTATGCGGAACCCCGATATATTGAGAAAACAGCGCGCCGCAAGCTGGGCATGATTTATCCTGCTCGCGAACAGATATCAGTGATTCGCCTGCCATGAGGAGGGCTGTGAGCAAAAAAAGAAAGCAGCCGCTGACCAGCTCGGTCAGGCATTGGTTGGTGCTGGCTGTGATCGGGTCGTTGTTTGCCGTGATGGCCGGGCGTGCACTCTTTCTGCAATTTTTTAATGCGGATTTCCTCAAACAGCGTGGGAATGCACAGGCACTGAAGGTAATCGATGTTTCTGCAGTGCGGGGAATGATACTTGATAGAAATGGCCAGCCACTGGCGATCAGTACACCGGTTGATGCAGTCAGTGCCGATCCGAGTAAACTGTATGCGAACCCGAAAAGCTGGAAACCGCTGGCAAAAATTCTTGGTATCAGCTACAGCAAGCTGAAAGAAAAAATAGAACGCAACCGTAAACGGCGTTTTATTTACCTGAACCGGCAGGTATTACCGGATACAGCAGAACGCGCTATGGCACTGGATATTGAAGGTGTTTTTCTGCGTCGTGAATACAGGCGTTATTATCCTCTCGGTGCAGTAACCGGGCACCTGGTTGGCTTCACCAATGTCGATGGCAGGGGACTGGAAGGCATAGAGCTGGCTTATAATGAAAGTTTACGTGGCCATCGGGGCAAAGATCAGGTCATTCGTGATGCATCCGGCCATATCATTGAGCATGTTAGTAACATTGAAAGGGCAGCAGATGGTGAGGATCTGGTGCTGAGCATAGATAGTCGGATTCAATATCTGGCCTATAGAGCGCTGAAAAAGGCGGTAGTGGAGAATAAAGCGACTAGTGCAAGTGCTGTTGTGGTAGATGTCAGGAGTGGTGAGATTCTGGCGATGGTGAATGAGCCGGGCTATAACCCCAATAATCGCCGACAGCTGCGCAGTAGTCGATTCCGTAATCGTGCAGTGACAGACAGCTTTGAACCGGGCTCAACGGTTAAGCCACTGACGGTGGTGGCAGCGCTGGAAAATCGCTATGTAACGCCGCAAACCATTATTGAAACCGATGGTGGCACGATGAAGCTGGCAAGATTCACAATCAGAGATACACATGACTATGGAAATCTCAGTGTGTCAGATGCGATTATGAAATCCAGCAATGTGGCTGCGGCTAAAATGGCGTTGAAGCTTAAAAACAGAGAGCTGTGGTCTGTCCTGAATAGAGTGGGTTTTGGTCAGAAGCCCGGTTCGGGACTGCCCGGTGAAGCTAAGGGTGCTTTCCAGAATTATTCAGACTGGCGTGATATTCGTCGTGCCACGATAGGTTACGGTTATGGACTGTCCGTTACCCCGCTGCAGTTGACCCAGGCTTATGCCACGTTGGCGAATGACGGTAGACGCGTACCACTGAGCATTCTTCGTCGTAGCGATGCCCCAGCGGGGAAGCAGGTGATATCAACAACGGTCGCAAAGCAGGTCCGCAGCATGCTTGAACTGGCGGTCAGTGATGAGGGAACGGGTAAAAATGCACGTATCCCTATGTATCACGTGGCAGGCAAGACAGGCACATCGCGCAAGGCGGAAGGTAAAGGTTATTCAAAACGCTATAACGCTATTTTTGCCGGTATGGCACCTGCAACGAGGCCTCGTCTGGCGATGGTCGTCGTTGTCAATGAACCATCATCTGGAAAATATTATGGTGGTACCGTCGCAGCGCCGGTATTCGCCAGTGTGATGACAGGTGCCCTGCGTCTTCTTGATGTAGCACCTGATGATGTTTCTGAAGACAGATTGCTGATAGCAACGGGTCGCAATGAAACTGGCCAGGAGCGTGACAGGTGAGCCTTGCTATGAAGCTGAATCTACCGCATATCAAGCTGTCGAGCCTGTTAGCAGGGATCAAAGGAGTACCTGCAATTGATGATCTTAGCGTGTCGGGCCTGGCGATAGATAGCAGAAATATTTCTGCCGGAGATCTTTTTATCGCTCTACCGGGTACTCGCCAGCATGGTAATGATTACATTGAAGCAGCTGTCAGTCAGGGTGCTGTCGCTGTTGTTTATGATACAGACTCAAGCTTGCCTGAGAGTATCGATGCCAGGGTAGGTGATGACGTACCTCTGATCAAAATCACTAATATTACTCAGCGGGCTGGGATAATTGCCAGTCGTTTTTACGGTGAGCCTTCTCGGGCCATGACCGTGACCGGCATAACCGGCACCAATGGCAAGACCACCTGCAGCATATTACTCGCCCAGAGCCTTAATCATCTAGGTGCCAGAGCGAGTGTGATCGGAACACTTGGTACCGGTTTATGGGGAGAAATACGGTCGTCAACACACACCACACCGGATTCTGTGACGTTGCAAAGACAGATATCCGACTTGCGTGGTTTGGGTGCTGACCAGTTGCTAATGGAGGTTTCCTCGCATGGCCTGCAACAGGGACGGGAGAGTGGTACGGAATTTAACACGGCTGTATTTACAAATCTAAGTCAGGATCACCTGGATTACCATGGCAGTATGCAGCAATACGGCGCGGCCAAAGCAAGGCTTTTTTACCAGAACGATCTGAATCTTGCGGTCATCAATGTTGACGATGAGTTTGGCAGGGAGCTGCTGGCCGGACCGGTCAAAGCAGAGCAAATCATCAGCTATGGAATCGAAAGCGGTGATGTGCGTGCATCACAGATCACGCTGCATAAAGCAGGAATAAAACTTGATATACATTCCCTCTGGGGAGAGTTGCATATAGACAGTAGTCTGATGGGGCGCTTCAATGTTTATAACCTGCTTGCCTGTGCGGCTGTATTACTTGCTGACGGATACAGGGCCGGCGATGTAGCCAGTGCCCTTTCTGTTGCTGAATCAGCGGCCGGGCGGATGGAATGTTTTGTTTCTCAAGGGGTGACCGTAGTGGTCGATTTCGCGCATACCCCTGATGCCCTGCAGCAGGTGTTGATAGCACTGCGTGAACACATTCAGGCCAGGCGGCTAATCTGTGTCTTTGGCTGCGGGGGTGATCGTGATCAGGCTAAACGTCCGATCATGGGCAGAATTGCAGAGCAGTTAGCAGATACTGTCATTATTACCGATGATAATCCAAGGGATGAAGATCCCGCGCAGATACGTGCCGAAATATTGGCAGGAATGTCCAGGCCAGCACAGGAAATCTCTGACCGTCGCCAGGCAATTAATGCGGCGTGGCAGTATGCAAATCCGGGCGACATTATTCTGCTTGCAGGCAAAGGGCACGAAACTACCCAGCAGACTGGTGATTTGAAACTTCCATTTAGCGACCGTGAAGTGGTGATGGCTCTGTTTTCAGAGATAGCAGGGGGGCAGGCATGATGCTTTCGCAATTGAGCCACATAGTCAATGGTCGTTGCACGGGGTCAGATGTTGCTTTTGATTCGGTCAGTATTGATACCCGAACACTCTGCAGTGGTGCTTTATTTGTTGCGCTTAAAGGGCCAAATTTTGATGGTCATGATTTTGTTTCCGCGGCCAGAGACAGGGGTGCCAATGCTGCCATGATTTCTAGCCAGATCGATGACTATCTACCTGCCGTAACTGTGGATGATACCCGCATTGCACTGGGTGAACTGGCTGCCAGTTGGCGTACCGGTTTTGATATTCCGCTGCTGGCCGTCACTGGTAGCAATGGTAAGACCACAGTCAAGGAAATGCTGAACAGTATTTTCGTACAGGCCTGTGGTGGTGAAAAAGACAGGGTGCTGTCGACTATCGGCAATCTGAACAATGACCTGGGTCTGCCGCTGACCTTGTTGCGGATGCGTGACAGGCATCGCTATGCCGTTACCGAGATGGGTATGAACAATCCGGGTGAACTGTCCTATCTAACCCGCATCGCCCGCCCTGATGTAGCAGTGATCACCAATGCAGCTGCGGCCCATTTACAGGGCCTGCAGTCGGTAGAAGGTGTGGCGCGGGCAAAGGCTGAGATCTTCTCCGGTGTTAAAACTGGCGGTACAGCAATAATTAACGACGATGATGACTACGCAGCTCTCTGGCGTGAGCTGGCAGGGGATTTACAGATTATTGGATTCAGCCTGCAGAAAGAGAGTGATGTAACGGCCGAGTTTGATCTCTATAAAGATCATAGCCGGGTATTTCTTAAAACGCCGTGGGGTGAAACAAGCTGCAAACTGGCATTGCCCGGGCAGCATAATATCGCCAATGCCCTGGCCGCTACGGCAGCTGCTGGTTCTGTTGGCATCAGTCTATCTGACATTGCCACAGGGCTGGAAGCCTGGCGAGGGATCGACGGGCGTCAGCAGTCAAAGACGATAAACAGTCTGCATGTCATTGATGATACCTACAACGCCAACCCTGCATCCATACGGGCTGCCCTGGAAGTATTAGCAATGCAGCCGGGCAGAAAGATTTTTGTGATGGGGGATATGGCTGAGCTGGGTGAGGATTCCGCATTGTTGCACAAACAGGCAGGTGAACTGGCAGGAGAGCTGGGTGTTGATAGCTGCTACACCCTGGGTGAGCAGTCAGTACACGCGGCAGATGCCTTCGCCAGGCAGGCCCAGTCATTCAGTACGCCTGATGAGCTGTTAGTTGCACTGACAAAGGAGTTGCGGGCGAACAGAGGTCGACCGATTAATATCCTGATCAAGGGCTCAAGGGCAATGAAGATGGAACGTATCATTGAACAGCTCGATGAAAGCGTGGTCAGGGACTGAATATGCTGCTATTTCTATTTGAAAAGCTGGCGGAAAATTACAGTGCCTTTAATGTCTTCCAGTATTTAACATTGCGCAGTGTATTGAGTGTGGTGACAGCATTGTTTATCAGTTTATTGCTGGGGCCTGCCATGATTCGTAAGCTGGGCAGTCTTCAGATCGGCCAGGTTGTGCGTGAAGATGGCCCGCCGACACATTTCGACAAGGTTGGTACGCCAACTATGGGTGGGGCCCTGATTCTTGTGGCTATCGTAATTTCAACCCTGTTGTGGGCAGACCTCAGCAACCGTTTTGTCTGGGTGGCGCTGCTGGTCACAATCGCTTTCGGCATCATTGGCTGGATCGATGATTACCGTAAGATAATCGATAAGGACACACGTGGCATGGGTTCCGGGCCGAAGTTCTTCTGGCAGTCGGTAGCGGGTGGTGGTGCGGCGGTTTATCTGTATGTCAGTGCACAATCGCCTGCAGAGATCAGTCTGATTGTGCCGATATTTAAGGATGTCGTTATTTACCTCGGCCCCTGGTTCATCCTGCTTAGCTATTTGATGGTGGTCGGCACCAGTAATGCGGTGAACCTTACAGACGGGCTTGATGGCCTGGCCATCATGCCCGCAGTCATGGTTGCCGGGGGGCTGGGTGTCTTTGCCTATGTCACAGGGAATTCAGTTTTCGCAGGTTATCTGGGTATCCCCTATATCGCAGGTGTTGGTGAGCTGCTGATTTTCTGTACTGCACTGGTCGGCGCAGGTCTTGGGTTTCTCTGGTTCAACACCTATCCAGCGCAGGTGTTTATGGGTGATATAGGCGCACTGTCGTTGGGTGCCGCACTGGGCATCGTGGCGGTGATGGTGCGACAGGAAATCGTGCTGCTGATCATGGGCGGGGTGTTTGTGGTGGAAACTGCGTCTGTCATTTTACAGGTGGCTTCATTCAAGCTCACCGGCAAGCGCATCTTTCGCATGGCTCCTCTGCATCATCATTTTGAATTAAAAGGCTGGCCAGAGCCGCGTGTTATTGTTCGTTTCTGGATTATTACCCTGGTTCTTGTCGCCATTGGGCTGGCAACGCTGAAGGTGCGTTGACAGAGATGATGAATCAGAAAATAAATAGCACGCCTGGGACTCCACCGCTATTTTTTATGGCGGTTCACAGGGTGTCCGGATCCGTTGCAGGCGGCAATCAGCAGCCCAACATCAGTAACAATAACAAGCACTGCCATTTACAGGGTAGTCCAACACACGCAGCGGTTATTGGTCTCGGGCAGTCTGGGTTGGCGGCAGCAGTATTTCTCAGTAAACAGGGTCTGGATGTCGACGTCTACGATTCCAGTAACAAGCCTGTTTTGCGCCAGCAACTGGCCCAGCAGCTGCCTGATGTTCAACTACATTGTGGCAGCCTGGCTGTCGAACACTGGAGTAATGACAGTCTGCTGGTGGTGTCGCCCGGTGTGCCTTTGAGTCATCCTGATCTGGCCCCGTTGCTGGCAACAGGTGTGCGCCCGATTGGTGATGTCGAACTGTTTGCCCAGTGTGTGCGGTCACCGGTAATTGCTATTACCGGTTCGAATGGAAAATCTACTGTTACCGCCCTGGTGGGCGAAATATTGCAGCACGCCGGCCGCCGGGTGGCAGTCGGTGGAAATATCGGTGTGCCGGTACTCGAATTGCTGGATGACGATAAAAACGATATCTATGTGCTGGAACTCTCCAGCTTTCAGCTGGAAACAACCTGGAGCCTGAAACCGGCGATTGCCGTAGTGTTGAATATTGCGGTCGATCATATGGACCGTTATTCGGGCATGGATGACTATATCGCTACCAAGTTAAAGGTGTATAAGGGCAGCGCCAGGATGCTGATGAATGCCGATGAGCCGTGCCTGTTACAGAGACAGCAAAGGCAGAATATGCAGCAGAGTGATAAAGAGCAGATTTTTTTCAGCTCAATGAAACCAGAAAAAGGACAGGATTACGGTTTATCAGATATCAATGGTGCTGTTTATTTATGTCGTGGTGATAAGTCTCTGATTGCGGCTGACGATATTCATCTTGCCGGGCAGCATAATCAGCTCAATGTTCTTGCTGCCTGGGCACTTGCCAGCAGTCTAGGCATAGCTGATAGTCTGATTAAAGAGGCCGTGACTGAATTCAAAGGTTTACCTCACCGTATGGAGTTGTTGCATCGTATCAATGGCGTTGACTGGATAAATGATTCCAAAGGCACCAATGTCGGTGCTAGTGTAGCGGCTCTCCGTGGTTTGCAAGCACCGGTGATCCTGATTGCAGGTGGTATCGCCAAGGATGCCGATTTTACTCCCCTGCGTGAGGTCGTTAAACGGCATGTAAAAGCGATAATTCTGATTGGCAGGGATGCCAGAAAAATACAGGATGCAGTGTCAGATATTGTCTCTACCAGTCTGGCAACTGATATGTCTGATGCAGTGGCGCAGGCTTCTGTACTGGCCGAGGCGGGGGACGTGGTTCTATTATCTCCGGCCTGCGCGAGTTTTGATATGTATCAGAACTTTGAACAGCGTGGTGATGACTTTCGTCGTTGTGCAGGGAGGCTGGTCTGATGGCTGCTACATCCCATGCTGTTAAAGCTCCTGTGCCGACGACTAAAGACGCATACGCCTGTTTGCTGATTCCCATCATCGGCCTGTTTGGTCTTAGTATCGTGATGGTGTTCTCAGCTTCCATGAGTGCAAGCAGCATGGAGCAGGGACCGGCATTGTCGGTACTAAGACAGCAGAGTTCGTTTGTCTTTCTGGCTGTTTTGTCAATGGTAACTGTGTCACGAATTCCCCTGGGCCTGGTAGAAAAAGCAGGGCCGTTGCTGGTCGTTTTGTCGATGCTGGTACTGGCGTTACTCCTGATACCGGGAATTGGTGCGGAAGTATGGGGCAGCGTGCGCTGGATAAAACTGGGTCCTCTGAATCTGCAACCATCAGAATTTGCCAAGGTCTTTCTGGTCATATATATCGCGGGCTTCCTGACGCGTAAGCAGGAAGAGATGCGTATCTTCTCCCAGGGCATACTCATTGTATCGATCGTGCTGGCTGTGTTTGGTGGCCTGTTGCTGATGGAACCGGATTTTGGCTCTATTGTGGTCATTGTCTCCACAGTATTCGGCATGATGTTTCTGGGTGGTATACGTTACCTGCATTTCTTTATTATTCTTGGTTCAGCAGCTCTGGGGGGAATTTTACTGGTGACGGCTGCGACCTACAGGATGCAACGTATCACCGGTTTTATGGATCCATGGTCTGACCCGATGAACAAGGGCTATCAATTAATCCAGTCCTATATCGCCTTTGGCCGCGGTGGCTGGAGTGGTATCGGGCTTGGTGAAAGCATTCAAAAACTTAATTATCTGCCGGCCGCGCGCACGGATTTCCTGTTTGCCGTAATCGGTGAAGAACTAGGCTTTATCGGCGTAATGTTTGTTCTCGGCCTGTTCTTAGTATTGATCTGGCATGCCTTTTCATTGTCGCGCAGGGCTGAATCACTGGGCAATCTGTTTGCCTGTCGTCTGGCTCAGGGTGTCGGTCTGTTGATTGCCATTGAAGTATTAATCAACACGGGTGTGAATATGGGTGTGCTGCCGACAAAAGGTTTGCCATTGCCCTTTATCTCACAAGGGGGCTCAAGCCTGCTTGCCAGCAGTATAGCGATGGGCCTGTTGCTTGCTGTAGCACGCGAGACCACACCAAAGCCGGGGAGAAAACGATGAGCACACTGATGATCATGGCAGGTGGGACGGGCGGGCATGTCTATCCTGCGCTGGCCGTGGCGCATACCCTGCGGGCGGACGGGGTAAATGTGTTCTGGCTTGGAACCCGGCAGGGCATCGAAGCACGCGTTGTGCCTGAGAACGATATTGATGTTGAATGGATCTCTATCAATGGTATTAAGGGTAGAGGTCTGTTTGCACTTGTTTCAGCTCCATTTAAGATTATTTATGCAATGTTACAGACGGCTGCCATCATTTATCGGAGACGTCCAGCAGCCGCATTAGGCATGGGTGGTTTTGTTTCAGGGCCCGGCGGGCTGATGGCAAGGTTGTTGATGGTGCCGCTACTGATTCATGAATCGAATGCTGTAGTGGGTCTTACCAATAAATGGCTGGCAAAAATAGCCAATGAGGTACTGGTCGGTTTCCCTGGAGTGCTGGCCGACAGCCGTCACTATCACTATGTAGGCAATCCTGTGCGTGAGAGCATTGCGGCATTGCCGATTCCTGAGCAACGATTGCAGGGGCGTACCGGCAGGCTGCATCTTCTGGTAGTCGGTGGCAGTCGTGGCGCGCAGGTGCTGAATGACATCGTGCCTGCAGCACTGGCCAGGATGGATTCGGTTAGTTGTCCTGAAGTGTTTCACCAGGCAGGGCATGGAAAACTGGAAGCAACATTGAATGTCTATGATGAGTTTGCTGTGGCAGTAAACTGCCGCGAGTTTATTGAAGACATGGCGGCAGCCTACCTCTGGGCCGACCTGGTAATTTGTCGTGCAGGAGCAATGACTGTTGCTGAGATTTCCGCCGCTGGCGTGGCGGCTATTTTTGTCCCCTACCCGCATGCAATTTATGATCACCAAACGCTTAATGCGCGCTTCCTGTCAGCCAGGGATGCAGCAATTTTGCTACCACAGGAACAGATGTCTAGTGAAGTACTGGCTGCATTGATCGCTGAATTGTCAGCAGATCGTTCTCGGATATTGGCATTATCGAAAAGAGCACGGGAATGTGCGGTAACGGATGCGAACTTGCGGGTTGCTGAACTCTGTCGCGGGGTGATGTATGCGTAAATATGTAAAGCATATTCATTTCGTGGGTATCGGTGGGGCCGGTATGAGCGGTATTGCACAGGTGTTGATCAATCAGGGATATCAGGTGTCCGGCTCAGACCTGGCCAGTTCAGCCGCCACACAGCATCTTTCAGAACAGGGTGTAAAAATCTACTCAGGACATGCTGCTGAAAACATACATGGCGCAGATGTTGTCGTGATTTCAAGTGCCGTGAGTGATGATAATCCTGAGGTGCTGA
>ENA-ORDP01000589-ORDP01000589.1-marine-sediment-metagenome-genome-assembly--contig:-NODE-589-length-23067-cov-12.154572_pt1 | contig 23067 bp, 25 predicted proteins | sample MGYA00248627_ERZ508539 | MGnify/ENA primary metagenome ERZ508539 (study PRJEB26208, sample SAMN05571518) | marine sediment metagenome | biome: deep sea; feature: Hydrothermal vent; material... | reverse complement strand
TGTCAGCACTACCCTGGCGAGGTGGCAGTACTGCAAAAGATTGAAGCGCTTGCAGGTCGATCGGTGGTTCAGGCAAGGGATGTATTTGATCTGGGCATTTTGTATGCGGATGGTTTTGCGAATGCAGCATTTATTTCACGATCATTGTCAAAGCAAGTCTTGACAAAAGCGCAACAAAATATCATTTCACTGGGTTATGATGACTTCAGCGGCCAGGTCATGGAATTTCTGGATGATGAAGAACGTGAAAACTATGATTCTGAAAAATATTGGGAGGAGTTACAGGATACAGTATTAGGGTTATGTTCTGATGAAGTTTAACTTTCTAAATTCCGAAGAATTTATTTTCTTTACTACCCGTGAATACGCATTTGCAGCTGATATATCCATATCCGCTGCATCCGGACAACTCAAACGACTGGAGAGCAAGGGTTTTCTCATTCGTGTGGTGCGAGGAGTATGGGCTAATTCAAATCATCCTTATTATAACCCCTTGGGTTGTGTATCTTATCTGATAGGTGAAGAACAGGGTTATGTTTCATTTTTAACTGCACTTCATCGTCACGGTATGTTATCCCAAATTCCGCGTACTATACAGGTGGCTACGACCGGGCATTCCAGAAAACTAAAAACACCCATAGGGGTGTTCGAATTTATTCAACTTAAGCCGGAAATGATGAAGGAAGGTATTGAATGGAGTGAAACGCGTGTTCCATTTCTTATGGCTGCACCGGAAAAAGCCCTCCTGGATATTTATTATATTGCGACCAGAAAGAAAAAACGCTTTTCATCCCTGCCGGAACTGGATCTAGACTCATCATCATTTAATGTAAAAAAATTTAATATGATGGTAAGTAAGTTGGTAACCTCCAGGCAAATTATAAATGCCATCATGAGCAGGATAAAAAGAGATAACATTCATTAAGTCTATTTTGTTTAGAGTATTATCATTGCTGGCTTATAAACATATAGTATAATACGGCATGAAGGTTCCCTCTCCCGGAGGAAAAGGGGTTTTTGCAACATTTTTTTGAGTGAGAGAAGGCATATTGAGCGGCTGGGGAGTATTATGAATAATAAAGTAGCGTTAATCACAGGGATAACCGGTCAGGATGGTTCCTATCTTGCTGAATTTCTACTGGATAAAGGCTACATTGTACATGGCATAAAGCGTCGGGCTTCCTCGTTTAATACAGACCGGATAGACCACCTGTATCAGGATCCGCATGTCTCGAACCGTAATTTTATTTTGCATTACGGGGATATGACAGATTCAACCGGCCTGATTCGTATAATACAGGAAACACAGCCAGACGAAGTCTATAACCTGGCAGCCCAGAGTCATGTGGCCGTATCATTCGAAACACCGGAGAATACAGCCGATTCGGTTGGTATGGGTGCGCTCAGGCTTCTGGAAGCCATTCGCATTTCAGGGTTGACTGAAAAAACAAAATTCTATCAGGCATCTACTTCTGAGCTCTATGGTCTGGTTCAGGAAGTGCCACAGAAGGAAACCACACCATTTTATCCACGCTCTCCTTATGCGGTCGCCAAGCTGTATGCCTACTGGATTACAGTCAACTATCGTGAGGCCTACGGTATGTATGCCTGTAATGGCATTTTATTTAATCATGAATCACCGGTTCGTGGTGAAACCTTTGTGACGCGTAAAATTACCCGTGCTTTGGCACGTATCAAGCTGGGGTTGCTGGATTGTCTTTATCTGGGCAACCTCGATGCCAGGCGTGACTGGGGTCATGCGAAGGACTATGTCGAGGTTCAATGGTTGATGTTGCAGCAGGAAGAGCCAGAAGATTATGTTATTTCCACAGGCTCACAATGTTCGGTGCGTGACTTTGTTAATGCGGCAGCAAAAGAGCTGGGTATCGATGTTCGTTGGGAAGGGAAAGGTACAGAAGAGAAAGGGTATGATGCCAACGACAAGTGTATTGTTTCGGTAGACCCACGCTATTTCCGGCCAACCGAGGTGGAAACCTTGCTGGGTGACCCGACCAAGGCAAAGGAAAAGCTGGGTTGGACACCAAAGATCAGTTTTGATGAACTGGTAGCCGAGATGGTGCGTGAAGACCTGAAAGATGCAGAGCGTGATGAACTTTGCAAGCGCGAAGGCTTCAAAACCTTTAACTACCATGAATAGAAACCAAGTAGCCCGGATGCCATGCAATGGAATCAGGGATTTATAACGAGAATCAAACAATCCCGGATTACGTTACACTCCATCCGGGCTACTAGACTAGTAGTCAGCGTGAGGTATTATCGTCGGTCGGTATTCAGTTAATGTGGCATTGCACCGACCATTCAAAAACTGCACAAGTGGGCCAGCTTTGCCGGTTATTTGGGCATGTTCAAGAACCGCATAGTAAAGCGCTTTGTGTCTTTTGTTGATTTCTGGCGGCATTAATCCCGCACGCAAACACTGGGCTGCCATTATCAAACGTCCTACTCTGCCATTTCCATCACCAAATGGGTGGATCGATTCAAAGTGAGCATGTGCGATTGAAATTTCTTCCAGCGTCTTTGTGTTCTTGTATCGTGTGACCCAGTACTCAACCTCAGCCTCGATATCCTCTGGTGTGGTTGTCTGGATGTCTGTATCCGGAAGGATACGTATTTTTTTTGAATACTGACCAGCATCTGTTCGAATACCCTGCATTACACTGGCGTGCCAGTCTTTAATACGTCGTGAATCAATTATATATAATGCACCTTCTGCACCAACCTCTGCAACCATACGATTGGTTGTGGCTGTGATGCCGTTGATTTCAAGAACTTCCTGTTTATGCAGATCATGTGGGATCGTGTCATCTTCAATGACGCTTTTGTAATCTTCCTCGTTTGTTCCTGTTTCAATTTCCAGAGAACCAAAGCTCATTCGATGCACGATGCGTTGCCTTAATTGGGGTTCATCAAAGAAATCACCAGGCAGGGCAACGGGTGGATGGTCAGGCATATCATCTCCCATCGTTGGTAACAGTACAGCCTTGCAGTAAAGCGTATCGATTTTCACGCGATTCGTTTCCGATATTCTGCTGTCGTCCTCTTTCCAGTTCAGCAGCGAACCACGGGAAATGCCTAATGCATGGCAAAGAGCTGCTGAAGTCCTGTATTCAGGAACCTCATGCAATGTGCGGATTTTTTCTTTGTAGCTGATTTTCTGGTAATTCATGAAATGCTCATCATAATGCATATTATTCAATATATTAGGCTTCAATATAGCATATATAGCATTGATAATGCATAATGTAATGCATATTCAATAGACAATTATGCAATGTAAAGAGAGTTAGGAGTTAAAAAGCAAGTAGCAAGTAGCCCAGATGCAATGCAATGGAATCCGGGATTGTTAACGAGAATCAAACAATCCCGGATTACGTTACACTCCATCCGGGCTACTAGCTGAGGTTTCCTAAATATTATCAATAATTTACATTTAATAGTTGATATTTGTAGCTAAATAGGCTACAAATGTAGCAATTATAGCTTTATTGGTGTTTAACTATGTCTTCTCAATTGGTTGAATTGTTATTCAAGGGTTATCGTCGTAGGGTGCTGGGGCTTTTATTGTTGCATCCCGATAAGAAATACCATGTAAGGGAGATTGCACGGTTAACTGATACTTTCGCGGGTACCTTGCATAAGGAGCTATCTCGTTTGGCAGATACTGGCTTGCTGCTAAAAGATAAAGCAGGTAATCAGGTGTTATATAGCGCTAATCGTGATTGTTTGATCTTTGAGGAACTGGCCAGTATTTTACGAAAAATATCCAATACAAGCTTAGTAGGTAAAAAGATGGATGCTCTTGTTGAGAAAAACAGAGAGCAGATATTGGGGATTGCCAAAGAAAATGGCATTGTTAATGTACGTGTATTTGGCTCGATGGCCCGGAATGAGGCTGGGCCGGAAAGTGATCTGGATTTACTGGTTGATATTATAAATGGTAAGTCAGGTTTTGCCTTAGGCGGATTTTTGTCTGATGTGACGGAGCTTGTTCATCGTAAGGTGGATGTAGTGACCGAAAAATCATTACATCCTAGAATTAGAGAAAAGGTGTTGAATGAGGCGAGAGCCTTATGAGTACAAAAGATGACTCTGTCTATATTGAGCATATGCTTGAATGTATTCAGCGTATTGATGAATATGTAGTAAGCAAGGAGCAATTTTATAACACCCATCTAGTGCAAGACGCTGTAGTCAGAAATTTACAGGTTATGGCAGAATCAAGCCAGCGTCTGGCAGAAGAAATAAAACTGAATTATCCTGATGTTCCCTGGAAACAGATTTCAGGTTTTCGCAATATTCTGGTTCATGATTATTTAGGGATTGATCTGGATGTTATCTGGAGTGTGATAGAGCAGGAGTTATCAAGTTTGGGAAAAGCACTGATCGAAATACAAAAAAAGTGAATATGAGAAGTCGTTAGTCTTTAGTCGGGAGTCAACAATAAAAAATATGAAAAAGAATTCCAAGTGTTATGTGGCGGGTCATCGAGGGATGGTCGGCGGTGCAGTTGTGAGAGCACTTCGGAGTAGAGGCTTCGAAAATATTATTACCAGAACCCACGCCGAACTGGACCTGACCAATCAGCAGTCTGTTGAAGAATTTTTTGTCACAGAGGAGCCAGACTATGTTTTTTTGGCTGCCGCCAAGGTGGGAGGGATTTATGCCAATGATACTTATCCGGCCGACTTTATCCGTGAGAACCTGCAGATTCAAACCAATATCATTGATTCTGCTTATCGAAATAAGACAAAGAAGCTACTGTTTTTAGGGTCGACCTGTATTTATCCCAAAATGGCACCGCAACCGATGAAGGAAGAATACCTGCTAACAGGCCCGTTGGAGCCAACCAACGAGTGGTATGCAATAGCCAAGATTGCAGGCCTGAAAATGTGCGCTGCCTATCGAAGGCAATATGGATTTGATGCGATATCGGTGATGCCAACCAACTTGTATGGTCCGGGCGATAATTTTGGTCTGGAAAACTCACATGTGTTGCCTGCACTAATGAGACGTTTTCATGAAGCCAGGATCAATGGTGATAGTCAGGTTGTGGTTTGGGGAACCGGAACCCCGCGGCGTGAATTTCTACACGTTGAGGATATGGCAGATGCCGTGTTGTATTTGATGGAAAATTACTCTGGTGAGGAGATAGTTAATATTGGTGTCGGTGAAGATATTTCTATCAAGGAAATTGCTGTTATATTAAAAGAAGTGGTTGGCTTCGAGGGTGAGTTGGTATTCGACACATCAAAACCAGATGGCGCACCGAGGAAGCTGTTAGATGTTTCATTTTTGAACAGCCTTGGCTGGATCTCGAAGATAGCCTTGCTGACAGGTTTAATGTCTACGTATCAATGGTTTCTTGAGCATCAGGATGATTATCGGGATGTTTGAAACAGTTATCCCTGCTCAGGAATAATTCCACGTTTGGCCAGGATGTTAATCACCTGGTCAACACAGTCCTCGAGTTTTTCTTCACCGGTATTGACCAGAATCTCCGGCTTTTCCGGTTCTTCATACGGGGATGAGATGCCGGTAAAATCCCTGATTACCCCTTTCCGGGCCTTTTTATACAGCCCCTTTACGTCGCGTTGTTCGCAAACCTCCACGTCTGCCTTGCAGTAAATCTCCAGATAGTCGCCATGAGGCATCATGCCCCTCACCAGTTCACGGTCTGACCTGAAGGGTGAAATAAAGGCCGTGAGTGAAATAACGCCGGACTCCAGCATTAACTTGGCAACATTGCCGATCCTGCGAATATTTTCTTTTCGGTCTTCATTAGAAAACCCCAGGTCACCGCATAATCCATGGCGGACATTGTCACCATCGAGCACATAGGTTGAACAACCCAGTTGGTGCAGTTTTTCCTCTGTCGCATGTGCCAGGGTGGATTTACCAGCGCCCGATAGCCCGGTGAACCACAGGACGACACTTTTGTGATTGTTCAATGCTTCGCGACGCTTGCGTGTCACGGTTGCATGATGCCAAACGACATTGGTGCTTGTGTTATCGATTTCGTTCATATTATTTCGGGCTTTTCAGGAAATTCTTCTGGTTGTATTTATCTGATAAGATAGCATTATTTAGTTGTGAAATATATATTGCCTATGTTGATTGCAGTATGTGAGAGCGGCTTTGTACACGGATGTACTTATGCCGCGAACACATGGATGTGCAGGAGCGACTTTGTACACGGGTGTACTTATGTCGCGGCCACGGGCCGCTCCTGCGAAGCAGTACATATGTTAATGTGAGAAATCAATAATGTCGATGATAGATGTGTTCAATGGTGATGCAGACGGTATCTGTGCATTACATCAACTGAGATTGCAGAGCCCATCCGAGAATATTCTTGTGACCGGGGTGAAACGTGATATTAATTTGTTGCGACGAGTCGATGCTGCCAAAGATGACCATGTCACCGTGCTGGACATTTCGCTGGACAAAAACCGGGTGGATTTGCAGCGATTGCTGGATGGTGGAGTGCAGGTCAGTTATTTTGACCACCATTTTGCAGGGAAAATACCGGAGCATCCCAATCTTGATGCCCATATTGATACATCGTCAGATGTCTGTACCAGTTTACTGGTCAATGGCTATCTCAAGGGCCAGTATGTGGCCTGGGCGGTGACGGCCGCTTTTGGAGATAACCTGGCTGACAGCGCATACAAGCTGTCATCTGCGCTGGCCATCAATAATAAAGAACTGAATCTGTTGCAGGAACTTGGTACTTATATCAATTATAATGGTTACGGTTCAAGGGTTGATGATCTCTTTTTCCATCCTGCAGAACTGTACATTCAAATAAAACCCTTCAAGGATCCTTTTATTTTTATTAACGAGTCCTCATCATTTGCAGTATTGAAAGAGGGTTATGCAGAGGATATGGCCAAGGCAGCCGGGGTAACCGCAGAAATAGAAAGAGAATCATTCGCCGTTTTTGTGTTGCCTGACAGTGTCTGGTCGAGAAGGGTGAGTGGTGTATATGCAAATAATCTTGCGAATAATTTTCCTGATCGCGCACATGCAATCTTAACCAGGCAAGACGGGAATTCGTTTGTTGTCAGTGTCAGGGCACCACTATCGAACAAAACCGGGGCAGACGAGGTTTGTCGTCAGTTTAAATCCGGGGGTGGCCGCATGGCGGCGGCTGGCATTAATAATTTACCACAGGGAGAGTTTGATAATTTTGTTGCTGTGATGGGTAAACGGTTCGGAGGTTGATGTTTCAGATTTTATTTATGAAACTTCGGACAGACGGGTCTTTAATCTTTGAGGGTTTAATTCCCCGCTGCTTGCAGCGGGGTTGTTTATTTACGGTACTATCTGAAAACAATAGTGTATTATCGTTTGTAAAATGGGGCGCGAGTGTTAGAATGCGTGTTCGCAAATTGCGCCCGTAGCTCAACTGGATAGAGTATCAGGCTTCGAACCTGAGTGTTGGGGGTTCGAGTCCCTCCGGGCGCGCCATGTTTTCAATCACATTTGGGGTCCAATCACATTTTGGGCCAGAGTAAAAACCCGCCGTATTGATAACCTGCGTTTGTGGTAATGGTTATTCTGACAGGTGTGAACAATGTCGAGCCTGATCCAATTCCCCTTCACTGATTCTCCGTAGTTCCATTTCTTATAATGGTAATAAATATTTTCATTATTATCGATAAATTTGTTTATACGGTCTATTATGTATATAAATATTATCATTATTATGATTTTAGCCTTGTAAGACAATAAAAATTATCATTATGAATATTAATGCAATGACGAACCGGGCGATTGCCGCTGAAGTCGGTCGTCGAATCGAGCAAATGCGCCTGGAGCAAAACCTTACCCAGCAACAAATGGCCGATGAGATTGGCGTGTCGCGGGTTAGTTATCGCAAGTTGGCGGGGGGTGCTGGCAAGTTTGAGAATATTATTGCGGTGTTACGTGTCCTGGGGCGGCTGGACCTAGTCGAGCAGTTTGTACCCGAGACAACATTCAGCCCAATGGAGCAGTTAAGACTTAAGGGTAAGCACCGGCAACGTGCAACAGGCGTGCATGTGGAAAAAGTGGAAATTAACACCAAAAAACAAAAATCGGGATTGGATTGGTAGTGCAAAATCTGGCTGAAGTTCGTTTATGGGGTAAACGGGTTGGCGCACTGGCGTATAACCCGGCGTCCAGAATAAGCAGTTTTGAATATGCCCCGGAATGGCTTGCCAGCGGGGTTGAAATCGCACCATTACGAATGCCGTTGTCATCACAAATATTTCAATTCCCGGGTTTAAATCCAGAGACCTACAAAGGGTTGCCTGCTATTTTTTCTGATGCCTTACCCGATGATTTTGGCAACGCCGTCATCAATGCATGGCTGGCCAGAAATGGAAGGAGTACTGATCTATTTACACCACTTGAGCGTTTGCTTTATATCGGTAATCGCGGCATGGGGGCGCTCGAGTTTGAACCTGCTATTGCAATGACAACGACAGGTAGTGAGAAAATTGAGCTTGTATCATTGATCGAAATGGTACAGAAAATCCTGGATCAGCGCTCCAATTTGTCGCCAGGTGTATTGCCTGAGCAAACCAGTAATGATGCGATGTCAGTATTATTCCAGGTGGGAACATCTGCCGGTGGGGCGCGGGCAAAGGCATTGGTCGCAGTGAATGATGACAGAACCCGGTTACGCACAGGGCAGGTAGATGCACCACAAGGTTTTGAACACTATTTACTCAAATTTGATGGTATAGAAGAGCACAGGGTTAACAGCGAAGTCTTTGGTGACCCGAACGGTTTTGGCCGTATTGAATATGCCTATTATCTTATGGCGGTGGATGCCGGAATAACCATGTCCCCGTCAGAGCTGTTAATAGACGGGGAAAGGGCGCATTTTATGACAAAACGTTTCGACCGTAACAATAACAACAAGTATCATTATGCGTCTTTATGTGCAATGGATCATGCCGATTATAAAAGAACCGGGACGTATAGTTATGAGCAATTGTTATCTGTTGCAAGACAATTAAAATTACCAAGAGAAGATGCCATTGAAATCTATCGGCGAATGGTATTTAACGTAATCGCCAGAAATCATGATGATCACAGCAAAAACACAGGTTTCTTGTTGAATTCTGCTGAGAGTCAATGGCGTTTGTCGCCTGCTTTTGATCTGGCTTATAGTTATAAAAAGAGTTCACCCTGGGTTAATTCGCATCAGATGAGTTTAAATAACAAGCGGGATAATTTTACGCGTGATGATTTACTGGCTGTGGGTACGCTAATCGGTAACTTCAGGAAAGAGTCCAGGCAGATCATTGATGCGGTAATCTCGGTTGTGGAAAAGTGGTACGACTATGCAAATAAAACAGGCGTCTTTGACGATTGGGCCGATGAAATAAAGAAAAATCACAGGCTTTTATTTTAATAGCATGCCGGTGCCGGTTTCCCGACCAACGAATCAGCTGCCAGGGTGTTGTTCGATGTGTGTGACAGTTCAGGTCCGATCATGTCCGCAATCGCACGTTTCTGATTCTTGCGCATCATGGCAGCCTCCGGGAACATAACTGTATCACTCATTTTCCAATGTAATTTGATACTCACCGAGCATAGCCAGGTGATTGAGACGTGCACGTTTGAACAGGGCCTTTTGCGCGGCCGATACCATCTCAGGTTTACCCATCCATTCCTGCAACGCTGTTTGCTGCAGGGCACGACCATAGGAAATACTCAATCGCCAGGGTGCATCGAGCCCCTGCTGATTGATGGCATTGAGGTTGGCAGTGGCCTCTTCAGGTTCCTGGCCGCCAGAAAGAAAATTGATGCTCGGAACCGCTGCCGGGACGGTGCGGCGCAGAACCTTGAGGGTGGCGGTGGCCACTTCACCGGGTTCGGCATGCCGGCAGCCCTTGCCGGGCAGCACCATATTCGGCTTCAGTATCATCAACTCCAGTACGACATGGTGACGGCACAGGGCATGAAATACTGCGTGTTGTACCGCTTCGGTGACTTCGGTGTGGCGATCGATGTCATGACCGCCATCCATTAATACCTCCGGCTCCACAATCGGTACCAGTCCTTCTTCCTGACACACGGCGGCATAACGGGCCAGCATTTCGGCATTGGCCCTGATGCCGTGTTGGCTGGGGACATGTTTGTCAATGGCATAGACTTCACGCCACTTGGCGAAGCGCGCACCCTGTTGTTTGTAGCTACGCAGACGTTCAGCCAGGCCGTCCAGACCCTGGGTGATCAGGTCACCGGGTGATAAGGCCAGCGGGACCTTGCCCTTGTCGACCTTGATACCGGGCACGATGTTACGCGTCCAGGCCACCCTTGGAATGGTGTTACCATCACCGGACTTCTGGCCGAGGGTTTCCTCAAATAAAATAATACCGCTGATGTAGTCCCCCAGCCCATCCGTTGTTACCAGCAGATTGCGCCAGGCACACCGGTTTTCTTCGGTGGGTTCAACATTGATTGCCTTGAAACGCTTGGCTATAGTGGGCGAGCTTTCGTCTGCGGCAAGTATGCCGCGACCTTTCTGTACCATGTCCTTGATGGTGGTTTCAAGTTCTGTCGAGTATTGCATTATCTTTCTCCTGTTGTGTTTATTACCATTGCCAGTCACGAATTTCCGGCATGTCTTCACCGTGCTCGGTGATGTACTGTTTATGTTCAATCAGTTTGTCGTGCATTAACTGTTTCAGATAAGTGCCCCTGGAACCCAGACCATCAACCCGGTCGATGACATCGCCGACCAGATGAAAGCGATCCAGATCATTCAATACCGTCATATCGAAGGGGGTTGTGGTGGTCCCCTCTTCCTTGTAACCGCGTACGTGCAGACCCTCGTGGTTGTTGCGCCGGTAGGTCAGCCGGTGAATCAGCCAGGGGTAACCATGGAAAGCAAATACAATGGGTTTGTTGATACTGAACAGGGCATCGAAGTCGTCATCATTCAGGCCGCTCGGGTGTTCTTCCCTGGGTTGCAGGGTCATCAGGTCGACGACGTTGATGACACGGATTTTCAACCCGGGCAGGTGTTCACGCAGGATCTTGACGGCGGCCAGGGTTTCGATCGTCGGCACGTCGCCAGCGCAAGCCATGATGACATCCGGCTCATCCTCCTGATCGTTGCTGGCCCAGTCCCAGACACCAATACCTTCATGACAGTGTTTGATGGCAGCTTCTATATCAAGCCACTGCGGTTCGGGTTGCTTGCCGGCGATGATGACATTCACCCTGTCGCGACTTTTCAGGCAGTGTTCGGTGATGCACAGTGTGGTATTCGCATCCGGTGGCAGATAGACCCGCACGATATCGGCTTTTTTGTTGACGACATGATCAATGAAACCGGGGTCCTGGTGTGAAAAGCCATTGTGATCCTGTCGCCACACGTGCGAGGTGAGCAGGATATTCAACGAGGCAATCGGTCGCCGCCAGGGGATTTCCTTGCTGACCTTGAGCCACTTGGCATGCTGGTTGAACATGGAGTCGACGATATGGATGAAGGCCTCATAACAGGAAAACCAGCCGTGTCTGCCGCTCAGCAAGTAACCTTCCAGCCAGCCCTGACAGGTGTGCTCCGACAGAATCTCCATAACCCGGCCATCCGGTGCCAGGTGGTCATCATACTCATAGGTTTCGGCCTCCCAGGTTCGGTTGGTGACGTCGAGCAGGGCGCCCAGCCGGTTGGAGACGGTTTCATCCGGCCCCATGACACGGAAGTTCTGTTGCCCGGCGTTCAGCGCCATGATATCGCGCAGAAAATAGCCCATGCGCCGTGTGGCCTCGCCGGTCACACCACCCGGGGTCTGTACCTCCACGGCATAGTCACGATAATCGGGTAATTTCAGGTCGCGTAGCAACAGGCCGCCGTTGGCGTGCGGGTTGCTGCCCATGCGTCGTGTGCCCTCAGGTGCAAGCCTGGACAATTCCGGCATGAGTCGACCGTTACTGTCGAACAGGGTGTCGGGCCGGTAGCTTTTCATCCACTGTTCAAGTACACGTATGTGTTCCGGTTTCTCAGCGAGCTGGGCAAACGGCACCTGATGGGCGCGCCAGTAGTCCTCGATCTTGAGGCCATCAATTTCCTTCGGGCAGGTCCAGCCCTTGGGGGTCCGCAGAATAATCATCGGCCAACGCGGACGATCGGTCTTCCCGGAATGACGTGCGGCCTTCTGAATCCCCTGAATGTCATCCATGGCCTGATCCAGCGTGGCAGCCATGGCCTGATGGACGGCAACCGGGTCAGAGCCTTCAACCAGATACGGGGTGTAGCCATAACCGATAAACAGCGCAACCAGTTCATCACGACTGATGCGCGCCAGCACGGTCGGGTTGGCTATCTTGTAGCCATTGAGGTGCAGTATGGGCAGCACGGCGCCGTCATGTTGCGGATCAAGGAACTTGTTGGAGTGCCAGGCCGTGGCGGCGGGGCCGGTCTCTGCCTCGCCATCACCGACCACACAGGTGACGATGAGATCAGGATTATCGAAGGCTGCGCCGAAGGCATGGCTGAGTGAATAACCCAGTTCGCCCCCTTCATGGATGGAGCCCGGGGTTTCCGGTGCGGTGTGGCTGGGAATGCCGCCGGGGAAGGAAAACTGGCGAAACAGTTTCAGCATGCCTTCTGCATCCCGGCTGATATTGGGATGCAGGTCGGTGTAGCTGCCCTCAAGCCAGGTGTTGGCGACGATGCCCGGGGCACCATGTCCGGGGCCAGTGACATATATCATGTTCAGGTCACATGACTGGATTACCCGGTTAAGATGGGCGTAGATCAGGTTCAATCCCGGCGTTGTCCCCCAGTGTCCGAGCAGCCGAGGCTTGATATGTTCGAGTATCAGCGGCCGTTGCAGCAAGGGATTGTCGAGCAGATAGATTTGACCGATGGACAGGTAATTTGCTGCCCGCCACCAGGCATCAATGCACTGCAGTTCGTCATCGGATAGTGGCATTCCGGTAATGGTGGTGTGTGATGCAATCATAATGTATTCCTTTGCTTGTGATGTTCGAGTACACGCAGGCTGTGTCGGGCAATCATCGATTCCTCGTCGGTGCCGATCACCCAGGCCCCTACAGGGCTGTCCGACCGGCTGATGAGGGTGTGGCCAAGCTGGTTGGCCGACCTGTCCAGATACAGACCGAGCCATTGACAGCGTTCGCCAATGGCAGCACGGATCGGTGCTGCGTGTTCACCAATACCGGCGGTAAAAACCAGGGCATCGACACCGCCCAGTGCGGCGGCCAGCGAGCCAATGGAGCGCACGGTATGGTGGACAAACTGTTCAATGGCCAGCTGCGCCTGTGCAGAGGAACTGGCAAGCAATTCTGCCATGTCATCTGTTTCTTTGGAGACACCCAGCAGGCCGGACTGGAAATACAGCAGATCGGAAACCGCCCCGGCCGTCATCCCTTGATCCTGCAGGTACAACACCACCGCCGGGTCGATGCTGCCACAGCGCGTTCCCATGGGTATGCCGTCCAGCGGGGTAAAGGTCATGGTGGTGGCGACACTTCGGCGCTGGTTCATGGCGCACAGGCTGGCGCCGTGACCGAGGTGGGCGACGATGACCTTGCCATCGGCCAGCTTTCCCAGGTGATCCGGCAGGATACTGGCGATGTATTCATAGGAAAGACCATGAAAACCGTAGCGGCGGACATCATCCAGTTTTGGATGGGCAGGCAGCGCAAAATATTGTTCCACCGCCGGGCGGTCATGATGAAAAGCCGTATCGAAACAGGCGACCTGGGGCAAGCCGGGTTGAAGGCCCTGCAACGTTGTGATACCCAGCAGACAGGCCGGCTGATGATTGGGTGCCAGCGGGATCAGGGTCTTTAAATAGACGAGGTTCTCTTCTGTTACCCGGACAGGCGCATGGAAACGGCGTCCACCATGCACGACACGGTGACCCACGCCGACCAGTTTCTGCAAAAGCATCTCTTTTGACAGCCACGCCAGCAAAATTTGCAAGGCGTGTCCGTGGTCGGGGATGGCCGTGTCCTGTGCATGAAACAGATCCCCGCCGGCATCGTGGACATGAAACCGGCCACCGCCACCGATCGCCGTGATCCCGCCCCGGTAAAGGCATTGCGGTGTATCCGGTTCGTGGATTGAAAACAGTGCAAACCTGAGGCTGGATGAGCCACTATTAATCGTTAGCAGGGATTGGCTCTGGTCGGTATCCACATTCATCACGTTTCAAAACAGGGGCATCCGGGATCTGTTTGCATCCTGACCGGCGTCAAGTGTATTCGCACACCTGGTGCCAGTGCAGAGGCAAGCCATAATCCGGTTGCAGTGATTAACCATAGAACCATCAATCCGATCAGCATGACGAAACCTTCTGATTTACAGACCTGGAGTATGCGCATATCGGATGGCGCTGGATGCAACCTGGGTGACAGCAATATAACCATGATCTTGATGTACTTCATTACGTGAATGTAATGAACCACTCATCGAATGATATGACAGGAGCTGAACATGACAACACAATTTAGCTGTATTGAGATCGAGGGGAACAGTTGGCAGAATATTCTGACGATGCGTATATCCGGTAAGCTGACCAAAGAGGATTATGAACGGTTCGTGCCCGAAATTGAACGAATGATTAAGGCCCATGATAAGGTACGAATACTGGTGGAGCTGACCGATTTTCATGGCTGGACAGTCGCCGCTGCATGGGAGGATAGTAAATTCGGCATGCACCATTACAGTGACATCGAACGCATGGCAATCGTTGGAGAAACGGCCTGGGAAAAAGGCATGGCGATGCTGCTCAAACCCTTCACAAAGGCAAAAGTGAAGTATTTTGACAGCAGCCAAATGGCCGTCGCCAAAACATGGATTATGGAAGATCAGGTCTAGTGGTCTGACAACTCAGTGTTGACGGGTTCTGTTGGCCTGTCAGCGTTCAGGGCAAGGTGCGCCTCGAAGCGAATGGCCATCGTCCTTTGCGAGCCACCAGGTCAAGCTGGAACAACAAGCAATAAAGGCGTCGAGTGAGAATAAGGGGTACAGTCTGTGTCAGAAATATGACTGACAGGCTGTTTTTGCGCGCACGTTATTTATGCACTGCCACATCTGTTTCATCGATGGGTTGAAATAGCCGCTGTCGGACCCTATACAGATTGTATGGTATGAAATCATTTTTCAATATCTCCCCATGAGGCAGGATTTCAGAATGGAGAGCATGCATAATGATGGTTGTTTTTTTTACATTGCAAACCGAAGGGAGATACCCGCAATGAAAAGGGACCCGGTTTATTTCAATCAATGTAAAGAAGTATTATCCAGGTCACCGCTGTTTGCCGGGCTGGCCGAGAGCTTGCTTGATGATATGTTATCGCTGTTCCGGCGTGACACCTGGCGGCGGGGTGTGCATCTGGATCCGGATATTTTCCAGGAACGCTTTTTTCTGTTGATCGAAGGTCGTCTCGAGGTCATGCGGATCAACCCGCAAACGGGCAGAAGCATTACACTGTATATTCTCGGCCCGGGTGATGGCATTGATATGGTGACACTATTAAACACAAAACCGCATGAAATGATTTCCATGGCGCTGGATGACGTTGCCCTGATCTCTGTGCCGATAGGGGCCGCCCGGGACTGGATCGACCGGCACCCCGAATTCAACCGTAATTTTCTGCCTTACCTGGGTGAGCAGATGCGCCAGATGGAAGATCTGGTCTCCGATCTGGTCCTGCACGATACCATGACGCGACTTGCCCGTTTGATACTGCGCCACATTGTACCGCACCACCCGCATTCTGATGATGGCATATACCGTCTCAAACTGATACACGACCTGCACGATGAAGGTCTGGCGCGCATGGTAGGTTCAGTGCGCCAGGTCGTGAACCGGCATCTTCAACATTGGCGCAGGCAAGGTATACTGCACAAACAGAAATTCCAGATAGAGGTCGCTGATCTTGAGTCACTGCAAGCCTGTGCCGATGAGGCGAAACATTATGTAGAACAGAGGAGAAAGACGACCTGAGCCCGTGGCCGGGTTAGTATATATGCGTTACCGGTGGCCTCTTGAGTAAGGTAATGCTGAAATTTTTCGTGGACGTTGACAAGCTGACTGAACCTGCAATGACCACATGATATAGAGCACTGGTGATGAAATATAAAGATTACTACGAAATCATGGGCATCAAGCGCGATGCCACCCAGGACGAGATCAAGCGTGCCTACCGTAAGCTGGCGCGCAAATATCACCCTGATGTCAGCAAGGAGACGGATGCCGAGCTGCGCTTCAAGGAAGTCGGTGAGGCCTATGAGGTTCTCAAGGACCCGGAAAAGCGAGTGGCCTATGACCAGCTTGGCGCCAACTGGAAGGCCGGACAGGATTTCCAGCCACCACCGGACTGGGACCAGGGGTTTGAATTTCATGGTGGTGGTTTTACCGGTGCCGATGCTGCACAGTTTAGTGATTTTTTTGAAAGTCTGTACGGGCGTGGTGCCTTCACGCAGGGTTTTGATGGCCGCTCGAGGAGAGAATTTCATGCGCATGGCGAAGATACACATGCCAAAGTCATGATTGACCTGGAAGACGCCTATCAAGGTGCTACCCGTACCCTGACATTGAAACATACCGAATTGGGTGCCGACGGCCGGCCACAGATGAAGGAACGGACCCTGAATGTGCGCATTCCCAAAGGCATTTGTCAGGGCCAGCATATTCGCCTGGCAAAACAGGGCGGGGCAGGCATCGGTAAGGGTGAACCTGGCGATCTGTATCTCGAAGTCGAGTTCCGCCCCCATTCTCTCTATCACGTCGAGGGCAGGGACGTTTACCTGAATCTGCCTGTGGCACCGTGGGAAGCAGCCCTGGGCGCCACTGTCAAGGCACCAACACCCACCGGTTCAGTGGATCTGAAGATACCCGCAAATTCATCTGCTGGCCGCAGACTGCGTTTCAAGGAACGGGGTATTCCGGGAAAACAGCCCGGTGATTTTTATGTGGTGATACAAATAGCCTTACCGCCGGCCGAGTCGGAGGCAGCAAAGACTGCATATCGTAATTTCGAAAAAGCGTTACCGTATAATCCACGTAAACAACTGGGGGTCTGAATTATGATGGCAAATGATGAAGCGCAGTCACCATTAACCGGTGAGGTTCTGGAAGAGGAAATGGAACTGACGCTGGTCGAGTTGTGCCGGGCCTGCCAGGTACCGGCCGAGCGGGTCATTGAGATTGTCGCAGAAGGTGTCATTGAACCATTGGGTCGAGACCCGGCACATTGGCGTTTTCAGGGTGTCAATGTGCAACGGATACGCTTTGTTCTTCGCATGGAGCATGACCTGGGTGTTAATATCGCCGGCGCAGCCCTGGCATTGAATCTGCTTGAAGAACTTGAAGAGCTGCATGCACGTTTACGGTATGAAGACGATAATAATTTGTAGGCGGGAAACCAGGAACGGATCATGAGTGAAGCATTTCATATTGTCTGTCCACATTGTGGTGTGGTTAACCGGATCCCGGCTGCACGAATAAGTGAGCAGGCTAAATGTGGCAAGTGTCACCGATCCCTGTTTAGCGGTCACCCAAATGTTAGGTTCATATCATAGCGGTCAACTGATGAATTTAGGTTTATGGCTGTCATCCAGGTGACAGTCATTCCCGTACTCTCTGTATCATACTGAACAAAATGATTGAAACGGGCGAACTTCCTTGCCGGGTCTGGTTGTCAAGAGGAAAGTGATAGTGACAAAGAACTGCTGTGTTGTTATTTATCCAGATTCTCATGCAGTGGAGCAGGCACTCGGGGAACTGCAATCAGTGGGGTGCGATCTCCGCCAGGTATCGGTTATCGGTAGTGGTTGTCATGGCGAAGCGTACCCGGTGGGCATTTATTGTACCGATGAACGTATGCGCTTTCTGGGTCACCAGGATATCTTTTGGAATACCATATGGGGGCAGCTGGCAGGCGCAGCGTTTTTCTGGGAGCCTGACTTTGGGCCACTGGCAGTGGCGGGTCGAGTAATTGATTTAATGGTAAACGGACTGGAGGGCGCAGAGTTTAGCGATGGTTTCAGTTTTCCGGGTACTGCGCTTTTTGTTACAGGTGTTCCCAGGGGCAGTATAAACGAATACGAACAGGCGATTAAGGCGGAAAAATTTCTGTTGCTTGTCGATGGTGAACGACGGGATGTCGAACGTGCCTGTGGCGCCCTGCATGGTGAAACACAGCAGGTGACGGTACACCACGCCTGAAACCATTACCTTGTAACACGGCTGTGGCAGTCGAGCCGCCATGGGTGGCCTGTTTTGCGTGGGCTATACCGGTTTCATGTCCGTATTGCCCAATTCAGCTCAAAACATACTTGCCACTTACGTTTCAACTGCATTTCTTACAGGTTAACGGGCCAGCAGTCAGGTTCACCGGAAATCAGAGTACCCTTGCGAATCCCGTTGACAGAGCAATTGAAGCCAGTAAAACGAAATAGTGCCGAAGGTGTGCCCGGTTGGCAATTCGTTGCCATCCAAATATCAGCAGAAAACCAGTGAACAGTGTGCCCGACCCAAACAGGCAAAGCAATAAATGATCGACAGTGCCTGATTTTAAAGTAATGGCATGTCCTATAAAAACAGCGATTGAAGATAACCCCACGTAAACGAATAAGTGACCATAAATAATACGCTGCCCGGCACCCAGTTCTTTTCCCAGAGTATGATTTTCCACCAGATCAAAATATAACCACCACAAGGTGACTATAATTATAAAACCGGCAACGGCCGCAGAAACTGTGGCGGCTGACCAGGGTGTCTCGCTTAAATTGGTGGCCAACATGACAACGGACTCACCCAACAGGATAATTGTCAACAAGCCATAACGCTCAGGAAGGTGGTGCGACTTGACGGGTGTGGCTTTAAGGGCGCGCCGGCTGAGTAGCGGGGTGATGATTTCTATACCAATACCAAGATAAAGCACCACGTAACGAAGCGGAGGCTCGAACAGCAATGAGAGTGAGGCAACCGTAAGGCCTATCAAAAATCCGGAACCCAGTCGTCTGGTAATGGGCAAAGCGGCCGGGTTCTCTCTTGTTGCATTCCAGTACATAACCACCAGAATAAGCCTGATAACCACATAGAATAATAAATAGCCGTGGTAATACCGGTCAAAATCGGCATTTATAAATGATGTCCAGAACACAACTGCCAACATGGTGAGCAATGTCAGCATTCGTTGTGTAACATCTTCCGTATCAAACCGGGTCGCAAACAGTGTGTGTCCTGTCCATGTCCACCAGATTGGAATCATGACCAGGACAAAGGTGACATATTGGTCCGCCCCGATGTGTCCCTCATGTAAATGAGCCAGAATATGCGTTGCCTTCGATACTGCGTAGACAAAGATCAGATCAAATAACAGCTCCAGCCAGTTTGCTTTTTTTATTATTTCATCGGTCATGAGTGCCTCAGGACTCTGTGGTAAAACCAACCTTGCTATGGGTTCCATCACAATAGGGTTTGTTACTGGAGTGGCCACAGCGGCATAGATGAACTTGCTGCACCCGGTTTACCGTATGGCCCGTGCCTGTGCAAATTTCCAGATTACCATCAACTTGTACCGGGCCATCTTTAAGTGGGCTGACAATGACAACGCCTGTTTGACTCGCGGGAACAGGGGAAACAACAACGGCGACTTCACCTGTGGCCACAAAGCCAATGCCAACATGAGAGCCATCGCAACAGGGTTTGTTTTTTGAAGCACCACAGCGGCATAGTGTCATTTTTTGTGACACACAGGGTTCTTCGCCCAATTGAAGATCGGCATTCAGTGCATAAGGCCCGTTTTCACGGATGTGAAGTGTATTTACCAGTGGTTTACGTTGTGCCCGGCCTGTTTCCTCATAGCGAATGGCCCCGGATGGACAGTTGTCTGCAATCGCACGCAGCTCACCGGAACTGGCATTTTCAGGGTGAATCCATTCACCCTTCACATCAGGAACAAATACATCAGGCCGGTTCAGCACACAATTGCGTGAGTGAATACATTTCTCACCATCAAAATAGAGGTTACCCTGCTCGGTTATATGCGTTTCAATACCCATTATTTTATCTCCTTGTTATGGTACTTGCTTGCGATAAAAAACCGTTACTGTTTCATGCCGGGCCGGGATTATTCCATCTCGGCCATTTCAATAATAATGAAATGTGCATGCTCCTCTGTGGCAGAAAACACCAGTTCCGCAGGCCCCGTAATTTCCAATGAATCACGTTCATTCAATGTGACCCGATCTTTGATATCAACACTTCCTTCAAAGTTATTGATATAGGCCTGACGTCCTGCTTGCAGAGTGTAACTCACTTGCGCCTGTTTCTCCGTCAGTTCGGATACAAACATGTTTATATCCTGATTCAGATGTAACGGTACCTGTGCCTGGTTGGACGGATTGCCCACAATCTGCAGCAACCGGTTATGCCGTTCCGCAGGTTCAAACTTGCGATTCTCATAACGTATCGGCAGTCCATTTTCGGGTGGAAGAATCCAGATTTGCAAAAACCGGGTCCACTCATCCTGCTCGTTCAACTCAGAATGCCAGACCCCCGAACCTGCCGTCACCGTCTGTACATGGCCACGTTCCAGTGTGTCTTTTACATCGGTTGCACTGTCCCAATGGGTCAGTTTGCCTTTGACTATGTAGCTAACGATTTCCATATCCTGATGTGGATGTTTGTCAAAGCCCCCATGGGGTTTTACATCATCATCGTTGAGTACACGCAGTACGCCGAAACGCATATTGTCCGGGTTATGATAGTCGGCGAATGAAAAATGAAAATAGGTGTTCGCCGGATGAAGCCTGCTGGCTTGCAGGTAGTGCAGGTCCTCAGAGCCGATTTTTCGGTAGCGTTGCAGCATGACTCACTCCTTGGTTGATTTAATGACAGGCATATGATAATTATTTAGCCTACAGCAATAAAGACGCCTTTTGGTAAATGATAATTACACAATATGCAACAATATGACTTGATGGCACTACGCAGTTTTATGGCCGTGGTGGAGGCAGGCAGCTTCAAGCGCGCCGCTGAAAAACTTGAAGCGAGTACCGCCGCCGTTAGTCGTCGGATATCGGGTCTGGAAAATGCGCTGGGCGTTAAACTGCTTAACCGAACCACCCGCCAGATTGATCTGACTGATGCGGGGAAACAATTCTATGATGATTTGCAGGATATTTTTTGCTCTTTGGATGAAGCCGAGGAACGACTTCAACAGGGGCGTGAAACTATTAAAGGTAATCTGCGCATTGCCGCCCCCTTGAGTTTCGGAACGATGTGTTTTGCCCCAGTGTTGCCCGGTTTTATGAAACGTTATCCGGAGCTCAGGATACAGTTGCAACTTGACGATCGCCTTACGGATATCGTTTCGGAAGGGATAGACATTGCGATCAGAATCGGCGCGCCCAAAGACTCATCACTCGTGGCTGTTTGTATCGCATCGATTCCAAGGGTCTTTTGTGCCTCACCAGACTATCTGGAACAGTATGGTGAACCAGCGAAGCCTGCCGATCTGGCTGCTCATAACTGCCTGCATTACAACCACATAAGCATGAAGGAGGAGTGGAGTTATTTAAAGGCAGGGAAAATGCGTAAATTTGATGTGACCGGAAGCCTCTCCACAAATAACGGCGAGGTATTACGGGATGCGGCCATTGAAGGAATAGGGCTCACCTTGTTACCCACGTTTATTGTAGCCGATGCCCTGAGAGCCGGAAGCCTGAAAACCATTTTAACAGCGTATTGCCCGAAGCCCTTTGGCTTGTATGCAGTCAGGCCATCCAGACAATTCACCCCTGCCAGAATGAAGCTGTTCATAGCGTACCTGAAAGAGGAATTTGAGGATTTTTGTACATAAATAAAAAAGAAAAAAGGGGCCGGCCATTAAAGAGGAAGCAAGAGATTTTCTCTTCAGTTATGACAAATTATTTGGTGCTAAAAAACCAACAGCAACAGATAAAAAGAATGAAGTGGAAGGTAAGGAAACCAGTATAGATAGAACTCATCGCTTGTTTTATGTGAAAAGAAGTTACCTGATGTGAGCAAGGAAGTACACGCTGAAACCAGCCCGATGGCGGCCAAACTGAGGTTGATGTGCGTTTCGATCAGGACACGGTATGGCTGTCGCAAGCGCAAATGGCAGAACTATTCGAAAAAGATGTGCGCACAATTAACGAGCATGTTCAGAATATCTTCAAAGAAGAGGAATTACTGAAAAGCTCAACGTACTGTTTTCGGATCGGCGATGATAGGGCAGTAGATTTCTACTCGATCGCCGTCTTTGAGCGGGGTATCGAGTTTGACAAATCTACCGAAGATCCCCACCTTCTGGATGTTCAGATCAATCTGTGGGAAGTGATTCAACAACTCCGAGTGTTGGATGGCATCGTGCACCGTACTGCCTTTAGGGACCTTAAGGCGTAGCCATACCTGTTGATCAGGGTCGGCATATGCGACACCCACATTTATTTCAGCGGCCTGCATTTCAGTTTGTTGTTTAATCGACATTGATTATTTCATTAACCATTTTCAGTTGAAGCGGACCGTTGGTTTCCATTGAATGAATATCAACTCGAAAGGGACTGGGCATGGCAGCCGGTGCAGGCCGGCGCGTCGGCGGCCACGGCCGAGATCGGCCGATTTTGTACTCGGGAGTCGAATAGTCTCTTGCCCACCAACAGAAAACCCAGGACCAGGAAACCGCCGGGCGGTAATACCATCAGCAGGAAACCGCGGTAGTCCGGGATCAGGGTCAGCTCGAGAAAGGAAAACGCCTCGCCCAGCAGCAGGTGGGCATCGGCGAACAGTGTGCCGCTGCCCAGTATTTCCCGCCCAGCCCCCAGCAGCAGCAGTGCCACAGTAAAGCCGAGGCCCATCATCAATCCGTCCACCAGGGACGGTCCAATGGGCTGACGCGAGGCGAAGGATTCGGCACGGCCCAGGATGGCGCAGTTGGTGACGATCAGCGGGACAAACAGCCCGAGGACCTTGTGCAACTCGTGCAGCCAGGCGTTCATGGCCATATCCACCAGGGTGACAATGGCGGCGATCA
>ENA-ORDP01000588-ORDP01000588.1-marine-sediment-metagenome-genome-assembly--contig:-NODE-588-length-23073-cov-35.617213_pt1 | contig 23073 bp, 23 predicted proteins | sample MGYA00248627_ERZ508539 | MGnify/ENA primary metagenome ERZ508539 (study PRJEB26208, sample SAMN05571518) | marine sediment metagenome | biome: deep sea; feature: Hydrothermal vent; material... | reverse complement strand
CGCCCGGACTGGCCCGAAGAACGGTCGCTGTTGCAGTGGCTGGATGCGCAGGGTGCTGCTGTTGGGCTTGCGCCCGAGTGTCTGGCGACAGGCGAATTCGAGGACGTTGTTCACGCGGCGAGGTCAAGGACGGTAAAATCCATCGAAGCCACTGGCGTCAGCCAGGCAGCAGATCACCTGTACAGACTTCTCTCGTAAAAGTAATGCAGCAGATTGAGGAAAAAGGTTATTTCCTGCAAATGCCGCCACGGGCCGAATCCAGGCCACCGGCTTCATAGTCAACGGCAAAACGCAGGGCGCGATACAGGGTAAAAGGGTCCGGGAGTCGCACAGCGTCAGAATTCCTACGCACGGAATTGACTGCCATTTCCAGCGTCACAATGGGAATATCACGAATAATCAGGCCGCGGGCGCGCTCCCAGATACGCTGGTCAGGTCGCTTTAACAGCTGTTCCAGCAGGGTTTTACGGCTCTTTGACAGTTGTCCGTAAGGGTCGCGGCATTGGTCGACGATGTACATGTTTTCCTGTCCTTCCCGTTTCGCAGGGGTAGTGACAGGAATAATGCATAAATCAGGCCACTCAGGAAGCGGCGCTGGTAGCAGGCTATTTGGCAGCAGCGGGCTGGATTACTTTTCTGCTGGTATTGTCGACATGTTCTTCGGGTATAACCGCCTCAGGCAGCTCGACTTCACCCTTGCGATTGCGTTCAGCAAGCTGCGCTATCAAACCATCGATGCCTATCTTGTCTATCTTCTCGCCAAAGCTGCTGCGATAGGTGATGGCCAGGCTAATGCCCTCAATGCGGATATCGTAGATTTTCCACTCACCCCGGTAGTAAAGCTGGTATTGAACGTCGGCCGATTGTCCGCCCTCCAGCGGGATGGTGGCGCGTACCGAGGATTTCTTGTCACCGGGCTGGTAGCGTGAGCGATGGTATCGGGTGCCTTTCTGTTGCTCAACGATCTGGTCCACATAGCTGACCATGGCCGTTACGTATGAGCGGGTCAACAGACTCTCAATTTCCTTGATCAGCTGCTGCCGCTGGGTTTTGCTGGCCTCGCGCCAGTGTTTCCCGACGATCAGGCGCGCGATGCGTGGAAAATCAATGTGTGGGGCCATCAGCTCATCGCTGATCCTGTAGGCAATGGTCGGATTTTTGTGAATCTGGTTGGCGTTTTCGCCGAGCCGGCGGACTAGCTCGTCCAGCCGCTTTTCCACCAGCGGCTGCGGGTCTGAAAATACCGTTGGATCATCCAGGAGTGCGTTGTCGGGTGACGCCAGGGAGAGCGATGATATTGTGGCCAGAAGCAAGCTGAGAAAGCTCATCCATGTGCTTCGTGCTCTATATGCCGTGCGTGTCATGTTGCGATTGTACCGTCAGCGGTCGGCAGGAATAAAGTGCCTGTGCCAACTTTATCCGATATCGAACTCGGCCCAGATCGGGCAATGGTCCGACGGCTTCTCCATGCTGCGAATGGAGTAGGATATACCGGTGTCCACACACAGCTCGGCCAGCGGCTGCGTTGCCAGTACCATGTCTATGCGCAGACCGCGTCTGGGTTCGCGTTCGAACGCCCGGCTGCGGTAATCAAACCAGCTGAATTCATCATCGGTGTCAGGGTGGCGGGCGCGCCAGGTGTCCACCAGCCCCCAGTCCTGCAGCCGCTGTAACCATTCGCGCTCTTCCGGCAGAAAGCTGCATTTTCCGCCTTTCAGCCAGCGTTTGGCATTGTCGGCACCGATACCGATATCGAGGTCCAGCGGTGCAACGTTCATATCTCCCATGACGACAAGCGGCTGCGCGGGTTCGTGGTGTTGCTGCAGGTGATTCAGCAGATCAGCGTAGAATTTGCATTTGGCAGGGAATTTCGACGGATGGTCGCGGCTTTCCCCCTGGGGGAAATAGCCGTTCAGGACGGTTAACGAGCGACCGTCGGCGAGTGGGTAAACAGCTGATATCAACCGTCGTTGGGCATCCTCGTCGTCGTGCGGAAAGCCCCTGTGTACCTCCAGCGGTGCTTGTAGCGACAGGATGGCAACACCGTAGTGGGCTTTCTGACCGTGGAAAACGACCTGATAGCCGAGCGCTTCGATCATGGCCACAGGAAAATCAGCATCCTGAACCTTGGTTTCCTGGATTCCGATGATGTCAGGCTGGTGCTCATCCACCAGTTTTTGCAACTGGTGTGGTCGGGCGCGAATGCCGTTGGTATTAAAAGATACGATTTTCATAAGGTTTTAGGATCCTGGCGAATAGCCGGCATTCTAGCGGCTGGCGGGTTGTGACGGCAATCGTGGCGGAAGGTGTTCGCGGCGCGCTACAATCAGGGCTGAATCATTCTGCAACAGGAAACCGGATTATTATGAGCAGTGCAGTAGTCGGAGATACAGCGTCGAGCCCGGCGTCGGCAGACAGTCATGAGGCCTTTAAGTGGATACGCAACCAGCGTATTGATTCCCTGAATCTGGTCGTGGAAGAGTTCCGGCACCGTGTCACCGGGACACCACATTATCATCTCGCCGCCGATAACCCGGAGAACGTGTTTCTGGTGGCGCTGCGAACCGTGCCCACCGATTCACGCGGCGTCGCTCATATTCTTGAGCACACGGTATTGTGTGGTAGTGAACGCTATCCGGTGCGCGATCCCTTTTTCATGATGATCCGGCGTTCACTGAATACCTTCATGAACGCGTTCACCAGCAGTGACTGGACGGCTTATCCCTTCGCCAGCCAGAACAAAAAGGATTTCAACAACCTGCTGGATGTATACCTGGATGCAGTATTTTTCTCGCGCCTGCACGAACTGGATTTTGCCCAGGAAGGCCACCGTGTCGAGTTTGCCGAAGCTGATAATCCTGCGTCGGATCTGCTGTTCAAGGGTGTCGTGTTCAACGAGATGAAGGGTGCCATGAGTTCCGCCGCGAGCACCGTTTGGCAGACGTTAACCAGGTATCTGTTCCCGACCACAACCTATCACTTCAACAGTGGCGGTGATCCGGAGGCGATCCCTGATCTGAGTTATCAGCAACTCAGGGATTTCTACAAAACCCACTATCATCCTTCCAACGCGATTATCATGACCTACGGTGATATTCCTGCTGCCGAGCATCAGGCACGGATTCACGAGCAGGCGCTGGCGCGTTTTGACAAGCTGGATGTGCATATTGCGGTAGACAACGAGCAGCGCTACCACGCGCCGGTACGTATCCAGGAAAGTTACGCCTTCGATGAGGCCGACGAGTCGGCGGAAAAAACACATATCGTACTGGGCTGGTTGCTGGGGCCGAGTACCCATCTGAAGCAACAGCTTGAAGCACAACTGCTGGAAGGGGTATTGCTGGACGACAGTGCATCGCCGCTGCGATACGCGCTGGAAACTACCGGACTGGGCAGCGCACCTTCCCCGCTTTGTGGTCTGGAACCCTCCAACCGCGAGATGAGTTTTGTCTGTGGTCTGGAAGGCAGCAAACCGGAAAATGCCGACGCGCTGGAGGCGTTGGTGCTGGATGTGTTACAGAAGGTTGCCGATGAGGGGATTCCCGAAGAGCGTGTCGAGGCGGTGTTGCACCAGCTGGAACTCAGTCAGCGTGAGGTCTCCGGCGATGGTTACCCCTACGGCCTGCAACTGATTCTGGAGGGTCTGTCCACGGCCATACACCGCGGTGATCCGGTAGCGTTACTGAATCTTGACCCGGTGCTCGACGAATTGCGCACCCTTATACAGGATCCCGGCTATATTCGCGGTCTGGTGCGCAACCTTCTGCTGGATAACCAGCACCGGGTGCGTCTGACCATGGTGCCGGACACCGGTTTGTCAGCCCGCCGCGATCAGGCCGAGGTTCAACGCCTGGCGCAGATAAAGGCGCAGTTGTCTGACGAAAAAAAACAGGACATCGTGCAGCTGACTCACGCTCTGGCTGAACGCCAGGAGCAGGAAGATGATCCGGGCGTGTTGCCGAAGGTTGGCCTTGAAGATGTTCCCGCCGAGATGCACATTGCGCAGGGAGAGAACGGGAACGTGGCCGGGCACGCGGCCGGCTTTTACCCCCAGGGCACGAATGGCCTGGTCTACCAGCAACTGGTAGTGGATCTGCCACAGTTCGACGACGCGCTACTGGACACGCTGCCCTATTACACCAGCGCGTTAGCCCAGCTGGGTTGTGGCGGCCGCGATTACCTCGCCACCCAGGCCTTGCAGACCAGCGTTTCGGGTGGTGTGCACGCGAGCAGCAGCTTGCGCGGCGAAATTGACGACGTACAGGCACTGCGCGGTTTTTTTGTCCTGTCGGGCAAGGCGTTAACGCGCAATCATGCCGCGCTGAGCCAGTTGCTGGTCGATACCATGGAGACCCCGCGCTTTGACGAGCTGGAACGCATTCGCGAGCTGATAGCCCAGCAGCGCGCGCAACGCGAACAGAGCGTCACCGGCAACGGGCACGGCCTCGCCATGCTGGCCGCTTCGTCCGGACACAGTGCCGGTTCCGCCCTGTCACATCGCCTGCGTGGACTCGCGGGTATCCATTATCTGAAGGCATTGGATGACAGTTTCTCAGATAGCGGCAGGCTGACTGAATTCGCCGATTGCTTTGCCGGTATACACGAGCAGATACGCCTGGCACCACGCCGCTTCCTGCTGATATCCGAGACCGATCGACGTGCGCAGGCCGAGCAGGAAATGGAACAGGCCTGGTCGCAGGCAGCGACAGGAGACACTTCCGGCTTCTCGGCGTTTGCAGTGCCACCCGTACAACGGCGCGTAAGAGAAGCCTGGTTGACCAATACCCAGGTGAATTTCTGTGCCAGGGCGTATCCGACGGTCCCGCCCGGACATGCGGACTCGGCACCTTTGTCGGTGCTGGCCGGGTTTCTGCGAAATGGCTATTTGCACCGTGCTATCCGCGAGCAGGGTGGCGCCTACGGTGGTGGAGCCACGCATGATTCAGACAATGCCAGTTTCCGCTTTTTCTCCTACCGCGATCCCAGGCTGGAACAAACGCTGGATGATTTTGATCACTCCATACGTTGGTTGCTGGAGGAAAAACACGAGTGGCGTGTGGTGGAAGAAGCTATCCTGGGTGTGATCGGCAGTATCGACAGGCCGGGCTCACCGGCCGGTGAAGCCAGGGATGCGTTTTACAGCGAGTTGTATGGTCGTACGCCGGAACAGCGCCAGCATTTCCGCCAGCGGGTTCTGGAAGTCCGCTTGCAGGATCTGCAACGCGTGGGCGAAGCCTACCTCAAGCCCGACGAGGCCAGTACCGTGGTTATCAGTAACCGGAATGCCGGGCAGCAGTGCCGCGACCTGGGTCTGGAAGCGAAGTCCTTGTGAGGGAATGACCCCGCAGCAACGTTATCAGGCAGACCTGGATCGAGACGGTTTCCATGTCGATACCGCGCAGCAGCAGGCTGTCGGACTGTTGCAGGCATTGTACGAAGGGCTTCTCGACCCGTTACCTGCTCCACCTTTCTGGAAACGTCTGCTGGGCCAACGTTCGCCACCGATACGGGGGCTGTACCTGTGGGGTGGGCCGGGTCGGGGCAAGACCTACCTGATGGACAGGTTTTACGATAGCCTGCCGTTTTCCGATAAACGCCGTGTCCACTTTCACCGGTTCATGCTGGAAATTCACCAGGCACTGGATGCCTTGCCGAAAACACCCGATCCGCTACAGATCGTTGCCAGGCAGATTGCAGAGCGTACCCGGGTGCTGTGTCTGGACGAGTTCCATGTCACCGATGTGGCCGATGCAATGTTACTGGCGGGTTTGCTGGAGGCGCTGTTTGCTCAGCAGCTTACCCTGGTGGCGACATCCAATATTGCGCCTGGCGACCTTTACCGCGACGGCCTGCAGCGGGATCGTTTCTTGCCGGCGATAGACCTGTTACAGCGCCATACCCGGGTACAACACCTTGAAGGCAGTAAGGATTTTCGTTTTGAACTGCTGCAACACAGCGGTATCTACCTGGTCGCAACGGGCAGCGCGGCGCACCAATGGCTACAGCAGCATCTGCAAGAACTGGCACCGGTGAAGCCGCAGTCCGACACCTCTATTCAGTTGCACGGCCGGGAATTCCAGGTACGCGCACTGGCCGAGGATATCATATGGTTCAATTTCGATGAGCTTTGCATACAGGCGCGCTCTGCACGCGACTACCTGGAACTGGCGCGAGAGTTTCACACGCTGCTGCTGGAGGGTGTGCCACAGTTTGTCGAAGGGCTGGACGAAGCGGCGCGGCGCTTTATTCATTTAGTCGATGCACTGTATGATCACGGGGTAAAACTTGTTGTTACAGCGGCTGCCATGCCGGACCGGTTGTATGAAAGCGGCCGGCTGCAGAAGCCGTTCAGGCGTACCGCAAGCCGATTGACGGAGATGTCGAGTGAGCACTATCTGGCACAGCCGCATCGTCCTGATTAGCAAACTGCCGGTCGCAAGCATAGGAGTGTGAGATGACAATCTGTTTACGCAGCCTGCTGCCCGCGTGCTTTATGCTGTATATCCAGGGCGCGGCTGCGGAATTACCGGTTCCGGATCCGGCCTGGGCGGTCGCGCGTGCGCAGTTTACAACCGGCATCGAGAATCGTGAACCGGTTGATCAGCTGGTGGTTTTGTCCCCGCCGGCAACCGTCGTGTATTTCTTTACTGACCTGCGTCACCTGGAAGGCCGCCAGGTACAGCATCGCTGGTCGTACCGGGGGAAAGTGGTATCGATGAAGCCCTTCGAGGTCAAGGGTGAACGCTGGCGTGTCTATTCCAAAAATGTCATTGAACCGGACCAGACAGGCGAATGGTCGGTTACGGTTTTTGATGAAAGCGGCTGGCCTTTGCACACCGAGCTGTTTCTTTACGAGCCGGCAAGTGCCGGCTCACCACCCATACAAGCTGAACAGGCTACCAGTCCCCCGGAGTAGGGGTAAACTCGGCGTCCAGTATTTCATCAACTGCCACATCGTCATCGTTGGTGCGGGGCTGCATCTCTACAGCCTCGGGTATAGCAGCTGTTGATTCACCAGGCGAAGCAGGCAGTAATTCCGCATCGGGCTGGATGGCTTCGATAGCCGGTGATTCCTCCTGTGCATCCTGCAGCCCGAGCGCAGCCGGAACGGGTTCGGTGGGCGGCGTCTCTATCAGCTCTGGTGCATAAGCCGGTTCAGGAGCCGTTACCGGCAAAGCATCGTTAACCGGTGCAGCTTGCAGCACGGTCGGCTGAGGTAGCTGCTGCGTTTGCGACATACGTTCAGACAGGCGTTGCTCCGCGGCGGTTCGCAGGCGCTGTTCCCGGGCTTTGATCGTTGCGCGCCATGCTGTGTTTTCCTGCGCGCTCATTTTTTGCTCTGTCGCCGTCGGAGTCGTTGTACGTTCCACCAGCTGTCGCTGGGATTGTTTTGGCTGCGCCTGTTTCACGATAGCAGGAGCCGGCGTTTTCTGTTGCGCAGGTCGAGACCAGAACAGGTAGCCGGATACCACGACACCCGCTACAAGGCCCACCAGCAGCGAGGGTACCAGCAGGCCGGAACGCTCGCTCCCGAAGACCTGGGGAGGTTCACAATGCTCATACTGAACACTGCGGTCTACCGGGCTTACCGCTTGTGGGCGGGGTTTGGCCGACGGTGGTGTGCAGTCTCGTTCGGTATCAGCCGTCTTCAGCGCGGCCGCTGGCGCCTGTTTGGGCACAGCGCGTGTTTTTCTGGATTTGCGGATCTTTTTGCTTTCCATACCCAGCAGGCGGATCAGTTGCTCCGGGGGGAGCTCCATCGAGGGGTGCAGGGGATTGAAGTTCAGGCGATTGCCGCGTGGCCCAGGCTTGTCACCGGTCCTGCGCTGCTGGCGTTTTGCACTTCCGGGAGTAACGATAGTCGTATCTGTCATGGCTTGTTTCCGTTCGCGAATTCCCATAGTTAGCAAATACTTTGTCCCATCAGAGATAACGTCATCAGGCGCGCTTTATTGAGGGCGCAGGACGATTTAAGTGAAATTCCCGGGTATACGGCCGATTAAAGCAGCAAATACCAGAACCAGTCCGCATATTCCCGTCCCTTCGTGGGTGTTATCGGGTGGTGGTGGCAGCCGCGCGGGCTACACTTAAGCGCCAGGGACACAGCCAAACCGGGACGTGATGTGCAGGAGATCGTTAAATGCGCAGTTACATACGTCATCCATCGGATATACCTATCGAATATCAGACAGATGAGCGGAATACGGGTACCAGTCAGGAGCACCTGCACGATATCAGTCCTGCCGGTCTGTCGTTTTCTTCTGCGCGGGCGCTCGACCCCGGGAGCTTGATTACCATCAGAATTTCCAGCGTGCAGCCGGGGTTCGAAGCCAGGGCACAGGTGGTTTGGTGTCACAGTGACGGCGATAGCTTTGTGACCGGCGTAGCATTCGTCGAGCGGGGGGACCTGTTCAGGGTGCGCATGGTCGAGCAGATTTGCTACATAGAGCGCTACCGGGCGGAAGTGTTGGCCAGTGAGGGCAGGCAGCTCGACGGAGAGCAGGCTGCCCGTGAGTGGATTCAGAAATTTGCTGTGGATTTCCCGGGACTTGACGATGAAAGTGAGTCCTGACAATGGCAGGGCTATACCTGTGTGTGGCAGGCCTATAGACTGAGGCTGCCGGAATAAAGTCAGGGGGCGATAAAATATGAATAACAAGCGAAACAGCATCTGGTCTGCCTGCGTGTTAGGCGCACTGCTTGGTGTCACTTCAGCGAACGCATTCTCATTATCCGCAGGGACTCGCTGGATCGAAGTACATGTGCTGGACAAGCAGACCGGTAATGCAGTCAACGGAGCGGCGGTTTGTCTGGGTACGACGGCCCGACCGGATCAGTTTGGTGCCATGCGCTCGGACAAAGGTGGCGTGGTGCGTTTCGAGAACCTGAGCCAGCTACCGGTAGCCATGCTGGCCACGGTTTCAAAATCGGGTTATCAGGGCCGGCAACAACTGCTGGAACCACAGTATCAAAACCGGATACTGGTTCTAAAGATCGTTTCAGGTGGCGGTGGCCCGCAGTGCGATGCGCCACTGGCGCGGGTAGAAAATGCTGCGGCTTCAGGCCTGATTATTAGACGTATCACTATCCAGCCGGATGCTACGGCAGAGAGCCCGGATCAGGTACGGGTTACCGTGCAGGTATCCGCAGAAGCTAACCAGATCCGTATCAGCGAGCAGGCCGATTTCAGCGGGGCGCCCTGGCAGGCGCTTGCGCCCGCGGTCGCCTATTCCACCAGCAAGGGTAAGGGTATAAAACAGATCTACGTGCAGGTGCGGCGTCAGGCAAAGACCAGGGGGGCCAGCATCGAGGTGATGTCACAACCCGGTAAAACAACCTACAGGGCTCGCTGATCAGGCGTCTATATCAGGAATCAGGCGGCTCTGGATCAGGTCGATGCTGTCTTTGAGACGCAGCTTGCGTTTCTTCAGCCGCTTGAGTTGCAGCTGGTCGGGATAGTCGGAATGGATCAGGTGGTGAATGACATCGTCCAGATCCCGGTGTTCCAGCGTGAGCTCTTCCACTTGTTGGCGTAGTGAACGGATTTCTTCGGGTGTCAGCTGTTTATTGATGGTTGGGGCTCCTGTGCCGGAATCAGGGTGGCTACAGCACTGCGGCCACTCGCGTGGCAGCGCACAATATACCGCTCATTCCTGTCGAGTTCATCCATCCGGTAGCGCAACTTGCACAAAGGCGCAGGTCTGGCAGTGCGAATCCGGCTATCCCTGCGTATTCAACGTTTTGAACGTGGGCGCCGGCGGCCTTCAAAGGTTACGATGGATTTGACGATTTCCTGATAAGGGAATTGTTCCAGTGAACCAAAGGTGTTTTCTCCCAGCACCGTTAACGCGGCGACATCAGCGACATTTTTTTTGCCGAGATCAGGGCGCAGCACCCGTTGCAGGCCCAGTAATCCGCCCCCCTGCACTTTGATTTCCTTGGCATGCGGAAGCTCGCCTTCGAGCAAGGTGGTTTTGAGAGCAAAGCGGGCATTTTCACGCAGCAGCGTAATGAGGTGTTGGCAGCGTCGGTGTGCAGCTGTGGCGTCACAGGCAATGCCTTCCCGGTCGGCGAGGTAGAACCGGGTCGCGAAAGTGCAGGCGCAGTGGTGGCTCAGAACGGCTTTTTCGAATACACAGCGGCGTTCAGTGACGCTATGGTAAGTCGAACGGTATTCGTCCTCCTCGACCATGGGGAATGGCTATTTTTCCCACTCGCGCAGGATTTGCTCTTCACGTTTCTCCATGAGGCGCTCTTCCGCAGCCAGTTCCGAGTCTGCAAACATCACCTTGATAGTATAATTTCCTTCCCCGCCCTCACCGGCGCCACGCATGCTTCGTGCGCTGTTCCTGGCAGCCTTATAGGACTCGTGCTGCTCTATTTTTTCAAGTCTTTTCATTAGACTGGTCGCACCGGGAGTGATTTTATAGATGTAGTATGGCATGGTATTTTCTATCTTGAGTACGCAGCTTCTACGAGGCGCAACAGTATATCAAGCCACTGCCAATTACTCACAAGCCCACTTGTTCCACATGGTTTCCCAGCGTGATGACAAAACCGGTCTGGCGATCATGGCCTTCGGCACTGTAGGCAAACTGGAAAGTCCGCTGAAGCGTGATACCGCCGCGCTGAGAACGGCGCAGCGCAAGGCGCTGAAGTGTCACCGTAGCATCCAGTAATTGCAGACTCTGATGCTGGCAGATATCGCGTGCAGCCAGCAGGGCTAGCTCCCTGTCGTGCAGTGTATTTTGCCAGAACCAGATGAGCATACCCAGCAATATCAGCAGTATAAGGCCTGTGGTCCCCATGAATATTTTCCCGGAATATTGAGCGCTGGAAGCCTAGCACAGCCCATCCGTCTTCCTCAAAGCCCCTGGGGTAAAGCGTGGGCAGGCAAGTCAGCATGTTACACTTGCACCAATTTCAGAGCCAGAGGGCCTGTCATGGCGGGAATGAGTGAAGAGGAACGGCTGGAGCTGACACGCGGCATTTTGAATATGCTGGATGAATGGGAGATTGAGGCGAAGGACCAGCTTGCTCTGCTTGGGTTGCACGATGTCCCTGCGCGCGAGGTAAAGCGCCTGCGCGAAAGTCGGCCGCTGCCGGATGATCCGGATGTCATGCAACGTATCGAGCACTTGATCTGTATAGCCGATGCCTTGCGTACCACCTATCCTTTCAGTAAACGCATGGGAAAAATGTGGATGCACAAAACCAACCGGAAGTTTCGTCAGCGTACACCGGTTACCATGATGGTCGAAGATGGCATGGTCGGTATTATTTCTGTGCGCTCTTACCTGGATTGTTCATTCAGCTGGGATATGTCAGGTTCAAAGGCCTGATACAGGGTGCGGCTAGTCACGTCGTAAACGGTCTGATGTGGCAATGGGTGTCGGGTAACGTAAAACTATATAGTAGGATGACACGATAAAAGTGATCAGCGTCGCTAACTGAATCAGGTAGGATGCCTGCATACCTATAATGTCTGATTGCGTGGCCAGTATGGCAATCAATAATGAGAATTCACTGATCTGCCCAAGCCGTGCACCGATTTCCGCAGATATTTCCGGGTTTTCACCTTCCCCGACCCACAGCCATTTGAACACCAGTGGTTTGACAAGTAATGCGATGACGGCAAGTATTGCAGCCGGGATGAACACCTGTTGCATGGCTGAAAGATCGAAGGCAGCACCGAGACTAAAGAAGAACACCACCAGAAAGAAGTCCCGTAGCGGTTTCAGGCTTTCTGCGATAAAGCGTGAAATGGGTTCGGTTGCCACCGAGATGCCGGCGATAAACGCGCCGATTTCCGGCGACAGGCCCAGCGCTTCAGCCAATTCCGCCATGCCCAGACACCAGCCAATGGCGAGCAGGAAAATGTATTCCTGAATCGTGTCGAAACGTGCCAGCAGCCGTGTCAGCACGAAGCGTGAAAAGCCAAAGGCGAACAGCAGGATACCCGGTAGCGCCAGAGTCATCAGGGTGGCGTGCTGCCAGCCATTCCCGCTATTGGCAACGCCGTGCAGCACCAGCATGATTACAATAGCAATCAGATCCTGAAGTAACAGTACACTGATGATGATTTCGCCGGTGTGCTGGTGGTGCAGCACTGTGCCTGGCAGCAGCTTGAGACCGATGATCGTGCTGGAGAACATCATGGTGGCGCCGATCACCAGGGCCTCGGTAGTGCTGTAGCCGAATACCCAGGTTGTGGCTGCACCCAGCACCGCAAACAGGGTGGAGCTGACCAGCGTAACAACGGTTGCCTTGCGAAACATGTTCCACAGGTCTTGCGGGTGTAGATTGAGGCCGAGCAGGAACAGCAGGAAGACGATGCCGACGTGTGACAGATCCTGCAAAAGAGCAACATCCCTGACCAGTCCCAGGGCCGATGGGCCGATCGCCATGCCCAGCAGAATATAGGCGACAATGACAGACTGGCGTGCGTACAGTGCCACCGTCGCCAGTACGGCAGCACCGGTAAAGATCAGAAAAACAGAGAATAAGATAGATTGATCCAAACTCTTTGCGCCTCGTTTGCCAAAAGCCTATCACACTAACAATAAAACGTTTTTTGAGTCGTCGAGGTTGAGCAGGTATCCTGCCGATACAGACTGTAGCCGGGAGCTGGAGCTATTTTGCGACACATAAAAGGGAAATACACAAAGCCGATAAATTTCCGCCTGACGAGTATGTTTGGCGTTCTGATGGTGGTGCTGTTAGTGGCGTTACCCGTCATTACGCAGGCGCGCCGTGGCGAAAAGCCCGTCGTAGTTGCAGTGGCGGAGTTGCAGGAGCTGGCACCGATTAACTGGTATACCGGCACAGTGATAAGTCGCGAGCAGGCAAAGTTGGCCGCTGAAGTATCCGGGCGACTGCTGTGGGTGGCGGAGGTTGGCGCGGAGATCGAGAAAGGCGCAACGGTGGCGCATATCGATGATGCATTAATGGAGGAAGACCTTGCCGAACGCAAGGCGGATATTGTTCGTATCGAAGCACGGTTGGGGTTTTTGAAAAAGGAAGCCTCACGCTTGCAGCGTCTGGCAAACCAAAATAACGCTGCACAAAGTCAGCTGGAAAAAACCACATCGGAACTGGCCTCTGCACGCGGTGAACTGAAAGCGGCCCAGGCACGTGAACGCCGGACTGCGCTTCAGCTTGAGCGTACATCGCTCAAGGCACCTTTCTCCGGCGTAGTCACCGAGCGTTTATTACGCGCCGGGGAGTGGGCCGATGACGGCTCCGCAGTAGTTTCCATGACCGACCCGGTGTTGCTCGAAGTGCAGAGCTGGGTATCCGTATCGGTGTTGCCTTTTATAAAAATACGCTCAACCCTGCAACTCAAAATACAGGGTAAAACGTACCAGGGCACGGTTCGTACTCTGGTGCCGGTTGGCGATCAGCGCTCAAGGTTATACGAGCTACGGATTGAATTACCACGACGGCAATGGAATGTCGGTGAGGGTGTGCGTATCGCCGTACCCACTGCATTAGCCAGAGAGGTACTGTCCGTACCGCGCGACGCGCTGGTGATCCGGCGCAATTCCATCAGTCTGTACAAGATCGACAGTAACAATATGGCCAGGCGTGTAAGCATCAGCACCGGTATCGCCAGCGGTGCATTTATCGAAGTCCACGGTGATGTGCAAGCCGGTGACCGGGTAGTGGTTCGTGGCGGCGAGCGTCTGCGTGATGGCCAACAGGTTACAATACAGAATCAGGAAGGCATGCAGTGATACTGACCCGCATGGCGTTGGGTAATCCGGTAGCAGCTTTGGTCGTTGCACTGGTGATCCTGCTGTTCGGTTTTATCAGCCTGACGCGTCTGCCGGTACAGTTGACACCGGAAGTCGAACACCCTGCAATAACCATAACGACCAGTTGGCGCGCTGCGGCGCCGGCGGAAGTTGAGTCCGAGATTCTCGAGCCACAGGAGCGGGTCCTGCGTGGTACTCCGGGCATGAGCAGTATGCTGTCGCGTGCCCAGCGTGGCCGCGGGCGGCTCACGCTCAATTTCAAGGTGGGTACTGATTTTCAACGCGCACTGGTCGATGTGTTGAATCGGCTGAATCGCATTGGCAGCTATCCGGAAGACGCCGGCGAACCCAGATTGTCGACCATCGGTGCGCGCAACCGCCCGGTTGCCTGGTTTGTTCTGAAAACCCTGCCGGGTAACAAACGGAAAATCGGCAGTTATCACCATATTGTCGAAGAACTGGTGCAGGCGCGTCTGGAACGCGTGCCCGGCGTGGCGCTGTCGGACGTACGTGGTGGCCAGGCGCGGGAGGTCCGTATTACCTTCGATCCCTATAAAATGGCGGCGCTGGGAATAGGTATTCCGGCGATTGCTGAGCGTGTAGGGGAAAATGAGGATGTATCCGCCGGGGAGGCCGACGTCGGTAAACGACGCTACACGATTCGGTTTGCCGGTACCTACCCCATCGATCAGTTTGGTGAGTTGGTGGTGGATTGGCGCGAAGGCCGGCCGGTGTTACTGCGCGATATTGCCACGGTTGAGCTGAAACCGGTTGAGCGGAGCAGCTTCGTTATCAATCAGGGTGAAGATGCCATCGCCGTGAATGCCTATCGTGAGGCCGGTGTCAATGTGCTGAAGCTGATGAACGATCTTCAGACGGCAGTCAAGGAGATTAAGGGTCCGCTACGCCAGGAGGGCCTGAGTATCGAGCAGGTCTATGACGAGACCCTCTACATTAAACAGTCCATCAGGATGCTTGCCACCAATCTGGTCGCAGGAATACTGCTGGCGGTGGTTGTTCTCTGGTGGTTTATGCGCCGGTTGCGTGCGACGGCGATAGTAGCGGCCGCTATCCCCCTGTGTCTGGTGTTTGCTTTTACCATTATCGATATCACCGGCCATACCCTGAATATTATTTCGCTGGCGGGTCTCGCATTTGCAACAGGTATGGTGCTGGATGCCAGTATTGTTGTACTGGAGAACATTGTCCGTTTGCGGGAACAGGGTAAGTCACTTGAACAGGCAGCGTTACTTGGTACGAATCAGGTGTGGGGCGCCTTGCTGGCGTCCACAGCCACCACGGTGGCGGTATTCCTGCCGGTGGTGTTTCTCGATGATCAGGTTGGACAGCTGTTTGCCGACCTTGCCATTGCCATCGTAGCGGCTGTCTCCGCTTCCCTGCTGATTGCCGTGTATCTGGTGCCTGCTGCTGCCAGCCACTGGTTAGCCGGGCTGGAACTTGAAGATAAACATGCCCACTGGTGGCGGTCAGCCAGCGCATGGATTATGCGAGTGACGGATACACCGGCACGGCGGCGCGGCTGGATACTGGTGCTGATCAGTGTGCCGCTGTTGCTGAGTGGCCTGTTGTTACCAGAGGCGGACTACTTGCCCACGGGCAACCGTAACCGCGTGTCGGCATCGATTAATGTTGCTCCCGGTGTCAATCTGAATACCATCGAAAAGGAAATGGGCCAGGTCATAGCGCGACGTATGGAACCCTATTTAAGCGGCGAAAAACAGCCACAGATTAAACACTACTTCTTTGTCGTATACCGTGGCGGCGCACATATGGGGGTGCGGCCTGTCGATCCGGATACCGTGGATGAGCTGGTTCCTGTGTTGAACGATATCATAAGCGGGTTTCCGGACGCGCTCGCCTTTGCACGCCGCGATTCGCTATTCCGGGGTTTGGGTGGCAGTGGCAGTGTCGACGTCAACCTGCAATCAAGGCATCTGGAAGCTTTGCTGGAAACAGCGCGTATGGGTTTTGACATGATTGAGGAGGCGATACCCGGTGTCTCGATCAGTCCCTTGCCCGGACTGGAAATGGCGGAACCGGAAATATTGCTGGTGCCGAACGAACGGCGTATTGCCGAAGCCGGCTGGAACAGAGAGACCGTTGCACGGGTTGCGCGGGCTTTTGGGTCCGGCCTGTATGTTGGCGAGTATTTTGACGGCGAGCGCCGCCGCGATATCGTCGTGCGGGCCGAACCCTGGAATACCCCGGAGGAGCTGGAAGCTTTACCGGTGGTGACGCCGGGCGCCGGCGTGCTGCCACTGAGCGAACTGGTCAGGGTTGAACGCACCGCAGGTCCCGCCCAGATTCGCCGTCTCGACCGCCGTCGCACGGTGACCCTGCAAGTGCGTGCACCGGAAGGCATGTCGCTGGAACACCTGATGAAGGTGCTCCGCACAAAAGTTGAACCGGAACTGTTGAGCCTGTTGCCCGAGGACGGTGGTATTCGCTATTCCGGCAGTGCCAAAAAGCTGGACGAAGCGCTCAGTGCTGTGAGCGGCAGTTTCCTGCTGGCGATTGTGATTCTGTACCTGCTGATGACAGCGCTGTTTCGCTCCTTCGTCGATAGCCTGCTGGTGCTGGTGGTATTGCCGTTGGCTACTGTGGGTGGGGTGGCGTCGCTGCAACTGGTGAATCTGTTCTCTTTCCAGCCGCTGGATCTGTTGACCATGATCGGTTTCATTATCCTGCTGGGTCTGGTGGTCAATAACGCCATCCTGCTGGTCTATCAGACGCGTAGTGCGGAACGTGAAGGCATGGGCCGCCGACTGGCAGTACAGCAGGCCGTACAATTGCGCCTGCGACCCATCCTGATGAGTACGCTCACCAGCCTGTTTGGCATGCTGCCGCTGTTACTCGTTCCCGGTGCGGGTACTGAATTGTATCGTGGACTGGCGGCCGTAATTGTAGGCGGGCTGTCTGTGAGTACCCTGTTCACGCTGATATTGCTACCGAGCCTGTTACGGCTCGGTGAAACAGACTCTGGTTCTCCGGCGGCAGGTGATACCATAGCGCCATGAACTGGAAAGACAGGACGCGTAGCAAAGGGTGGCGAATCGCCGAATCACTCAAAGGCTGGCTGTGGCGGCTCGGTGTGCTTTATCGACCGAAAAACCTGAAACAGAAAGGTCTGGTGGGTGCTGTAACGTTACTGCTTCTGGCCGCCCTGGTGGTAGCTATCGTCACAGGTTGGTACTGGAGCCGGGAACCCGCGTTTTTTGATGTTCACCAGATTGCATTGCAGCAGGTTGACGGCGACACCAGTCGCATGGTTACTGGTGTAACCTATACCAGCACCCTGATACATATTGGTGAGGTGTTGTTGACCAAGCCCGGCGGCTATCTTTCCAACGACAGGATGCCGCCCGGTGTGTGGCTGGATAACATGCCGAACTGGGAATACGGTGCGCTCGTCATGTTGCGTGATGCGACCCGCGCGTTGCGCAACAATTTTTCCCGTTCCCAATCCCAGTCTGTCGAAAACGATGCACTGGCAGACGCCGACCCGCGCTTTAATTTCCGCAATGATTCGTGGATATTGCCGGCAACTGAAAGCGAATACCGGCGAGGTCTGAAGTCGCTGGACAAATATCTGCAGGAGCTTGGTGTCGCGGGCAAACAGCAGGCGCAGTTCTTCGCTCGCGCTGATAATCTCCGCCTGTACCTGGAAATCGTTGGCAAACGCCTGGGCAGCATGTCGCAACGACTGAGCGCCAGCGTCGGGCAGATCCGTGTCAATACTGACCTGGCCGGTGAAAGCCACGCCCGGAAATCCACTGATACCCCGGAAATTCTGACGGTCAAAACCCCCTGGCTTGAGCTCGATAACGTGTTCTATGAAGCACGCGGTGCGACCTGGGCATTAAAGGCCATACTGGAAGCGGTTGAACACGACTTCGAAGATATTCTGAAAAAGAAAAATGCCCTGGTATCGCTACGCCAGATTGTACGTGAGCTTGAAGAAGCGCAGCAGCCAACATTCAGCCCCGTAATATTGAATGGCGGTGGCTTCGGGATATTCGCCAATTACTCGCTTACCATGGCTAACTATATTGCGCGTGCCAACGCCGCGGTCATTGATTTACGGGCGCTACTTCAGCAGGGTTAGTGTTTGACAGGCCTTTATGAACGCCACGGAAACCGGAGTTGCCTGATCATGCAGGAAAAAAGAAAACACATACGTACGGCATTCAGCGCAAACGTCAGGCTCATACACACGAGTATCGGAATGCTGGACGTAGAAATGCGAGACCTGTCCGATGGGGGCGTTTTTTTATTTACCGGTGATCGCGTCGATTTGCCGGTTGGCGAGAAGGTGGAAATCCAGGCGCTGGATGTAGAAGACGCCCCGGTGTTATTTGCACAGATTGTGCGCCAGGAGCCTGCGGGGATTGCGCTGATGTTTATTGAGGTTTGATTGAAAGTACCGATTACTCCTTGCGCTCATTTCCGCTATCGCGCTTCGTCGGTTTGATATGCAGAGGGACGACAACTTCTGATTTGGGTTCATCAATGTAACGCGGTCGGGCATTCATGTTTCGACCATGAGTTTCCCCCAGTTCCCGCTCACGTGACGAGATGACCATCAGGCATTCACGGATGCTGTGGATAGTCTGTTCGGAAAGCGGGTGTTTGAAGCCGCGTTGCGGGGCGGTGTCCCTGGCGACGCTGGTCAGCACGTTTTTCATCATGCGCAGAACGCGTTCTTCTGTTGTCAGTTCTGGTTCGCTCATGTTTATCCCTCATCCCGGTACCCGGGACTTCCTCGGCATTGCGTTGAATACCTGCCACGGTATTGTGCCACAGTCGGCATGAGCATTCGCAATACCTTACTCAGGCGGGTTTTTTCGATTCCAGCTGTTCCCAGCGCCTGTAAGCGGCCCGCAGTTCACTTTCCTTGCCGGAAAGTTGTTTCCGGGCGTCGGCAATTGCATCACCCGTCAACTGGTAGAACGCCGGATCGGACATGTGACTGTGGAATGTTTCAATTTCAGCTTCCAGTGTTTCGATCTGTCCGGGTAACAGGTCCAGCTCGCGCTGGTCCTTGTAGCCCAGCCTGGCCGGGCGAGCGCCGGATTTTTCCGGCTTACGGAGCGTGTCTTTGTCCGCAGCTGATTGTTTTGGCTTAACGGGATTGCGCTGGCGTAACCAGTCGGTGTAGCCGCCTACATACTCGTTAACCCTGCCATCGCCCTCGAATACCAGTGTACTGGTGGCTACACTGTCGAGGAAGCTGCGGTCATGACTGACCAGCAATACGGTACCCGTGTAATCTGCCAACAGTTCCTCCAGCAGGTCGAGGGTATCGATATCCAGATCGTTGGTAGGTTCGTCGAGCACCAGCAGGTTAGAAGGTTTGCTGAACAGCTTGGCCAGCAGCAGGCGGTTGCGCTCGCCACCGGACAGCGTGCTGACCGGGGACCGGCAGCGATCCGGTGCAAACAGGAAATCCTGCAGGTAGCTGATGACGTGGCGTTGCTGGTTGTCGATTTCGATAAATTGTCTGCCGTCGGCAATGTTATCGATAACGGAGCTTTCCCTGTCCAACTGGGCACGGCGTTGATCGAAATAGGCGATGTCGAGCCGGGTGCCCAGGCGGATCGTACCCTGATCCGGTTCCAGTTCACCCAGCAACAGGCGTAGCAGGGTGGTCTTTCCGACGCCGTTAGGTCCAATGATGCCGACCTTGTCACCGCGCAGGATCTGGGTGTTGAGGCCGTCGATCAGCAAACGGCCGCCAATGGCGTAGCTGGCATCGGTAGCTTCGACTACCAGCTTGCCGGAAGTTTCTGATTCCTGCGACCGCATTCTGACCTTGCCGGATACGGTGCGGCGTAGCTGGCGCTTGTCGCGCATTTTTTGCAGTGAGCGCACCCGTCCTTCGTTGCGGGTACGGCGCGCCTTGATCCCCTGCCGGATCCAGCGTTCTTCCTGGGCCAGTTTTTTGTCAAACAAAGCCTGGTGGCTGGCTTCGGTATCCAGCCACGCCTGTTTGCGCTTCAGGTAGGTCGGGTAGTTTCCGGGCCAGTCGGTCAGCACGCCGCGGTCCAGATCGATAATGCGGGTCGCCAGCCGGGTGAGAAAACTGCGATCATGGGTGATGAAAAGCAGCGTTCCGTCAAAATCGACGAGAAAGTTTTCCAGCCACTCGATTGACTGGATATCCAGGTGGTTAGTGGGTTCGTCCAGCAGCAGCAGATCCGGGGCGGAAACCAGTGCGCGGGCCAGCAGGACGCGCCTCTGAATACCTCCGGACAACTGTCCAAAGCCGGCATCGGGATCCAGGGACAGCTTCGAAACGACAGTTTCCACCCGCTGCTCAAGCGACCAGCCACCCTGGGCTTCCAGCTCGTGCTGGGTGGTTGCCAGCTGCTCCAGCAGTTTGTCGTCCTGCCGCCGGGAGAGTTCTGCGCTCAGGTGGTGAAACCGGCGGATCAGCTCCCCCAGCGCGCCCAGACCCTGGGCAATACAATCAAACACCGTGCCGGCAAAGTCGCCGGGCAGATCCTGATCGAGGGATGCAATTTTCAGCCCCTGACGGCGCTCGATATCGCCGTCATCCGGGTTTATGCGGCCTTCCAGGAGCTTCAGCAAGGTGGATTTGCCGCAACCATTGCGGCCCACCAGACAGACACGCTCGCCCGCTTCTATACTGAGGTCGACGCCATCCAGCAGGGCAGAGCCGCCAAAACTCAGGCGTAGATTTCGGGTGCGTAACAGTGACATGGGGCGCGAAGCATAAATGTGCCCCGGCGGCGGCTCAACTCATTTTAGCGCCGGCCGCTAAAATGACCCAGGGGTGCAGGGGATTCCGGAAACGTGCACAATGTCACACTAATCGTGGCACAAAATCAGCACACTGACCGTCCGGCTTCGGGAAACAGGTTTATGCTCAAACACGATTTTTATGCAGATCCAACAGTTTTTGATCAGCTGAAGAGCGATGCAGGCAACTGGTTCTGTGCGCGTCTTGAAAGGCTGCACCCCTATGCCTGGAGCATCAGCTTCTGCGCGCTCGGCCTTGTTTTTCTGTCGATTGCCACCGGTGTATTTATTTTTTTACTGCAACAGCACCTGGGCGGGGATACCCCTTCGGTCCTGAATCAGTCGCTGGCCCAGGCTGTGACCCTGATGATTGCGCTGCTGGCGGCACAGGTGGTGTTCAAGCAGGCGCTGGCTGCCTGGCCCAGGCATATTGAATTGTCGGCACGGCTGCGTCTCGCAGCGGCCTGCCTGGGTCTCAGAGTGCCTGAACCGCCGGCCCGGGCGTTACCTGAAAAACCCCGCGTATCACGCACCCGTCCGGATGCGCCGAATACAGAACAGCAGGCAATCCAGGAATTCTTTGCCGGCGTACGCGCGGCGGGTGTTAATGTCACCATTGCCAAGTCGCTGTTTTCCGCAGGTCTGCGTTCGGCCGATCGCTTGCACGCGGCCAGAGACACCCAATTGCACCGTATTCACGGTGTCGGTCCGGCCACAGTGCGCAAGCTGCGCGCGCATTTCAACGCTCAGTAATTATTTCACTCCGTACCCGGTTCTTCCAGTCTCCGGTAGCAGTCCGGGGTAAAGCGCGGCGAACAGATCGCATAGAACACCAGATCCTCGCTACCGGTATTGCATATGCGTTGTCGTGTATCAGGAGGTATGCAGACCACATCACCTGCAGCTACCGGAGATGGCGCCAATTCGCCGATTTCGGCGCATCCCTGTCCCTGAATAATCAGATAGCGTTCCGTAGTCTGATATAGACAATGCCATTGTGTTGTGACACCCGGTTCCACGCGTGCGCGTGCGATGGAAACTTCCGGGTCTCCGGCATGATTGGCGACTTCCAGGATGTGGCAGCCTTCCTGGAACCAGTATTCATCCAGTGGATCGCCATGCAGTATTTTTGCACTCATCGCTTCACTTTACCCTATGTCGCGGGTCGCAGGCAGCCTCGGCGGGGAGCAGGAAAAATTTTATGTTATTCTCCGGTTTCAGCGTTCATCGCCCCTGCGAGGTCCAGGCTGATTCCGCTACCGTCATCCCGGCGCAGGCCGGGATCCAAAGATCTGGATGCCGGATCGAGCCTGTGCTGAACGTGTTTCAGTATCCGGCATGACGATACATCAGCGCTGCCCAGGAAATCCGCCACGCAGGATATGCCAATGACCGAGTCCGCACCTTTTTCGATACACGCCCTGGAACTGGGGCCCATGGAAAACTTTATCTACCTGATCGAGGATAAAGCCAGCGGCCGTGCAGCGGTGGTCGATCCTGCCTGGGATGTACCACAGGTGCTGGATCTTGCCAGGCAGCACGGGGTGCGTATTACGGACATACTGTTAACGCATAGCCACCACGATCATATCAACGGCATCGAAGACGTCTTGCAGGCACAGGATGCCCGGTTGCACCTGTTGCAGGAGGAAGCGCAATTCTGGGGTTCGCATCTCGATATACCCACGCTGCACCACGGCGGAGATCGCATTGCACTGGGCGATACGGAAATTGAAGTATTGCATACTCCGGGACACACTCCGGGTTCTGCCTGCTACCGGGTTGCCGATCAGCTGATTACCGGCGACACCCTGTTTGTATTCGGTTGCGGCCGTTGTGATTTGCGCGGTGGTGATCCCGAGCAGATGTTTGCTACGCTGAAGGATATGGAGCGAAATCTTCCCGATAGCACGGTGATTCTTCCAGGCCATAACTATGCAGTAAAAAGCACGTCGACGTTGAAGGAGCAGAGCGAAGGCAATCCTTTCATGCACTTCGACGACCCGGGACGTTTTCTGCGTTACCGCATGTCTTACCACGACAAATATCGCGACAGTCCTTACGGCCCGGTCTGCAAGGGCCATGAAATGCCTGCCGACCAGCTTCCTTCAACTTGAAAACGCTCCCGGACTTTCTGCAACCCGCGATGCGGGTGCTGTCCATAGGACTCAATCCTTCATTACCGTCGGTGGAGGCAGGGTTTTATTTTGCCAATCCGCGTAACCGTTTCTGGAAAGTATTGAACGCCAGCGGTTTGCTCAGTGAGCCGATCGAGCCGGACCCTGCGGCGATGGAACTGTTATTGAAGCGGGAAGGAATGGGGTTTACTGATCTGGTAAAACGTCCGACGCGCGGTGCCGCTGACCTGAGGGCACGTGACTATCGCGAAGCGACACCGCGCCTGCGCAGGCTTATCGAGGAGTATCAGCCGCAATGTGCCTGGTTTCATGGCAAGCTGGCCTACGGGTATTTCGTTCGCTATGGAGGTATAGCGACAACGGATGTTGGCTGGGGTCTGCAAGCCCGGCGTATT
>ENA-ORDP01000587-ORDP01000587.1-marine-sediment-metagenome-genome-assembly--contig:-NODE-587-length-23078-cov-4.152934_pt1 | contig 23078 bp, 22 predicted proteins | sample MGYA00248627_ERZ508539 | MGnify/ENA primary metagenome ERZ508539 (study PRJEB26208, sample SAMN05571518) | marine sediment metagenome | biome: deep sea; feature: Hydrothermal vent; material... | reverse complement strand
TACCTGGAGCCTTGCACCATATAATGGTGAGAGGGATAAATAAAACGGATATTTTTATGGATGACCAGGACAGGGTGAATTTCCTGCAAAGGTTAGGGGAAAATATAACAGAAACGAAGAGTTCAGTATATGCGTGGGTATTAATGAGCAACCATGTGCATATATTATTCAAGAGCGGTAAAAAAGGGATCTCAACGGTTATGAGGAAACTATTAACCTGGTATGCAATATATTTCAATCGGAGATATAACCGGAGCGGGCATTTATTTGAGAACCGTTACAAATCGATATTATGCGAAGAAGACAGATACCTGTTGGCATTAATAAGATACATACACCTTAATCCCATAAGGTCTGGTATTGTCAAAGATATTGAAGGATTAAACAACTATCCCTGGAGCGGCCATAGTGCGGTTATGGGAAAGAGCAAATGCCAATGGATGGATACAGAATATGTCTTGGCCCGGTTTGGAATAAGGAAAAAAGCAGCGACAAAGGCATACAGCAGATTTATGGAAAAAGGATTAAATATAAAGTATGGTACCGAATTAACAGGAGGCGGGTTAATTCGTAGTCTTGGTGGATGGTCTCAGGTATTATCCATGAGGAGAAGAGATCAAGAAGAGGAATTTGATGAAAGGATTCTTGGAGAGGGTGATTTTGTACATAATATAGTGAAGGAAGCAGAAAAAAAAGAGATTCGTCAATTAAAATTGCGCCTTTCAGGTAAGACAATTACAGATATAACCAAGGAAGAATGTAAGAAGAGACAGGTAAGTGTCAAAGAATTGCAAGGGGGTAGCCGCCGGAATAAAGTAAGCCAAACCCGTGCATTAATAGCTTACAGGGGCATAGAGGAACTGGGCGTGTCTACGGCTGAAATAGCGAGACACTTAGGGGTGGCTACGTCCACAGTTACACGTGCAATTGCGCGGGGTGAGAAACTTAATAATGCATAGAGCCGGGAGGCTCCCGGTCTACCCGATATGTTAAAATAAAAAAAGTATAAATAAGAAATGACAGGAGGTTGTGAATCATGAAGAGAATAAGGGCAACTGATACTCTTGATTTATCAATTCCTGAGAGAATTCAATTGGTAGAAGATATCTGGGATACGATAGCATTAGCAGCTGACTCAATTGAATTAACCCAAAGACGATAAAAAAATAATTGATGAACGATTAGATGCTTACCATCGGAATCCTGACTTGGGCTCTCCATGGGAGGATGTTCTTAAAAGAATAATGAATACAGAATAATCTATCTGGTTGAAAAAGATAAGATAATAGTATTGGCAATAACTCACGGCAAGAGGAGTCCGGCTTTACTAAAGGAAAGAATAAAAATATAACAAGCCCCTGATGGGGGTGTTAGGCCTAGATTAAAGATAAGGAAAGGAAAGGAAAGGAAAGGAAAGTAATGAAAAAAAGATACAGAATACAGTTTCCCAAAAGAGAAACAGAAAAACTTGAACAGGATGAAGCATTTTTTTATTTAATAGAGCCCGCAGGAAAGAAGAAGATTCGTTTTCATGATTATGATATCATTTATAATAAACAGGATTTATATGAGCAACTATTCTATGAGCGATTGAAATGTCAATCTCCTGCAAAGGTATCGGAAATCCTGAAGCACAGCCTTAGTCAATCTGAATACAATCTTAGCGAATTGCGGGTTTTAGATCTTGGCGCAGGCAATGGAATGATGGGAGAGGCATTAAAAAAACATGGTGTTTCAAGGTTAATTGGAGTGGATATCATTGATGAAGCACAGCAGGCAGCGGAAAGGGATAGGCTATGGGTTTATGACGCGTATTATGTTGCAGATTTTTGTAATCTTGATGAAGATCTTCATGATGAAATAGCGTCGTGGATGCCGGACTGCCTGACAACAGTTGCAGCTCTTGGTTTTGGCGATATTCCGCCCAAGGCTTTTATTACAGCTTTCAACCTTATCCAGAGTGAAGGATGGATTGCTTTTAATATCAAAGAGACTTTTTTAGATCACACGGACACATCGGGATTTTCACGAATGATTCGGGAATTGATATTTTCAAAGTATCTGGATATTTACCATTTGGAACGCTATCGCCACAGAATGTCGATGGATGGTAAGCCTTTGTACTATTTTGGTCTGTCGGGAAGAAAACATTCTGATATCCCTGATGGTTTCCTGGAGAAATATGACCTGACAAGCTGCTGAAGCCGGCTTTAAGAGCGGACCTCAGTAAACCAACCTCTTTGCTGCCTCATAAGCCTCGTTCAGGGCCGTGGGGTGTTCCCTGATGGCTCCTTTGGCGTCGATGCCGGGATAAAAGAGGGTTTCGTGTTCAGGGACACTGATACTCCTGAAAAAGGCGGTTGCCGTAGCGTCACCGCACCTGAACCCGGTCTCTTTTTTCATGCCTCCAACCATCAGAAGCAATCCTTTTCTACCGAATGGTTTTTCAGGAATTGGTCTTTTCAGCAGGTATTTTTCGCACCAGAAGGACTGGCATCTGTCAATAAGGGCCTTGATCTGTGCGGTAAGGCCAAAGAAGAAGATAGGCGAGGCAAGGATAAAACGGTCTCCTTCACGGATTGCACTGTAGACCTCGTTCATGTCGTCATTTATTACACACTCCCCGGTCTCTTCACAGGCACCACAGTTAAGACAGGGTGAAAGCTTCATTTGTGAGGGCCTGAAGAGGGTCACTGAGTGACCCTCTTCTTCAATTGCCCTTATACTCTCTCTCAGCAGGAGTTCGGTATTTCCTTCCGTTCTCGGACTTCCAGGAATTGTAATGACTCGCAAGTTTCCTCTCACTATCCTTCTTCAGTCAATTCCATGGGCTGGCCACAGCAGACCAGTCCACCGCCCCCGACCTTTGTAACCACAACCTCATTGCCGCAAACATTGCACTTGTACTTTTCTCCTACGCTTCTAACCGCCATTTTGGTTCCCTCCTTATTTCAATGCCTCGTAGACCTTACCTACCAGCTTCGCCGAAGGTGTAAGGGTCTTGTCCCCTTCGTCCTTCCATTTCGATGGACAAACTTTGTTTGTATTCTTTGCAAGGTGTAGATTCGCCTTGAACTTCCGCATCAACTCGTCGATATTCCTGCCCAGGTTATAAAAATTGACCTCTGAATTAAGGAGTTTTCCCTCGGGACTGATGATAAAAGTCCCCCTTAATGCAAGTCCGGTCTCTTCATCATATACACCAAACAACCTTGAGAGGTTTCCTGTTGCATCTGAGCCCATGGGATACCTGACATTCTCCAGCATCTTCTCTTCTCTTTGCCAGGCAAGATGTACAAATTTTGTGTCGGTGCTCACAGTAATTACCTCAGCCCCCATCTTACTGAATCTTTCGTACTGCTCTGCCAGAGCAGCAAACTCCGTAGCTCAGACAAAGGTAAAGTCTGCCGGATAAAAGAAGAGGATTGTCCATTTCCTGTCAGCCTTTTGTGTCTCGAGGCTGATCTCTCCGAAATCCCCTTTTGAGGCCTCAAAGGTTTCAATGCTGAAATCCGGCACATCCTGTCCGACCTTTAAACAACAGCACACCTCTTCCATGGTTTGTCCCTCCTGTTTCTTTTATTCAGTGACGGTTATCTCCTTTGTTGCCTCCCACTCTCCATGAAGATTGCACCTTTCAATAACCCTTAACGTGGATGTTCTGTGCTTACCACTCTTGTGGAGTGTCACGGTTACCCCGGGTCTTGTGAATACAGGGGTCAGGTCGATCCTTGCATTAAAATTCTCACCGGAATATACATCGATCCACTGTATGTGATGTCCTTCATCCATCACATGGGGCATCTCACCAACATTAATGCTCACGCGGAAGGGCTCCCCAGCCTTTACCGTATCAGGACAATCGATCACCGGAGTATGTTTCTTTTCCAGGTCCGTCATGTTTGCAGGCTCCTGAGGCCTGTTTATTCCGCAAAAAAAACTTTTTTCCGACATTTTTCTACCTCCTTGTATAAATACTGTCTTTAGACCTGCTCAAAGGCCTCCTTGGGTGCATTGCATACAGGGCATGCCCAGTCATCGGGCAGCTCTGAAAATGGCACTTCCTCTTTTGCATCGTCGTAAATATAACCGCACACACTGCATTTGTACATATGGATTTCCCTCCTCTACTCGTAGTTTTTGTGGTATTCTTTTACCCTTCGGGCAAAGTCACGGCCAAAGTCATAGCATTTTTCTTCATCCTCTTTTGAAGGTCTGTAAAGTATTTCCATCCCCGGTTCCACGGTTTCAAGTTTCATATTCTGAAATTCGTTATAAATCCACTTTACCGCACCACCGCCCCAGCCGTAACTTCCGAAGGCACCCGTAATCCTGTCCTTTGGTCTCAAGCCCCTGAGGTGATAGATAAATTCCGCAACAGACGGGAATGCCTCATTGTTCAATGTAGGTGAACCTACAAGACAACCTCTCGACATCCAGAATTCCTTTATGGCAACACTCATCGGTGTGGCCCTCAACTTGATAACCTTGCAACCAACCCCTTCGTCCATAATCCCCTGCGTGATGGGCAGTGTCATCTGTTCCGTGCTGTGCCACATGGTGTCGTAAATTATTGCCACCCTGAGGTCTGCCTTGCCTTCTGCCATCTCAAGATACATCCGTAGTACTTTTTGAGGGTCCCTTCTCCAGATAATCCCGTGGTCAGGGGCTATCATATCAATCTCCAGCCCAAGCTTCTGAATCTGCGCAATCTTTGATTTTATAAGTGTGCCGAAGGGCATCAGGATGTTTGCATAGTAATCGACTACAGAAGTTTCAAGCTCTGTGTGAGAAGCGCAATCGATAAAATCATCATCAAACCTTGCAGTTGATGCGATATGCTGACCAAAGGCATCCTGCGAGATAAGAAGCTTTGCCTCTTTTACATAGGTCATCATGGAGTCCGGCCAGTGCAACATTGGTGTTTCAATGAACTGAAGGGTGTACTTTCCGGTCTTGAGCTCATCGCCGGTCTTTACAATCTTTATATTCCATTTTGAGGTATCAAAGAACCTGTCCATCCCCTTTTTGCCGCGGTCTGTTATATAGATGGTGGCTTCAGGGGTCAGCTCCATTACCCTGCCAAGCGCAGTTAGATGGTCGTTCTCTATATGGTTGATTACTATGTTCCTGATTTTTGATGGTTCCGTCAGCTCCCTGATATTCCCTATCCCGATATCGGCAAAGTCGTGCTTTACGGTGTCGATCAGGGTAACTTCAGAGTCGAGAATCAGATAGTTATTGTAAGTTGTCCCGTTTGGCGTTACATAGCCATGAAAGTCCCTTACTGCCCAGTCAATAGCTCCGACCCAGTAAATATCAGGTTTAATCTCAACAGCCTTCATTGGTAAACTCCTCCGTTTCAGATTTTTGATAAGCCCATTGTAACACAGAAATTTTTAACCTTCAACTAAATATTTCTATCTCTCAGATACTGTTTTTAAGTGTCATTTTATAAACAGACCCTGTTTGAGGTTAATCCAGTTTTGGCCTCGGCGTATCTGCCGTAGGAGCAGGCAGTACAGGATATTCAACTTTTGGCTGAACACCGGTCGTTGTCTTTAAAAAAGAAACAATTTTATCTGCTTCTGAATCCGTGAGTTGTATGCCTAACTGGGCAGAGCCCATGATGGTTACGGCTTCCTTCAGATCCCATATTTTTCCTGAGTGGAAATAAGGCGGTGTTATCTCTATATTCCTTAAAGAGGGCGCCTTAAAGACATATTCATCCGATTTTAGCTGGGTTACCTTGAACCGGCCCTTATCGCCCTGTAAAATCTCTGCCCCCGGTCTTTCAACCACCCCAAAGGGATAGTATCCCTGTCCACCCATGTTGACACCGCCGTGACAGATAGAACAGCCTTTCCCCATAAAGAGTCCCAGGCCTTCCTTCTCTGTTTTGTTGAGAGCGTTTTTGTCACCTTTAAGGTATTTGTCAAAACGTGAGTCAGGGGTAAGGAGTGTAGCCTCAAATACCTCGATTGCCTTTGCCATGTTATCAAATGATACAGGCTCTTTCTCAGCAGGAAAAGCCTTTTTAAATATCCGGATATATTCAGGCATACTTTTGAGGGTTTTTATAACCCTTTCAGGTGTGCTGTTCATCTCAACGGATGCCTGTACCGGGCCTTTGGCCTGTTCCATGAGGTCTTTTGCCCGGCCATCCCAGAACTGGGCGATGTTAAAGACGGAGTTCAGCACTGTAGGTGCGTTCCGTGGCCCCTTCTGCCAGCCATGCCCTATGGATGTCTCCTGATAATCCATGCCTCCCATGCCGATATTGTGGCAGGTGTTACAGCTTATCAGGGCGCTGGATGAAAGCCTCGGGTCAAAATAGAGCATCTTGCCAAGCTCTACCTTAACCACAGTTGCCGTGTTTCCCTTAATGGCAGGTGCTGATTCAGGGACCGGTTTAAATGTCTTGCTTGCCCTCTCCCGGAGGGCATCGGCGTATGCCTGTGAAACTGTAAATAGCATCAGAAAAAATATGAAAGCTATCAAATTTGTACGCTTCATTTCTTAATCCCCATTCTCCTCAAATTTAATTTTTAGAGAGAAAAGACGGGTTTTCCCCGCCACGGCTACAAAGGGCGGGGAGACCCCGCCCCTACAAATATTAATTTATTCTTCTTTTTTCATTGTGCCTGTGCCGCCGCACTTCGGGCATTTTTTCGGCTTGCACCTGCCTTCTTTTGTGGCACCGCAGCTTTCACACTTAAAGACTGCCATATTAAGACCTCCTTTCTTTAATGCATTCAGGACATATACCGTAAAACTCTATATGGTTTCCGGTTACTTTAAATCCCTGCCTCTGATCCGCAGGGATATTTATTTTAAAATCAGTATGCACATCAACGATCTTTTTACACTTCAGACAGATAAGATGGTGATGTGGCGCTGTGTTTGGATCATAATGTTTTCTTTCAGGGTCAATTGTGAGTTCAAGAACCCCTCCATGCCTCTTCAGTACCTCGAGGGTATTGTAAACAGTTGCAAAGGACATCGTGCGAAACCTCTTTTTTACCTCCCGGTAGATGTCCTCTGCAGCGGGATGGCTCGTGTTACCGTCGAGGTATTCAAGTATGGCCAACCTCTGTGGAGTCAGCTTAAACCCTGTCCCTCCGTGCCTGTCTATCAGCAACCCTCCTCTTTAGAATCATTCTTACTAAAGAGATGGTATCAGATAAGAATTGTTGTTGTCAAGTGAAAAATAACATGCAGAAAGACATGGAGGAATGGAGAACTGGAGATTTGGAGGATTGGATTAAACCATCCCTCCATCCCCCGTGTCAGGACGATAAATTGCAAACATGCCGGGAAATCCTGTATAATTTCTATCGATAATCGAAGACGGTTTAAGTTAATCTTGCAGTCTCCGGTTGTAAAGGGAGGCTGTTGAGGGATTCAACATTACGGAGGGTGTTATCAGGATAAGGACTAATAAGGAAGTTAAAGAGGTTTCAAGGGATAAGGTTCCGGGTGTGTTAAAGGAACTTGGAGCCATTGCCATAAGATTTGATTCCACTGTTCTGGATATCAGGGAGGCTGAGTCCTTGCCGGATGATGCTACAATTGAGCCTGTAACCCCTGGTTCCAGGGAGGGTGTCGCTATACTAAGGCACAGCACATCCCATGTGATGGCCCATGCTGTGAAGAAACTTTTCCCCGAGGCAAAGGTATCCATTGGTCCTTCTACGGAAGAGGGTTTTTATTATGATTTTGATATCGAGAGACCATTTATTCCTGAAGACCTGAAGAGGATTGAGGAGAAAATGAAGGAGATCATCGACAGGGACAGTCCTTTTGTCAGAAAGGTGCTGCCGAGGGATGAGGCTATTGAACTCTTTGAGAAAATGGGTGAGCCCTACAAGGTTGAAATCCTTCTGGAGATAGAGGACAATGAGGTATCCATTTATGAAGAAGGAGGGGTTACCGACCTCTGCAGGGGGCCGCATCTTCCGTCAACAGGATATATCAGGGCCTTTAAACTCCTGAGCATTGCAGGCGCCTACTGGAGGGGTGATGAGAAGAACAGGATGCTTCAGCGGATATATGGGACTGCCTTTGAAGACAGGAAGAAACTGAAGGAGTATCTGAACTTTCTTGAGGAGGTTAAAAAGCGTGACCACCGCAGGCTCGGCAGGGAGCTTGACCTCTTCAGTATAAATGAAGAGATAGGCCCCGGTCTTATACTCTGGCATCCAAATGGTGCAATTATAAGGAAGACTATTGAGGATTTCTGGCGGGATGAGCACCTGAAGGATGAGTATAAACTCCTTTATACTCCCCACATGGCAAAGTTGAATCTGTGGGAGAAGAGCGGACACTGGGATTTCTACCGCGAGAACATGTATTCTCCTATGGAGGTGGAAGGGGCTGATTATGAGATAAAACCCATGAATTGTCCTTTCCATATCTATATATACAAGAGTGCCCTCAGGAGCTACAGAGATCTTCCCCTCAGATATGCAGAGCTTGGCACGGTCTACAGGTATGAACGTTCCGGGGTCCTTCACGGACTTTTCAGGGTCAGGGGTTTTACCCAGGATGATGCGCATATCTTCTGTATGGAAGCTCAGATGGAAGAGGAGATTAAGCGGGTGCTCGACTTCACCCTGTTTATACTGAAGACCTTTGGATTTGAGACCTATGATATCTACCTGTCGACAAGGCCTGAAAAGTTTGTCGGTACGCCTGATAACTGGGAACGTGCCACCAATGCACTGAAGGTTGCCCTTGAGCATAAGGGGCTTGATTATGAGATAGACCCTGGCGAAGGTGTTTTTTATGGGCCGAAAATCGATATAAAGGTGAAGGATTCCCTTGGCAGACCCTGGCAGTGCAGTACCATACAGGTTGATTTTAATATTCCCGAGAGGTTTGATATCACCTATAGGGGGGGTGATGGCAGAGAACATCAGCCGATAATGATTCACCGGGCATTGATGGGCTCACTTGAGAGGTTCTTCGGTATCCTTATCGAGCATTATGCCGGGGCCTTTCCCCTCTGGCTTTCTCCCGTGCAGATTGGTATAATAACTGTAGCGGAAAGGCATATCAGCTATGCCGAAAGTGTTTTAAAAGGTCTGAGAAATGCAGGTATACGGTGTGAGGCCCTTTTTGAGAATGAGAAAGTCGGTTATAAGGTACGTCATGCCACTGTCAGAAAGGTGCCTTATTTGGTTATAATAGGTGACAGAGAGGTTGAGTCCGATAAACTGACCGTCAGAAAACGTGGAGGCGATAACGTTGGCCCCTATGGACTTACGGAGCTGATTATCTGGATAAGAGAGGAGATAGAGTCAAGGAGTCTGACCTCGAAATTGTAGAATCAATGAATCAGGTTACAGGTGGCAGGGGTTACAAGCAGATAGCCTGAAAATTATAACCCAAAATCCAGGACTTGCAACTTGCAGCCTTAAAACCAGGAGGTGTAGTTATAGCACAGGAATACAGAGTAAACAAGAGGATCCGGGCAAGAGAGGTAAGGTTGATAGATGCCGACGGCGCACAGCTTGGTATTGTTCCACTGCGGGAAGCCCTGAAGATTGCTGAGGAGAGGGGCCTGGATCTCGTGGAAGTAGCGTCAAATGCAAAACCCCCTGTCTGCAGGATAATGGACTACGGGAAGTTTAAGTATCAGCAGAGTAAAAAACATACCCATCGCAAGACCATAGAAGTCAAAGAGGTAAAGGTAAGGCCTCAGATAGATAAAAATGATCTGGAGTTAAAGATAAAGCATATCGTCCGGTTCCTTGAAGCCGGGAACAAGGCCAAGGTGACAATGTTCTTCAGGGGAAGGGAGATCGTCAGACCGGAGCTTGGCATGAAGGTTTTTCACAGGATTATAGAGAGGCTTGATGATCAGTATAATATAGAGAACAGGCCGAGGCTTGAGGGTAAGAGTATTACAATGATAGTGGCACCTAAGTAGACTGTTATTTCGTTAAACGTTATATTTTATATGACTTGTACATGCAGCTTAAAATTTAAGACAGGAGGAAGTGGATGCCAAAGATAAAGACTCACAGAGGTGCGGCCAAGAGGTTTAAGGTTACAGGTACGGGTAAGGTCAAAAGATGGAAGGCCAATAAAAGCCATCTCCTTACCGGTAAACCCGGAAAGAGGATGAGAAATTTGAGGACGGGTACACTTGTGGACAAGACACAGGAGAAGACGATAAAGTCGTTATTGCCATATAGCTGACTTCGTTATTCACAGATAAGCTTTTACTATAAAAATCAAATAATCGGAGGTTTAGAGATATGCCAAGGGCAAAAGGTGGTTATAAGACAAGGAGAAGGAGAAAAAAGATCCTTGATAGGGCCAAGGGCTATTATGGGGCAAGAAGCAGGTGTTATAAAGTAGCAAAGCAGGCAGTAGAGCATGCCCTCAGTTACGCTTACAGGGACAGGAGGGTTAAGAAGCGTGAATTCAGGAGTCTCTGGATTATCAGGATAAATGCCGCTGCCAGGGGCACGGGCCTGACATACGGTCAGTTTATCAATGGCCTTAAAAAGGCTGGAATAGGGCTCGACCGTAAGGTCCTGGCCGATATTGCCTATCATGATCCCAGTGCGTTTGGTACACTTGCCGATGAGGCAAGGCAGGCATTGGCAGCGTAAACAATAAAAAATGGGGGATGTTAATAAACTCAGGGAAGAATTTGTCCGGGAGTGTAAGGGACTTTCTTCCCTGAAGCAACTTAATGATTTAAGGATAAGATATCTTGGTAAGAAAGGGCTTTTAACCCAGCGGTTAAAGGCCCTTTCTGCGTTGTCGCCTGCTGAAAGGCCTGCTGCGGGTAAGGAGATAAATATCCTGAAGAGATATGTAGAGGCGGAGATAAAGAGGCTGGAAGGAGAGTTATCATCCCTTGAGTCGAGAAAAAAAGTTGCAACCGAGTCTATTGATATAACCCTTCCCGGTAAATATATCCCTGCAGGAAGCAGGCATCCCGTAAACAGGGTTCTTGATGAGATCGTTGATATCTTTCTTTTTATGGGTTTTACCGTGGAAGAGGGGCCTGAGGTGGAGCTGGATCACTATAATTTTGAGGCCCTCAATATTCCCAGGGACCACCCTGCCAGGGATATGCAGGACACATTTTATGTGAAGACGGACGGTGAAAGGCAGAGTTCCTCCTCTACTGGAGATGGAGGGGATAAAAGGGAAGCGGAAACCGACGTAGTCCTGAGAACTCACACCTCGCCGGTTCAGATAAGAGTTATGGAAAAACAGAAACCCCCGTTGAGGTTCATCGCCCCCGGTAAGGTATACAGGTGTGATTCAGACGTCTCTCATACCCCGATGTTTCATCAGGTTGAGGGGTTGATGGTTGGAGAGGATATTACCTTTTCCCATGTTAAGAGTGTCCTTAAACTCTTTGTTCACAGCCTTTTCAGTGTTGATACTCCAGTAAGGTTCAGGCCGAGTTATTTTCCCTTTACCGAACCCTCTGCAGAGATTGATATCGGGTGTGTTCTGTGCAAGGGTGCAGGATGCAGGGTCTGTAAGGGGACGGGCTGGATTGAGGTGCTTGGAGCAGGGATGGTTCATCCGAAAGTCTTTGAAGGCGTGGGCTATGATACGGAAAAATATACAGGTTTTGCATTCGGCATGGGTGTTGAGAGGCTAACCATGCTGAAGTACGGAATAGACGATATACGGCTCTTCTATGAAAATGACCTTAGGTTTTTAAGACAGTTCTGATCTCTCCTCATGACATTAAGAGACATGAAACTTTAGCCTGCTAATAAATAAAAATCCTTGCAATATACAACAGATAAAATACCCCTCCCATAAGGAGCAGCCAGCCGGGTAGTTCCTTTTTAATTGAGACAAAACCCAGGATTATTCCGGCCATCATGACGGCAAAGATGATATTCAGCATCTCCGTGCTTCCCAGAGACCAGTCGGTAAAGAGTAATCCGATTGAAATGGGGATTGTTGACTGAAAGACCATTGCTCCCGTTACGTTGGCAATGCCTATGGTGTCCTTGTTCTTCAGGGTCCAGCTGATGGAATTGAATTTTTCAGGCAGCTCTGTTGCTATCGGCGTTATTAACAGGGACAATACAAGTGGAGAGATACCGGATTTAACGGAAGCTACGGTCAGATAGTCTACAAAGAGGTAGGCCCCTATGATTATGAAGAGCAGGCCTACGGCTATCTGTATCAGGACCCATCTGAGTGTCCTTGGACAGCCGAGAAAGATTCCGAAGTGGAAGTTGTCGGTGTATTGTTCTCCTTCCTCGGCCTTGTGTTTCAGGGAGTAATAGAAAAAGACCGCGTAGGCGAGCAGCAGGACAGCAGCCGTGGCGTGATTGAGAGTCTCGTTTTTTACGAGTGACACGAGCAGGACTACCGACATAACGGAGATAAAATACCTCAGTTCAAACTTGAGGGCCTTAACGTTGACCTTCATGCTTGCCCTGGGGCGCCTCCTGCTTATCCATAGAATTATCACCGTTACACCAAGCAGGAACATTGCAAGAGTGCTTAGCATAAAAGGTGCGCCGAGTATGGCACCTACTGCAATCCCCTCTCCATGGCCTCCTTTTCCAAAAATCAGTGCAAGGACAGGCACTATGGTTTCAGGCAGGGCGGTTCCCACTGCGGCAAGGAGGCTCCCCACAGTCGCATGAGACATATCGAACCTGTCTCCAAAACACTCCACGCCGTTGGCAAAGAGCTCACATCCGCCGAGTATGATCATTATTCCCACAACAAGCCCGGTTATTATTAACATATATGAAGAGTCTGCACCGGCACCGGCCTTGCCGGTCAGAAACCACGCTGTTGCCGTAATGAGTGTGAGGACAGAGGTCAGAGTGATGTATCTCATTGCCTTAACGCCTCCTGATTATCCATATCTGGTTCTGCCTTGATGCAATATGCCCCCGGGTTTTCAATACTTGCGGGATATCTGTTTGCGGATGAATCTGCCGGGGAAAAACCGCTGTTTATCTTCTACCCGTATCTGATTCTTTTTTTATGTAGCTGGTAAGGTCTGGCAGGTCTGACAAACCGGCTCAAGCCGGTCTATATATTAACATAAAACCCTGCTTCTCCTCAGTCACGTTTCCTGACCCGGAATTGCCGATAGAAAATGAGTCAGCCATTCCTTGCCTTTACTCTATCACAATTTCATTTTATCAGAACTGTCTTTCGATTTTTCCGAAAGGAGGTCGGAGAATCCAGGAGCACTTAAAGGAACAAATCCTTTTAAAACAGAGTGTTAGAGATTTTCAGTATCTGGTACGGAATTTGATATATCTTCCTTTGGGAGGAGGTGTAAAGGTTTGCATGTACTGTTCATTGGGGCCGGAGCGTCCGGACTCAATTTGTGCATGCAGGGAGAGAACCTGACACCCCGGAGAGCACACAAAAAAAACGAAGAGGAGGGTTTGGGAATGAAGAGGAGTTTTTTATATGTTATTGCTGTATTGTTGGTCTTCGTGTTGGCTGGATGCGGACGACCGGGACCGGGTAATGACACATCCGTCACTGACCGTTCTGTGGCAGTAAAGACCTCGGGAGTTGCCCCTGGAGATGAGTGTCCAAACGGGGGTATTGCGATTGATACGGGAATAGACGAAAACGGCAACGGGACACTCGACCCTTCAGAGGTGGATAATACCCAGATTCTCTGTAATGGTGCAGACGGTGCAGATGGGCTGCTCTCGCTGATATCCATAAATGATGAGCCTTCCGGTGATAACTGCACCGAAGGGGGCCTAAAGATCGAGGCCGGGATTGATGAGAACAGCAACGGTATTCTTGATCCCGAAGAGGTTAAGGAAACAAGGTATGTCTGTGACGGGACAGACGGAACAAACGGCTCTGATGGAGAGGCTGGTTCGGATGGGTTGAGTACTCTTATATCCGTAAGCCGGGAGCCGGAGGGAGATAATTGCACTAATGGCGGCATAAAGATTGAAGCAGGGCTTGATAATAATCGTGACGGGATACTTGACACTAAAGAAGTGGACGACACTGCCTATGTCTGTAATGGTACCGGTGACGGCAGCGCGATCTTCACCTATAGAGTGGGCGGTACGGTCAGCGGTCTTTCAGGTGCCTTGACTCTGCAGTTCAACGGCGGCGAAGAACTTGATGTGACGGCGAACGGTTCCTTTGCCTTTGCAACAAGGCTCGGCAGTGGTTTAAGTTACAGTGTTATTGTTGCAACACAGCCCTCCAACCAGACCTGCACGGTAATAAACGGAAGCGGTACTATTCCGGGTGCGGATGTGACAGGTATACTTGTCTTCTGCTCTGTAGATACCTATAGAGTTGGTGGCACGGTCAGCGGCCTTACAGGTACGCTGACACTGCAGAACAACGGCAGTGACGACCTTGTTGTTACAAGTGATGGCGGCCTTACCTTTGTAACTGCCATTGCCGACGGGGCCTCCTACAACGTTACTGTGCTGACCCATCCCGATGGACAGACATGCAGTGTAACAAACGGTACGGGTTCTATCTCAGGTGCAGATGTTACAGATGTGGCAGTGGCCTGTCTGCCTGACAGCACTGTGCCTGTTGTTGTTTCCACGTTTCCTGCAAGCAGTGCCGTTGACGTTGCACTCGATGTTACAGTCATCGCCGGATTCTCTGAAAAGATGGATCCATCCACCATCACGGCTTCTACGTTCAAGCTCTATGATGATACTGCCTCTGCCTCGATTACCGGGACTGTAACCTATGACGAGGCATCAAAAACCGCCCTTTTTGACCCGGTTGACGACCTCGTCATCGGACATGCCTATACCGCAACGGTGACCACGGGTGTGACCGATTTAGCGCACAATGCACTTGCGGCTGTTTATTCCTGGAGCTTTGCAGTGGTCGATCCGCCGGTTAACACAACATCGGTGAATAAGATAAGCGGTTGCGAGTTTATCGATATAGGCGCAGTGGCCACCGATTCTGACAGTGTAACGCTTAGCATTTCTGCTACGGATGACGTGGGCGTTGCCGCTTATTACGTTACTGACAATGGTACAGGTGTAATACCTGATGCACCTGCCCCTGATGCGAGCGGCTGGAGTGCTGTTACACCTGTTGAGAGTTACAATGCTGACGTTACCTATACACTTACAGGCACCTACAGCGAGGGAGACAGGATATACGTTTACGTCTGGTTCAAGGATGAAGCAGGTAATGTCTCGGGTGTTGCGAGTGATGCCATCAGAAAGATAGCTGCTGAAAAATATGTCTTCTTCGATGATTTCGAGGATGGAATCGGCTTATGGTGGGCATCTAACGGCATCTGGGAGGTAGGGGTTCCGACTTCAGGACCAGGTGAGGCCAATTCGGATAGTACCCTTGCCGGTACGGTATTGGATGGGAATTATCCTGATAAAGTTAACAGTTCTCTTGTAAGCCCCTCGATAGATATTCCTGCCATTGCAACCGGAGAGGAAATCCATTTGAGGTTCTGGCACTGGTTCTCTATCGGAGGTTATGACAGCATTAGCATCAAGGTTTCCGAGGAGACGGCTCCCGGTGTCTGGAGCGGCTGGACTACACTTGTAGCTTACAGCGGGAATACCGGTTACAGCGTGAATTCCGGCAATGTTTGGTCTTATTCGCTTGTGGACCTGTCGGCCTATGCCGGGAAGAAAATTCGTATCGGCTTCTCTCTTGATCAAAGTGATAGTGGTTACCCATATTACAAAACCTATGTAGGGCCGGGTTGGTACATTGATAACGTATCAATAACCGTTGGTCAGACTATTGTTTTGAATTCCGGCGATACGTATCTCTATGACTTTACCGGATGTCTTGATGGCTGGTGGGCATCCAACGGCAGCTGGCAAGCAGGATCACCCACTATCGGCCCAAGCGAGGCCTTTTCGGGCAGTAACCTTGCCGCTACGGTACTTGATGGCAATTACCCGGATAATATTGATAACTCTTTTGTAAGCCCTTCAGTAGAACTTCCAACCATTGCAATCGGAGAGGAGATCCATTTGAGGTTTTGGCACTGGTTCTCTATCGGAGATTATGACAGCATTAGCATCAAGGTTTCCGAGGAGACAGCTCCCGGTGCCTGGAGCGGCGGGACTACACTTGCAACTTATACCGGGAATTCGGGTGGGGTCTGGACTTATCCGCTTGTGGACCTGTCTGCCTATGCCGGGAAGAAAATTCGTATCGGCTTCTCTCTTGTCCAGGGAAGTAGTGGTTACCCATATTACAAAATCTATGTAGGACCGGGTTGGTACATTGATGACATATCGATAACTTTTTATACACCGTAACAAGATATCAGGGAAATAAAACCAAGCTTACAACCACAGACAGATAGCCAGCCATTGTGGCTGGCTATCTCCTACCCGCAGGGACAAATTCGTGTTTGTCTGTGTGGCCGGTTCTGCTTCACTGTTTCAGACGGAGAGACTTTATACCATAGATGTATCGGAGGGGTTTCTCGCTAATCCTGACGGAACGTTTTTTTTTGGAAATAGAGATTTGATCTTGAAACGTTTCATGTCAGTAACTTGCAGATATTGTTTGGAGTGCGGTATTGGCACTGAAAAGATAAGAAAAACTTGTTTAAAAGGAGACAATGGACGATGGATACAATGAGAAATGTGATAAATACTTTTGCAAGGACTAATTTAAGGGTGTTGCCGGCGATTGTTCTTCTGGTAACCCTCCTGCTCTTTTCTTCTTGTGCTACGACCTCGCAACACATATCCAGCAACAGCGGAAAAGAAGCCTCATATATTGCACATGAAAAGATTATCATTATGCCTCCGATATTGAAATACATGTCTATTTCCAATGATGCCACTCTGCCACAAACAAATTACAAAGGCGAAGAAGCCGGAGTCTTTTTGGTGAGTTATTCCACAGAGCTTTTAAGTAAAAAAGGTTTTAGTGTGTTGGATACAACGGCATTATCAGAGAAAGATTCAAAGTTTAAGACGGCGTATAATGGAATACTCGGTGAACGTATCAATCCATTCCGATTGTCTTCAACCCCTGAATTGGCTGATGACCTGAAAGTGCTTGCTGAATCCTCGGACAATGCCGATATCCTGATTTTTATGGTTAGAGTAAAAGTTGGCCCAGACGGGACATGGAATCCCTTTAATGGGGCGATTACATCCAACTCCAGCTACACGAGGTTGAAGGCCCTTTTAGTTGAGACTAAGAACGGACGCAGCTTATGGAAGAATGAAGTCCAACTTAGAGAGATTCCAGACCCGGAGAGCTCTGACTATAAAAAAGCGGTGAAGTTACTTTTAGAAAACCTAAAAACAGCTAAGGGAGGGCAAAATGTACAAATTATTCACTAAACCACTTTACAGGTTATTGATCTTTATTCCCTTTTTGATACTAACCGGATGTGCTGTTGCAAAACAGCCGATCTTTTTGAGCAGTACATTTGGTCAGGAGAAAATCGAAAGTATTCAGGTGCTTCCCGTTGTTGACTTCAGGTTCAACAAGGAGCCTGAATTGCCGGAACTGGATAAATGGGTTCTGGGTGAGGTGAAAAGTAAACTAAAACGCAAAGAATATACTTTTACAATAGCTTCGGATACTTCCCTTGTCGATAACATAACCGAAGAAGATCTGCAAGAAGTTGATGCTGAATGGGTTAAAAATTTAGGTCCATCCGACTCTCGATGGGTCATTGTTATAGCCTTATTGGATGCAAAGTCAAATCTGACATTTGGTAGCACTGGTAATGCCGAAGTCTCTGGTTATTTGTTTGACAAGAAGGATGGCTCTATGGTTTGGCGGGATAAAGGCATTGGAAAAGTGGGACAAGGCGGTTTAGTCGGCATGCTTCTTAAAGGATCGATGCTTAGAGATGCAGTCAAAAAGGCAACCGTTGATTTGATGAATAGTTTCCCTAAAAATGAAATTTGAATCAAATGCTCACCTTGTTTTTTGTATAAAAATACTTGATTGCGAATGAACGGTTCTTGCAGGAAATTCAGCCCAAAGAATAAAAAAACAGAAACATAAGATATCCACCTTATAGTACTATGTAGGGGAAAAGGAAATATTGCCGAAAATTGCGTGAATGAGACCATAAAACGCTTTAATGTGAAATGAGAGCGGATTTCCGTTCAGGGAGATACTTCAGGGTGCTTCAGGAAAGAGGTATGAGGTTCATGCGGATATTTACAGTTTTATCTGTTTTTTTGTTGCTGTTGTCCCCTTCCCTTGCCCTGAGTGATGAAATAACCCTCTGGCTTATGGCGGGTGAATGCCTGCCGGAGAGGGCCTACTCAGGGGCGGATTTTACGGATTTTGCGGCAAGATATCCGTATGCAGGTATAGATATAGGACAGGATCAAAAGAGGTCTATGCTTGTTCTGATGGAGAACAGGGGGATTCTCCAGGGTATTGAGGAGTTCAGGCAGGGATTCCTGAGGGAGAGGGGGCTTGATCCCGGGGGCGGGGACCTGGTAATCAGGGTCGTGTTCATCGGCTGGCACAAAGATCCCCTCAGCAGGATCCTTAATAATGCCGTGAAGGAGGGGGTTGATGTTGTACAGATAGGCTCTACCTGGACTGCAGCTCTTGCACAGAGGGGAGTACTGAAACAGATAACCGACGTTGTAAAGCCGGTTGAGAGAGAATACATAAACTCTGCACTTCAGGGCTCAAGGATATTGGGCGAGGACGGTTACTATGCAATCCCCTGGGTCCTTGACATCAGGACCTGGTTTTACAACAGGGAGCTTTTCGAGGAGGCAGGGATAAAGGCTGAATCCCTCAAGACCCTGGATGACCTGGAAAGGGCCTGTGAGAAATTTAAGGCAAACGTAAAGGAGAAGGGTGTCTGGTTTGTAGGAATACCGACTTCCGGGGATGATTACAGCACCCTGCATAGTGCCATGACGTGGATATGGGGATGGGGAGGAAACATTGTCAACGGCAAAGGTCTTCCGGGAATAGGGGATGAGCGTGCTATAGAGGGGATGAGCAGGTATGTCGGCCTTGCGGTGAAGGGTTGTGCACCCATGAAAGGCGGAGACGGTAAGGCCCTCCGTCTTGTTGACATTGAGACCGATTTCCTGAAGGGTAAATATGCGATGATATTTATAGGTCCCTGGATTCTGGACGCAGTGGCAGGGGCTGAAAGACCCGACCTGTTTGTAAACGCGGGTTCCATGTCGGGACCTGCCGTATCTTCTGGAAATATCTTTACCGGTGGCAGTCAACTTGCACTGATAAACTCCCCCCGCAGTCCCATGGAAGAAGAGGCTTCAAAGGAACTCATGAAATTCCTTTCTTTCAGGGGTAATCCCGGCGCTGGGCTCTCTCCGAGAATAGATAATTTTGAAGCCCTGCTCAAGGACCCGAAACTTTGCACCTATCCCCTCACCCTGATCAGGCAGGAGTTCCGCTCCTATCCGAGCATTCCGGAGTGGGGAAAGGTTGAGGGGATAATGGTCGGGCACGTTGCAAATGTTTTTAAGAGGGTTGGAGAAGGTGAAGACCGCAGAGATGTAATAACAACTGAGTTCGGAACGGCGCGGCAAGAGATTGCACGGAGCATGGGAAGTGAGAGGCTGCCTCAATGGGGTGTTATTGCAATAGTCGTGGTTATCGGTGGCACCCTGTTTTTTCTTTTGTGGCGCTTCCTGAAGAGGAGACCTTCACGCATGGAAGTGGTTGATGCTGTAAGGAAGTTCCACAGGATAAAGGATGTGCTGCACAGGGCAAAGGTCTGGAAGGGGTGTGTTAAGGATGATGATGAAGAGGTTTCAAGGTTCAGGGGGCTCCTCTCAGGCCATCTCGAAACCGCACTGGAGGAATCCCGGAGATTGAAGACCGCCAGGTACGGGTTCGGGCCGCCTGATGAGATGGCGAGGATGCTGGAGTCAGGCAAGGCCGTAATAACGGAATATCAGGAGAGGGTCGGAAGGGAATACCTCTCGCGTGAGGAATACGAGGCGGTACTTATCGATTACTTTGAAAATAAGATTCGTCCCCTTATCAACGATATGTCAAGGTTGCTGAAGGATAAGTATTACGTTGACTGCGAAAGGCTGGAGGCTATAATCAGTGAGTTGAGGCGAAGACATGATTTTGAGTACGACTTCACAGCGGGCATGAAAAAGAGCGACACCATGGTGGTAAGCCCTGAGGATCTGAGGAGTTGTCTTGGAAATCTTCTTCAGAACGCCCAGGATGTGGTCAGGGAAACAGACGATCCACAGATCAGGGTTATTATCTCTGTTTCAGAGGAGTTCATATGTATCTCGGTCAAGGACAATGGAAGAGGTTTCCGGTCGGGTGGCAGGGGCCGGGGCCATGGGCTCAACGATGTGGAGAGGAGTCTGGGCAGGTGGGGCGGTGAGCTCGGGATTGCTGAAGGAGATGATGGCAAGGGGACGGTCATGACGTTGAAGATCAGGAAATTTTAGTGTGAGGGGGCGGGATGATGAGACCCAGGTTGTTGGTTGTAGATGACGAGATTGGCGTTGTGGAGAGTCTCGGGAAAAGTTTGAAAGGTGCTGTAAATGAGGGGGTGCTGGAGGTTCACCACTGTCTCACGTTCAGGGATGCAGAAAAGTTTATTAAAGGCAGTCTGCCGGACCTGGTGGTTATAGACCTGAACCTGCCCCAGACAGAGGGGGGCATGGTTATTGACGGGCTCGGAAGGGAGTTGATAGACGTCATAAGGGGGGCCTCGACGAGGACAAAGATCATCATGATTACCGGAGAGACGAACCGGTGTGTTCAGGACAAGTACCTGAACGAGGACTTCCTTAAGGGGGTGAACGACTTTGTCCTTAAAGAGAGCAGGACTCCGTGGATAGGAACACTGACAAAGAAGATCCTTTACCTGGCAGATCTCTTTATCAAGGCTGAAAAATTCCTGGTAAGGGAGATTTCAGACCGTATCGTCCTCCTTAATATCGATCGGGGGATGACAGAGTATTTCAGGGACAAGTTTAATTACGACTTTGTGATGCCACCCACCCTTGAGGATGCGATTGAGGCTTGTGAGAGGAGTCCTGTCTGTGCCGGAGTTGTGGGTGTTGATGACGGGGCGGGATATACCTTTATAAGGAGATTCCTCAAACACAGGAAAGACATACCACTTGTAGCGGTTACGACAATGACGGATGTCGACGGCTTCGAGGCGTTGAAGGAAGCCATGAAGGAGGGGGCGGTGTCCGGGGCAAGGCTACTTGACAATGATGACTATATTGAGGAGGCGCTCAAGAGGGCCATGGAGATGAGGAGGGGAAAGCTCGGGAAGTTTTCAGAGCTTATCGGGAACCATCCTGCCCTGATGAGGGCCATCGGGGTGGCGGAGATCGCAGCAGAGGGTGAAGCCCCGGTGATGGTTATCGGTGAAAGCGGTACGGGAAAGGAGCTGATCGCCAGGGGGATTCACGATCATTCGGGCAGAAAGGGAGAGTTTGTAGCTATCAACTGTGCCGCCATTCCGGAAAACCTGATCGAGAGTGAACTCTTTGGCCATGAAAGAGGCGCCTTCACTTCTGCGGTTGTTTCGAAGAAGGGGCTCTTTGAAGTGGCTGACAGGGGGACACTCTTTCTTGACGAGATAGCCGAACTGCCGCTTCAGTTGCAGACCAAGCTTCTCAGGGTGCTGGAGACGAGGAGTATCAGGAGGATCGGCGGAAGTAAAGAGATTGCCGTGGATGTGAAGGTTATTACAGCCACTAACAGAGACCTCTCAGTCCTTGTCGGGGAAGGCTGTTTCAGGAATGACCTCTACCAGAGACTGAATGTCTTTTCCGTCCGGTTACCATCCCTGAGGGACAGGAAGTCGGACATTCCAAGACTTGTCTATTGCTTTATTTCCGACTTCTCAGCCAAGTACGGAAAAGGGGTTATAGGTATTAAAGAAGAGGCCCTGAGAGTTGCCCAGGAGCAGTCCTGGTCCGAAGGTAACGTCAGGGGACTCAGAAATTTTATAGAAAAGGTCATAGCCTCCATACCCGTGAACAAGGAGGTTATAGGAGTGGATGATCTTCTGGATGAGATACCTTTCATAAGCTCCGCTGAAGTGGAGAAGGATTCTTACGGGGCGATTTTCCGCAAGGGGTTTAGCATCAAGGACGTTGAACAGTGGGCCAAGGCCGTTGCCTGCATTGAACACCTGAAGGAGGTTCTGCAGGAGTTCGACTCCCTCAAGGTAGGAGAGCGCGAAAGGCAAGAGGTCAAGAAGAGGCTCGACATAAAAAATGATGGTACCTTTTACATTAATATCAATAACGGGATAACGATCGCCTTCAGGATTATCAGGGAGAAACAGGGGCATGCCTCAGAGCGTGACGTATTAAAATTCCTTTCAGTCGATAACCACAAGGCCTTAAGGTTATTCATCCTCGACAGGATCAACCGCATGTTTAATGGTGATGTTGACCGTGGGGCATATGTGATGAGGGATTTGTGAGGGTTGAGCGAGGCCTGAGGTAATAACTCCGGACAGGCCCTGGTGAGAATGATCTGCGACAGGGAGGATGGAGAGTGAAGGTTGTCTTGAAGAGATGGGGTGGCATCTTGCTTCTGCTCTCCGCAATCCTCTTGTCCGCCGGAGCAGTGGCTGCTGCTGAAAAGGAGGGTCTGAACCTTGCCTTCCAGCACCTTTACGAGGTGATGGATAGATACCACAGGGCCTTCTACGTATACACGGACCTTTCCGCTGCAGGCAACCACTTTGTCACCCTCGGCAGGATTTCAAGTACAAGGGATGCCGACAAGGTTGAGATCGAACCCGGGTTCAGAGGCGATTGCCTCTCGGGGGTCACCTGTATCAGGAACAGGTTTTATTCAGGTGGAGATAACTGGGGCGGGTGGTACTTTATGAACGGCGTTCTTGAGGGAGAAGAGACCGTGCCGTTGCAGAACTGGGGTGACTACCCTGACGCAGGGTTTGATTTATCAGGGGCCACGACGCTCACCTTCCATGCAAAAGGTGAGCAGGGCGGGGAAAGGGTGGAGTTCTTTGCCCTTGGAATCGGCAGGGATCCGGGAACAGGGCTCCCCATTACTCCATATCCTGATTCCTCCCCAAAGGTTTCTTCCGGATATATAACCCTTTCAGACGGATGGCGGGAGTA
>ENA-ORDP01000586-ORDP01000586.1-marine-sediment-metagenome-genome-assembly--contig:-NODE-586-length-23083-cov-4.469950_pt1 | contig 23083 bp, 26 predicted proteins | sample MGYA00248627_ERZ508539 | MGnify/ENA primary metagenome ERZ508539 (study PRJEB26208, sample SAMN05571518) | marine sediment metagenome | biome: deep sea; feature: Hydrothermal vent; material... | reverse complement strand
CGAGTACGAACACACGCCGTAATGGGACAAAAGATGAATACGCTGAATAGTTACCAATCGTGTTACCTCATGATCCAGTTTATTCATTGCAAATAGCTCACTAAGTAAGCCGGGGTGCCAGAATCACAGCATACCTAAACTACCATCGATCGACCATAGAATTAATCACTATCCTTTCGTCCACGGGCGGTATCTTCTATACTTTTCACATCAACCCCTGAGAATGCGACAATGAAAAAATTATGAAAGCAAGCCTGGACCGGATTGTTGAGCACGCCTGCAAGGTGGTGCTCGGCAAACAACCAGAAATCAGGTTGGCACTGGCCTGCCTGCTGGCACGAGGTCATCTACTCATCGAAGATCTGCCAGGGGTCGGCAAAACCACCCTGGCACATGTCCTGGCCCAAACCCTGGGCCTGCACTATCAGCGCATTCAATTCACCAGTGATCTACTGCCTTCTGACATTCTCGGTGTTTCCATTTTCGACAAATCCGAACAGGGTTTTCACTTTCACCCCGGACCCATTTTTGCCCAGTTAATCCTCGCCGACGAGGTCAATCGCGCCACACCCAAGGCACAAAGCGCACTACTCGAGGCCATGGAAGAAAATCAGGTCACTACAGAAGGCCAGACCCGCCCCTTGCCACGGCCTTTTTTTGTCATTGCCACCCAAAACCCCACCTATCAAATCGGCACTTTTCCATTACCCGAATCACAACTCGATCGTTTTTTAATGCGCATTTCGTTAGGGTATCCCGATGCTGCTGCCGAACGTGAACTTCTGACCGGGCAAGATCGCCGCCAGATGTTACAAACACACACCGCCTGTATCGAGGCCGAACAATTGGCCAACTTTCAGCGCGCCGTGAACAAAATACATGTTTCCGGTGCTCTTCTCGACTACCTGCAAGCCCTGCTCGCCACCAGTCGTCAGTCGCCAAGCTTCGTCTCCGGACTGTCGCCTCGTGCTGGCCTGGGACTGCTGCACAGTGCCCAGGCCTGGGCCTTGCTGGAGGGACGAGACCATGTACTACCCGAAGACGTACAAACGGTATTGCCACATGTAGTCGGTCACCGGCTACGTGCCACTGCCGATCTCAATGACCCATCCGGCAAAAAATCCGCCAATCATTGCCTGGCCGAACTACACCAGGTACCGATCCCCTGAGCAAATCCTTGGCCACTCCGCATTCCAATCCCAGCTCTCATCGGCGAATTCTGAATTGGCGAATTCGACATTGGCCTGAACCGTTGCGTCTCACCAGCCTGGGTTTCGGTCGTTTTTTTTATGGGCAGGGCCCGGAACCCGGGCCCATCACCCTGACCAGCAAGCGCGTCTACATTTTACCAACCAGGATGGGGCTCTCCTATGCCCTGCTACTGTTGATCCTGCTACTCAGTGCGATCAATTACAATAATAATCTGACCTATGCACTGACCTTCCTGCTCACCAGCATTGGATTTTTGACGATGCTGCACAGTTATCGCAATCTGCTGCATTTGCAAATCAACATCGGCAACCCGGCAGCCGTGTTCTGCGGCGAGTACGCTCAGGTTCCGATCAGGTTAGAAAATCGCCTACAACCCTCCAGTGACGCCATCTCACTGCAGATTCCCGGACAGCCCGCAGTGACAGTACGAATAGTGGAGCTGCAACCCCTGCAGACCGTAATTCCAATGCACACAACGCAGCGGGGTTTGCATGCCATACCCCGCGTACGGATCAGCAGCGTCTTTCCACTGGGCCTGTTCCGGGTCTGGGCCCATGCAGAACAGCTTCGATACCAACTGGTGTATCCGGCGCCGGACCCACACGCTGCCCGACCACAGCAAACGAGCTACCAGGCCACTCTCAGCGGAGATCGCGGCCGTGGGGCAGATGATTTTGCCGGGCTTCGTAGCTATCATCCTGGAGACTCGCTACGACATATCCACTGGAAAGCAGTTGCCCGTAGTGAAGCCCTTTACACCAAGGAATTCGGTGGCGATCGTTGTGAAGAACTGTGGCTGAACTGGGATCAACTACCCCAACTCGATAACGAGGCTCGCCTGTCACGACTAACCCGCTGGGTGCTGGATGCCCACCGTACCCAATTACGCTATGGTCTGCGCCTGCCGGGCACCTGCCTGAAACTCGCAAGTGGGGCTGAACACCAACAACGCTGTCTGAAAGCACTGGCTTTGTTTGATCAGCAGCCAAATGATCCGATGCCATGAAGACGCTGCGACAACGACTGCACAACACAACAACGGCCAATCTATGGTTGCTAGCCGGTTTGCTCGTGGCACTGCTACCCCACCTGCTGAGGATACCTCTGATTATTTCGGCCGCAGCCTCGGTGTTACTTGGCTGGCGTCTGGGATATGAATTGCACTATCTGCGTTTACCACCCCGACTATGGCGCTGGCTTCTGGCGTTGCTGGCAGCAATCATCATTTATAGTAGCTTTCATTCACTAGTTGGCAGGCAGGCCGGGGTGGCGTTGCTGGTCTTGATGCTGGGCCTGAAGCTGCTGGAAATGAACGGCCCACGAGATTTTTCCGTAACCTGTTACCTGGGGTTTTTTCTGATCAGCACTGTTTTTCTGTTTACACAATCGATTCTGACGGGCCTTTTCATGCTCCTGGCCACGACCTTGTTGCTGACCGCCCTGGTCGCCCAATATCGTGGCACCGAATATCATGATACTCAACATATATCCGAATCTATGAATTTACGTAAGGCCGCTTTGATTGTAGCCCAGGCACTGCCACTAACGGTATTGCTCTTTGTATTGTTTCCCAGAATACCCGGACCACTGTGGCAACTACCCAATGACCGTTCCGGTGCAAAAACAGGCATATCCGACTCCATGTCTCCGGGCATGATCAGCCAGCTGAGCAATGACAATAGTGTCGCCTTCCGGGTTCGCTTTGCTTCTGCGCCGCCGCCACCTGCGCAGTTGTATTGGCGTGGACCCGTACTCACCGTGTTCGATGGTCGCACCTGGTTTAACCCGGATCACAAAAAACCCTGGTCCAAAGTCAGTACACGTTCCCGCTACCAAGCCCTTAACGCAGCCATTTCCTATACGGTTACTCTGGAACCACATCAGCAACGCTGGCTGTTTGCGCTGGACTTGCCGGCCATGCTACCGGCCGACAGCATCCTCAGCCCCGACTATGAAATTATCGCCCGCCACAACGTCGAACAACTACGGCGTTACGATATGCAGTCCTATCCATACTACGCACTGGCACAAACCGAGGCCCCGCCAGAGCGCCCTTATCTGCAGCTACCCACAGGCGTGGGACCGCAGGCCCGCGTCCTGGCGCGAGCAATGCTGGCCCAGGCTGGCAGCAAGGCGGCCATGGTCAAACGGGTATTGCAATATTTTCGCCAGCAACCCTTTTACTACACCCGCCAACCCCCCCTGCTGCTCGGCGATCCGATTGATGAGTTTCTCTTTAACAGCCGACGGGGCTACTGTGAGCACTATGCCGCCAGCTTTGTTTTTCTGATGCGGGCAGCAGGTATTCCTGCTCGCGTGGTGACCGGCTATCGGGGGGGTGAGATGAATCCATTGAGTGATTATTTCATCGTTCGCCAATCCGACGCCCATGCCTGGACTGAAGTCTGGCTGGCGGGCAAGGGCTGGCTGCGGGTTGACCCAACTACCGTGATCCCGGTATCGCGTATTGAAAACCAACTCGACAGGCTTCGCATTGCCCCGGATGGCATCTCCAACGTTTCTCTAAGCTGGGCTCATCAGGCCTGGCGGCAACTGGGGTTCAACTGGGATCTCGTCAATCGGGCCTGGAATCAATGGATTATCAATTATAACAACCGCCGGCAGCAGGATTTTTTGCAGAAAATAATGGCCCGATTCGGTTTTGCCGACATCGATTGGCAAACCATGATACTCACCATGCTGCTGTCCCTGTTTGCCATCCTGGCCGGGTATGCCTGGTGGCTGTTGCGAAGAAGTGAAATGAAACACCGCAAAGATCCTGTGCAACGCTACTATACCAACTATTGCCACAAACTCGATCGTAGTGGCCTCGCCAGGCAAGTTGCAGAAGGGGCCTGGGATTTTGCGCAGCGTGCCCAACAACGTTTTCCTGAACACAGTAAGGCAATCGTTGAAATTGCCGGCCTGTACAACCGTCTACGCTACGCGCCCTGGCCACGCAAAGAGGATGTACATCGCTTACAAAAAGCCGTTCGTTGTTTTCCCAACCGGATCAAATACCCACAGGCATTGCAAGAGTAATCACCGCACACCCGTTTTACCCATTGTGGCAATAAATCGGTCGCAAAAAGGCTGGGTATACTGGCGGCCCGTGCCGGCGCTGTCACTCTAAATCATGGCAAAATCGACCTCAAATTCGCTTCCCCTCGCTACGGTTCCTATTCTCGGACAGCCTCCCAGGGGTACAGAAATTGAAATTTCTTTGGCCGGAAACAGGTGTTCTTGATCTCCGCGCTGGTGATTACCAGCACAAGTACTCGCAACAATAATCTGGACTGCATCGGTATTTTGCAGCCATCTTTGTGACTTTGTTAATGGTCATTGGCAGCAATTGCGGGTGGTGAATACCCGCCCCAATCAATAGCGAATCCAGGCCGGCATTGGTGGCACCGCGAATGTCGGTCGCAAACGCGTCACCGATAACCAGCCAGCGAGAAGCTGGGATACCAGGCAATTCTTGCAGTGCCTGAGCATAGATCAGCGGATCTGGTTTACCCACCCGGTGGACCTTTCCTATCCCGAGCTGTTCGTATCGTTGGGCAATGAAACCTGCGGAAATCCCCATGACGCCACCGCGTATCGCCACCAGATCCGGGTTGGCGCAAAGCATCGGCAGTTGCAGGCCCTGCAGCGACAATAACAGGGGTTCTACAGACTCGATGGTATAGTGATAGCCTGGGGGTACGCCGGTGTTGAGAATAAAACTGGCCTGCTCAGGCTGTTTGACCCAACACTTGTCCAGCCCTTGCAGTAAACCGCGACTGCGATCGGTACCGAGATAATAGCCATTCTTACCCAGGCTCTGGTAGGGTTCACGGGTTTGATCCCGCAAAGCCTGCCAAATCAGTTCACCGGAACAGACCACCGTGGCATAAAGTGACCGGTCAATACCGACATGGGACAACTCATCGATGGTGGTGTATTTTCTACGTGCCGCATTGGACACAATGACAACCATCTTACCCTGACGCCCAAGCTTTTCAAGGCATGCCACAGCGCCGGGATACGGCTGCACGCCATCATGCAGGACGCCCCAGGCATCCACCAGAAAGCCGTGATAGCGGTCAACCAGTTCAGCCACGCCAGTGATCCGTTGCGAGCACCCGGCTTGACTCACCTGACGGCTCCTTGAGAATCCAACTTCATGTTATATTACGGTGACTTTATGGCTTAGAAAATCCACCAGGTAATCTGTCCATGGGTGAATTTCGGTATGTCGATGGTGGGCATAACCGGCAATACAATTGCGATATTGGATGGCGTCATGCCGACCGTCTATGCCAAAGCCGCGTCGTACATGATAACCAAAACAAATCCGTGGATCCATCGCCTCCACCGAAGAATAATGGAACTCGTGTGCCGGCAGCTGTTGACCCGGCTGTGGACCCCAACATAGATTACCCGTCGCTTCCAGATCGACATAACCCTTACCCATCGGTTTGTCATGCATCTGCGTGGACAACGGCAACGCAGAGACCATGTCGGCAGTCCTCTCCCCCCAGCGGATACTACGCCCCAAGAACATCAAGCCACCACATTCGGCGTATACCGGCCGACCAGCTTCAATAAAACGAGCAATATCTTTGCGCAGTGAACGATTACTCTGCAAAGCCTGCAGGTGGGTTTCCGGAAAACCGCCGCCGATGAATAAACCATCGACATCCGGCAAACTACGGTCTTTGAGGGTATTAAATTCAACCAGTTCCACACCAGCAGCCTGCAGATGTTCAAGGTCATCCGCGTAATAAAAGCCAAAAGCCGAATCCCGGGCAACACCGAGACTGCTCTTTTTTTCAGGCTGCAGTCCAGGCTTTGCAGGCGACATAGCCTTTCCCGGTGCTGCCAGTGCCATGATTGCCGGGAGATCAACATGGCTTTCGATGGCATCCGCCATGGCTTCGATCAACGTTTCAGCACGTTCATCCTCAGTACTGGGCACCAGGCCCAGATGGCGCTCGGTAATCTGCAATGACGGGCTACGCGGCAGCGTCCCGAGGATTGGTAAATCGGAATAGTGCTGCACCGCCTGCAGCAATTTTTGCTCATGGCGTGGTCCGGCGATGCGATTCAGGACCACACCAACCAACTGTAACCCAGGCCCCATGGTCTGTTGAGCGAAGGTTTGGTAGCCCACCAGCAGCGGCGCTACACCCCGGGTAATACCCTGGCAATCAATCACCAGGACCACCGGGCTGTCAGTTAACACTGCCAGTGCCGCATTACTGTCACTGCCGTCGACCGCGCGACCATCGAACAGGCCTTTATTCGACTCAATGATCTGAACATCACTACCGGCACTTTTTGTGGTCAGCAGCTGCATAATTTCTGCGACAGTCTGGGTGTGATAATCGAGATTGTAGCAGGCGCGCCGGGCGGCCTTGCTGAGCCACATGGGGTCGATAAAATCAGGACCCTTCTTGAACGGCTGGACCACCAAGCCCTGGCGGCTGAACACGCGACACAAGCCGGTAGCGACTGTCGTTTTTCCCGACGACTTATGGGTGGCGGCTATCTGTAATCTGACCATCTAGTGCCAGGACTATTAGCGAAGATAATTAGCAAATAAATCGTTAGCCGTGCCGAGCTGAGGTTTGCTTCTGATCGATCAGCGCCTGTGGCAACATGGGTAACACGCGCAACACCACCAGAGTCAGTACGATCGTTAAGGCAAAACCACTGATACCGAGCAGCGCTTCCGGGAGACTGGGCACGTACTGAGCGATTTGTCCGTCATAAAAGCCACTGCTGAGAATCTCCATGCCCGGAAACAGGGGCATGGGGTAGGCCTGACCGCCGATGATCAACACATAAAGCTGTGCAAGACCACCGAGTATTACCAGAAAAGAAGCCAGCAACAAGCTGCCACGACTACGACGAAAGGGCTCAACAAATAACAGCATCAGGGGTATAAATCCCCCAACAATCACTTGGCCAATCCAAAACAAAGTACTGTAAATATTGCCCGTGAACAGAATAAATTGCTCAGCTTCTTGATGGTTGCGAAAATACAAATTGGTCAAATGATAGACCGCGACAAAATACAAATTCGTGGCAACAAATATGCCCAAATTCTTGCGAAACCGGTGGACCAGATCCTCTCCCAGAGGGCGGTTATTCCAGGGAAACAGTGTCAACATGCCGATCAGGTTGCAGGCAGTGCCAAAACCCAGCGACATGACCACGAACATCGGAGCCAAAATAGCGGCATCAAAAGCCGAGCGGGCAATGATAAAACCAAAGATCGAGCCAGTACCGGTGGTCAATACAATGCGCCAGATAAATGCCGCCATCCCGGCCTGATGGTTATAGCCGGCCATCCTTGCCTCCAGCATGGTCCACAGGTAAATCACTGCGACCAGGATCAGTCCCGTGTATAGAATAATGTTCCAGGCAAAAATAGAGGTAAAATTATAGTGGGTCATGGCTATAATCAGCCTATCCGGCCGGCCCAGATCCAACACCAGCACGGTCAAGCCCCCTATCAGCAGGGTGATGGCCATGAGCGCCGAGTAACGCGCCAACGGCTTATACACTGTTTTGCGAAACACCGAAGCAATGGACGCGGTATTGAGCGCACCAGAGGCTGCGACAATAAGAAAAATGGCAAACACATGGGGCAAACCCCAAACCACTTGATTGTTCATGCCGGTCACATAATGGCCATTGCTTTCCATATACCAGGCTGCCAACAGGCCGACCAGCACCAGCACGCCGAAGGCTGCCAGGATCAGATAAAAACCGAGCTGCTTTTCCTTCAAAGGCATATAAACAATCGTTGTCATCACCACTCCCCCACGTCAGATTCCCTGATAGCGCACCCGGGGATTGAGGGCCAGATCTGCACGGATTGCCCGACTGGTCACCTCGGTACGTTGCTTGGCAATCGCACTCTCCGGGTCACTCAGATCACCAAACGTCAAGGCTTTATTCCCCAGCTTGGCACATGCTTCGACACAGGCCGGCTGCTCTCCCCGGTCCACTCTTTGAACACAGAATGTGCAGCTTTCCACAGTCCCCTTACCACGCGGCACCAACACCCTTTGGTCATGCAACGCCTCATGGATAAACGAGCGAGCCTTGTAGGGGCAGGCCATCATACAATAGCGACAGCCGATACAAATATGCTTGTCCACCAGCACGATACCATCTGCCCGCTTAAACGAAGCCCCGGTGGGACAGACATCAACACAGGGTGGGTTTTCGCAATGTTGACAAAATAGCGGCAGGATATGGGTTTTCCCGGTTTCCCGATCTCGCAGTTTCACTTTGCGAATCCAGTGTGCCTTCTGGGTGGCACGCGACCGGCTTTCGTCCGTGCTGCCCTTGCCCCAGCCATTTTCCAGTTGACAAGCATCGACACAAGCAGTGCAACTGTCCGTACAACGCTCCGTATCCACCAGCATACCCCAACGCACTGCGGATGAAGCCGGCTGGTCATTGGGTTTGGCTGCAGCCAGCTCCACCAGCCGCAGCCCCGGACTCAAGGCCACTAAGGCAGCCGCACCACCGATCCATTTGCGTTTCGACAGGTCCGTCTGTGGAGGTGAACTTTGCTGTTGCGATGAGTAATGAGTCTCTTTCATGGTCTGTGTTGCCTTCCGGACTATTGTCCGGCGCTCTTGCTGACCGGAACGGTGGCATGACATTCGAAGCAGTCAATTTTTACCGCCGTATATTCGTGGCAGCTGCTGCAAAACTGTCCTTTCTCATTGATCGGTATATACTGCTGCTTGGCATCTTTTTGGGCATGACAACTGACGCAATTGACCAGACTGTAGCGTTTGGTGCGGATCCCGCGGCGCATGGTTTCATCGCGCTGATGGTATAGAAAGTTAAAATGCTCACGGCGCATGATCGACTTGGGCTGAACACACTGTTTGGCATCCTGAGGCAAGGGAATGTCCGGCACAGGTACCGCGGCTCGCACCAGCGACACCATGGCCAATAACATCACGTACAGGACCAGTCGGTGAAGAAAAGTCACCTGCACGCCAGCAGAACGGGTTGAACCAGCCGTTTTCCCAGCCATTTTCATTTATTCGCCCAAAGCCATATTGATGTAGCCGGTCGGACAAACATCGGCACAGATGTGACAACCGATGCACCGATTGTAATCGGTATCCACATAACGGCCCATGGTTCTGGCATCCTTCTTGACCCGGAAAATTGCGTCCTGCGGGCAATAGATCACACAATTATCGCATTCAAAACACAAACCACAACTCATACAGCGGGCAGCCTCGGTTTGCGCCTCCTGAGCATCGTAACCAACGAGACGTTCATCAAAATGACCCAGGACCTGTTCACTATCCGGCACATCGGAATGACGCAGACCTCGATTTTGGCCTTTGAAATGGCCCAGAAATAGCTTGTCGGCTAAAATAATCTCATTGGCCGAGCGATCTTCAAAATTATGGATCGCAAACTTCGCATCATCCGTACCGAGAGTAGCACCGGCCTGACAGGTCTCGGGCTGAAGACCGACTTCCTGCAATTTAGCTGCCAGATCAAAGCGATGTACGTCAACCTTAGGCCGTTTGCGATTGGCATCTTGGTGCAGATACCGGTCGACACTGTCTGCTGCGATCGAGGCCTGGCCGATGGCAGTTGTCAGCAAATGCGGCCTGACCACATCGCCACAGACGAAATGGCCTTCCTGGTCCGGAACCGCATAGCCCCGGTCGGCATTAATCAATCGCCGTTCATTGGCCATCGCCTCCAGGCCCTCCATGGCCGCCAGCTGACCAACGGCCGAGACGATCAAATCAGCTTCCAAGGTAAATTCCGTGCCTTCGATGGGGTGTGGAATCTCTTTGGCATCAACCGTACAACGGGCCATTTTCAGGCCGATCGCACGACCTGCATCATTCTTGAGCACCTCAAGGGGCATGACTTCGTTGAGGATCGTCACTCCTTCCTGCAGGGCATCGCTCACTTCTTCCTCGGAAGCGGTCATCTTGTCCTGTGGGAATAATGCCGTCAAGGTAACATCCGCACTCTGACGCTGTGCTACCAAGGTCTCATCATGGACCACGCGTCCGGCGATCACCTCTTCAGGCAGCAGCTTTGCATCCAGTCCGGGAATGCTGCCAAGGCGCCGTGATACCGAAACGACATCAATTGAAGTGTCACCACCACCAATACAAACCACCTTACTGGCACCAATTTTCAGGCGCCCCTTGTTATAGGCTTCAAGAAATTCCAGGCCAGTGATGCAATTCGGTGCGTCATTACCAGCCGCCGGCAAAGCCCGCCCGGTCTGACAGCCCAGCGCCCAGACCACCGCATCAAAGTCCTGCTCAAGCGATGCTATGCTCACATCTTTACCCACCCGGGTGTTGGTACGAACCTTGATATCACCGAGATTGAGGATGCGTTGAATCTCCTGGTCCAGGGTACCACGTGGCACCCGATAGTCGGGTATGCCGGAACGAAACATACCACCGAGTTGCTCCTGCATTTCGAAAATCACCACCGCGTGGCCCTTACGACGCAGCTGATAGGCAGCAGCCAGACCGGCCGGCCCACCACCAATCACTGCGACAATCTTGCCACTGAGCACTGGTGCAGATGGGTATTGAAAATTGTTCGAACAAGCCGTGTCACCGATAAATTGTTCAACCGCATTGATGCCGACAAAGTCATCGACCTTGTTGCGATTGCAACTGGTCTGACAGGGTGCCGGGCATACCCGCCCCATCATGGACGGAAACGGATTGGCTTCCGTCAGGCGGCGAAAGGCATATTCCTGCCAACTCATGTCTCCAGGTGCTTTTTCCACCCCGCGCGCGATTTGCAACCAACCCCGAATATCTTCTCCGGAAGGACAGCTGCCCTGACAGGGTGGTGTCCGCAGTACATAGGTTGGGCATTTATGCGAATGGTCCTGGACAAAAATTGCATCATGCCAGCGCTTACGGACATGATCACCATCCTTATACTTGCGAAAAGTCAGATTTTTTGTCACTTCATCAGCTGTTGCTGCCATTCTCGCTCTCCTAACACGCTATTATTGCTCCCGACCCAGGATTAGTGCATCCCCAACCAACTGATGGACACTGATAACAGAATCCGTGCCGATGTGGTAATACGGCATCACCTTGGCGAACTGCGTTTTACAGATAGCACAGATCGCAGCCATGTGGGTTACCCCATGGTCCTCAATAACTTTCTGCAACGCCTGCATGCGTGGCATCGCTCCTTTGACCCGTAGTTCCAGTAAGTCGTCGGTCAGCAGGCCACCACCTCCGCCACAGCAGTAAGTCGCTTCACCAATGGTCTCCGGGGCCATATCGACAAAATGATTACACACCCCCCGGATCACTTCACGCGGGATAATGAACTGGCCACCGGGAATATTCCCCATCCGTGAGCCTCGGGCCACATTGCAGGAATCATGGAAGGTCACAACCCGCTCATCATTGGCCGACTTGTCGACCTTCAGCGCCCCCTGCTGCAGTAAATCATAGGTGTATTCACAAATATGTTGCGGAACCGGATAGGCGGGATCGAGAAAATCAAAGGGCCCGATCAGCGTATTCCAGAAACTGTAAGCAACCCGCCAGGCATGACCACATTCCCCAACGATGATGCGTTTTACACCCAGTTCCAGCGCTGCTTCGCGAATTCGCATCGCGGCTTTTTGCATGTTTTCATAGTTGCCTGCAAAGAGCCCGAAATTACCCGCCTCCGAAGCATGGGAACTTAAGGTCCAGCTTGCGCCCATTTGGTGAAAGACCTTGCCATAACCGATCAGACCATCGATATGCGGCTCTGCAAAAAAGTCTGCCGAAGGGGTAATGAGCAGAATCTCGGCACCTGCTTCATCCACCGGGTAACGTACCGTCACCCCGGTTTCTTCCTCCACATCTTCCTCAAGACCTTCCATGGTGTTGACCAGCGCCGGACCCGGCAGGCCAAGGTTATTTCCGATTTTGAAAACCTTGCCGATAATTTCATCGGTATATTTCTGGCCAATACCGACACAGTTGAGGATCTCGCGGCCCGCCATGGTGATTTCCGCCGTATCGATGCCATAAGGACAATACACCGAACAACGCCGACACTCCGAGCACTGATGGTAGTAGGTGTACCACTCTTCAAGCACTTCCTGGGTCAGTTCTCTGGCACCGACCAGTTTTGGCATCAGCTTGCCGGCCAGCGTGAAGTAGCGGCGATAGACACTACGCAACAGATCCTGACGTGCGACCGGCATATTTTTCGGGTCTGCGGTGCCGAGATAATAATGGCATTTGTCGGTACAGGCGCCGCATTTAACACAAGAATCCAAAAACACCTGCAAGGAACGGTATTTGCCCAGCAGATCAGCCATTTTATCCAGCGCCACCTGCTTCCAGTTTTCCGGCAGCTGCTCGGGAAAACCCAATGCCTTCAGATGCTCCGGCTTGGCGGCAAATGGCCGGGTATCGACCATCGCATCAGGCCGGATTTTCGGTGCCACCACAATATCGGGCAATTCTGGTGTTGCGAATTTCGCCTTGGCGAGTGCCATGAATCCTCCTGTCAACTCCGGTGGGTCGACTCAAGTGGCAGACGTGCCGCCCAGGGTGCCAAATGGCGCCGCTCGCGAGGATTATCCGGCATATTACGGGTTGGGCTAAAAAATATCCCGGGTGCATGCAGCAGTTTGCTGTAGGGAAATACCAGCATCAGCGTAATAACCAGTGACAGATGCAAAATCAACAGTGGCTCACCTGGCAGCGGCTGCCAATCAAAACGCAATAGGCCGAGAATAAAGGCTTTGAGCCCGACAATATCCGGATGCGTCACATATTTCATGGTCAAACCGGAGATTCCGATACCCACCAGTAACGCCAGCATTAAGTGATCGGAAGGTGCTGAAATATAACGAACCCGATCGACCAGCACCCGCCGCGCCCACAACCCGAGCAGGCCCACGACCATGGCCATACCGGCATAGATACCGAGCCACTGCAGCATGACCACCCATTGTGGCACCGGTGCCGTAAAGTAGCGCAGGTGACGCAGTAGCGCGAGCAACATCCCGAAGTGAAACAGGTAGCCGAACAGCCAGATCCAGCGATTGCTCTTGAACAGGCTTTCAAACAGTGCGACTTCACGGACCATCCGCAGCGCTACACCACCTCGAGTCAGCGGTGCCGGGGTGGTAGGAATGACCAGCGGAGACGGAACCTTGATGTATCGTATGACACGAGCCGCTACCCCGATAACCAGCACCAGGACGGCGAAGTAAAACAATGAGGCATACAGCCCTGCCAGAAACACGGCTATACCCTGCCCAACAGCCAATCAATATTGACACGCAACATCGGATCTATAGCCCTTTATACACAGCCAGTCGGTTTGGGCAGTCCGGCATATTTACAAGCCTGTTTGGCCGGCCCATAAGGAAACAGTTCATACAGATATTTGCTGTTGCCCTTGTCCTTACCCAGTCGCTTGCCGATCGCCTTGGTCAGAACACGCACGGCAGGTGCAATCTGGTACTCTTCGTAATATTCGCGCAGAAAGTTGATCACTTCCCAGTGATTCTCTCCCAATGTCGCACCATCGGCCTCGGCCATGGCATCACCCAACTCCGGTTTCCAGGCGGACAAGTCCACCAGATACCCTTCTTCGTCGGTCTCATAGGATGTGCCGTTAAACTCAATAGCCATTATTTTCTCCTGAACTAGTCTTTTCGTTTCGTTGGTTTAAACTACGCAATTGTATCAGTGTTGGTCTGCTTGTAGCCATGTACAGCGGCCTCACAGCCAGGACTGAACTTTATCACTTTCCGCCGCCAGATTGACAAAACCGACGTAATCAATGACCAGTACTCCGGCGATCATTTGCTCTTTGCTGATACCACGCAATTTCAGATCCGATCCCAGCGCATAGACCCGCAGTTGATGCTGGCTGATCGCCTCTTCGACCATCGATGCATGGGACCCCGCAGCCAGCACAGCATAGACACCATTTTCGATCAGCAGCACGGGACTACCGTCCGTTGCATACTCAAAACAGCGCTGCAGGCTGTTTTTCTCGTATGGCGACTTATTCACAGTGTGCAACATCGAATATCCCCTGGAAATTACCTAGAAATTGCCTAGAAATTAAATAACACGTCCTGCTGATCCATCAATACGCTCAACTCTTGGCGCGACACCAGCCGGATTGAAGGTTTTTCAGCATAATCCTCATCTTCATCCTCATAGGTCAGATGCTGCAAATCTTCGAGCACAAGCCCTCGTTCCTGTAAGGAAACTTTATCAACATAAAGCTTTTGGACATCATAATCACCCAGCGCACGATAGGTCGGGGCAAAGTTCTTGATGCCGGTGTCCCCTGCATCCTGCCCCTTGAGTAGCTGAAAAACACCATCATCCATGAAGGCCATGCTCACATCCTGCTCAAATGCGGCCCCGATCAGCACCACCTCGAGCCCTTCCAGTGCGTAGACCGTACCGTGCGGGGCGGTCCGATTGATGTACATCATTTTCTTGATTGCTGCCATCTCAATCTCCGAATTCCACCAGCCTGTCCGCTTCAATGGCCGCTTCGATCAACTGACCCAACCCGGAGATTCTAAAACCCGGGGCCAGGTTATCGGCATCCTTGCTGTTGCGGCGTGCTTCATCGACATCAGCAATGCCCCGACGCTGGGCCGCAGCCACACAAACCACCAGATCAACATCCGACTCCTGTGCCAACGCAGACCAGCGTGCCACAACGTTGCGATCATCCTGTGGTGGAGTGGCCAGTCGCGTGCCATTATTTACGCCATCGTGATAGAAGAAAACCCGAAATAACTCATGGCCTTGCGCCAGCACTGCCTTGGCAAAATGATAGGCTGTATCGGCTGCCTGGTGGCTATAAGGTGCTTCATTAACCATGATCGAGAACTTCATTATCTCTCCCCTAACTCACAGGTTCTCTAAAAACGGATATGTGTAGAGGCGTTAAGACTCTCACGAGCACCACGCCAGTTGTCGATATGGTACTTGGTGAACGGCAAGCCGGTCAGCTCAAAGAACCGCGGCCAACCAATACGCTCCACCCAATCATTCAGACGCTCCCAGTCTCGGGCATCTTCTTTGTAGACATGCAATATCCGTTTCACCACGGCCGTCACTTCCGGCCAGCGAGGCGGGTTATTGGGCAGGCCTGCCGCAACAAGCTTCTGAAATGAGGGCTTGTTTCTGGCGTTGGAGTGATTGCCACCGACCCAGATCGCCATCTTGGTGTGTTCGGCATCATTAATCTGCATCGGCGGGCATGGGGGATAACAAGCGCCACAACAAATACACTTCTTTTCATCCACCTCAAGGCTGGGTTTGCCGTTAACCACGGCCGGGCGTATGGCTGCCACCGGACAACGGGCCACGACCGAAGGTCGCTCACAAACATTCGCCACCAGGTCATGATTGATCTTTGGCGGCTTGGTATGTTGAACATTAATCGCAATATCACCCTGACCACCGCAGTTAATTTGGCAGCAGGAGGTGGTGATATGCACCCGGTTGGGCATATTACAGTTGCGGAACTCATCGATTAACTCGTCCATCATGGACTTGACCACGCCCGAAGCATCAGTACCGGGAATATCGCAGTGCAGCCAACCCTGGGTGTGTGAAATCATGGCCACGGAATTCTTGGTGCCACCGACCACAAAACCGGCCTCCTCAATGGCCTTGATCAGCGGTTCAACCTTGGCTCCATCGGCGACCAGATACTCGATATTGCTGCGGATGGTAAAATGAATATGGCCCTCACCATATTCATCACCGATATCACAAAGCTTGCGCAAGGTAAACACATCGAGAATACGCTGCGTACCCACCCGCACAGTCCACAGTTCCTCGCCGCTGGAGGCGACATGCCGCAGCACACCTGGCCTGGGATGATCATGATATTTCCATTGCCCGAAATTTCTGACACTGGTCGGGTGCATATACTGCATGCCATCAGGGCAGCCCGATTCGATGGGTTTACGCATGTCTGCAAATGCCATGGTGCTTTCTCCTGCCGTTCGATCTGTTGGTGTCGGTTAGCTGTGGGCCCAGCGCTCAGGAAGCGGCGGCCAAGTTGTCTCCGGCATTATTCAAAAACCACTTGCGGGCTTCTTCATCCCAGCCGTCCATCCGCACATAGGACACATGGCGTGGTGAGGAAACCATGTTAGGATCCGGCTCAACTCCTATGCCCTCGAGGAAATTGACCAGGCCAATGCGCTCGATCATTTCACCGGTACGTTCGTGCTCAAGCCCGTTCTCAGCCCAAAAATCGATGATCTCTTCGGATAGTTCAACGATTTTTTCGTAATCTTCTTCTGTATCAAGCTTCATGAATGGCACCACGACCGTGCCCATCTGATCACCGATCTTCAGTGTGCGTTTGCCGCCAATCAGGATGGTCACTCCTTTGTCATCACCGGGGTGCAGCGCCTTGGGAACCACATTCAGGCAATGCATACAACGTACACAATTGCGGTTATCTACCTCGAAGGTATCGTCATCCTGCAATGAAATGCAGTGGGTCGGGCAACGGGAAATGATGTTATCGATGACATGCTTTCTACCCTTCTCCTTAATATAGGCTTTGGCCTCATCCTGGTCAATTTTCATATCATCGCGCCAAGTGCCGATGACAGCAAAATCCGAGCGTTCGATGGAGTTCTGGCAATCGTTGGGACAGCCGGAAACCTTAAACTTGAATTTATAGGGCAAGGCCGGACGATGCACATCGTCGGTGAAGTTATTGATCAAAATGCGGTGAATTTTGTGCTCGTTAGCACAGGACATTTCACAACGGGCCGCACCCATACAGGACATGGCGGTACGCACACACGGCCCGGCGCCACCCAGGTCCCAGCCGTCTTCGTTGATTTCATCAAAAAAGGGTTGGGTATTCTTGGTGTCCGCACCGATAAACATAATATTACCGGTCTGTCCGTGGAATGTGACCAAACCGGAACCGTATTTCTCCCAACTATCGGCCAGCTTGCGCAAAGCATCGGTGGTGTAATGATTGCCGGCGGGAGGCTGTACGCGCAAGGTGTGAAATTCGCGGGAGGCCGGAAATTCGTCACCAACCTCTGAAAAACGAGGAATGATGCCGCCGCCATAGCCGAAGACACTGACCGTGCCACCCTTCCAGTACCCTTTACGGGTCTCATACGAATGTTCGAGCTGCCCCAAAAGGTCATTGGCTACAGCGTTGATCCCAGGTTTCTCATGCTGGTCGCGAAGATTCTTAATGCCCGTGATAAAACTGGGCCAGGGGCCGTTCTCTAGTTCATCCAGCATCGGGGTATCGTGTTGATCTGCCATCATCAGTTCCTCTTTGTCCATCCACAATCCGGAGTCATACAGCCTGTTCAGCATCCACATTCGGCTATTCCGCACCTATTGTAGGAATATCACGGCACAACAAAATCCTCCTGATGGGGGGTATGATCCAAAATTTTCTATCTATAAAGGGATATATTCCAATTTTTTTACATAAAATTGTGGAACTGAACTGTTGAGCCTCCTGATGAATCCGGTTACCCTGTGATGCGAATGTACCAGGAGGCTGGCCAAGAGTAGACCCATGTTCTGGCAGGAAGATACCGATACGCAAAAGGATCAGCTCAAAACTCAGGTGCTGGATCTGGGCTTTAGCTTCACCTGCCGACAATTACCTCTAGATCACGCCGCCAGCCTGGCTGAAGCGGTGCTTGCTATCCTGCCTTGGCTCGAGCATGAACCCATGGCCGGAATCCACTCCATCCATGTCGCGGCAACCGCAAATGGCTGGAGTCGTCCAGAGACGGTATTGCAATTATCCCGGCGTGCCCGCCTTTACCTGCGCATCCCGCAGCACCGACAACGGGATGTCCTGGCACTTTCTGATCAGCAACTGCAAATCAACGACGATACGATGACCATAGGTACAGCCAGGCCCCGGGCCATCCAGCCATTATCCTGTTTGCACGCCTACCACGTCGTCACGGAAGTGGGAGAATCCGAGTCAGCCTTCATGCAACGGGTTGCCGATGATTTATCTACCCACAACATTACGGTACGCAAAATGCTTTGTGGATTGACCAGTACTGTACAATCAAAAATCGGCCCCCTGGCAACCCGCAGCGTGATGATTGCCGACCTGAAAGCACAAGAATCTCTGGCCCTACAAAGCCTGGTCGTCGGTCGTGGTCGCCTCTTAGGCTGTGGTTTGTTTATCCCCCATAAAGACATCAAAGCGGTCAATGCCACAGTTAAATAGTGTCCACGTATACCCCAACCGGGAGATAGGTTACTGCAATCTTTTTGTTGTAATCTACGTGCGATACGCCAACTGATCCAAAAAGAGAAGGAGCATGCCCATGAACAGTAAACAGGAAAAGATTCAGAAAATGCTGGAAATGCAGCATCAATTTATTGCCTATGAGCATGAGCATGGTATCTCTCCACGTGAGTACTGGGCTCCAGCCAAGGATGACAAGTTCGCCGACTATCCCAGGGAGTTTATGGATATCGCCAATGACGTCATTGATCTTGCGCATTCTGAAAAAGGCTCACACCGCTAAGCCTGGAACCCGAAGCACATGGCCACGCCACGCCAGACCATGGGCTGACCGTGGACAGGATTCGTATACGCAATAAATGGATGAAGCCTGATGCCGGCATTGAAGAAAATGCGGGAGCCGTGGCCTATGTGTGCTGGCAAATCAGTCTCAATGCGGCCAAGAATCTACATACCGAAGATTTTATCTACGACAATGACGTACAACGCATGGGGGTTATTGCTGAATACCTGTGCTTTCTGATTCACTGCATGGATCGCTTACTCAGCCACTCGTTAGAACCGACACGAAGAGAACAATTTGTAATTTGTCTGGCACACGATGCAGCCCGCCATCTGGCCAATAACCAGCGAGAAATTACCGGCGCCGGTAACTATGAATCGGACTTCTTTGCCATCTGTAATCGGCGTACCCAAGAGTACGCACTTTGTGAGTATACCGACAAACAACCAGGGTTTAAGATGCGTCGCTGTTTTGCTGCGCATATCCAGAACATCATGGGCCGTCAGGCGGTGAATCGCTGGATCACTGACCAAGTCATGGATATTGACAGCCTCGATACTGTAGAGATGCTGGTTGAATCCAGCGACAAATTACTCGCCTCATCCGACCCTGCCAAATAGCTTCTTAAGCCGCAGCTCTTTGGTTTGACAGCGCTTCAGCAACTCTTACCAGTGTTAAAGCGAATGAGGCGCCTCTTGTGTTATCATCATTGTTTCTAAGTCGCTGATTATTCACAAAAAGAGGTCCCAGGCCAAAGTGTTTCGAGCCCGCTTTCTGGGGGCGATGAACGCTACGGGGCTGACCATCCCCCATAATCTGCCTGGTGAATGGGTGGTGGATTGCAAGCATGTCGGGAGGGGCCAACCCGCTTTGGAATACCTGTCTCGTTACCTGTACCGTGGCGTCATCAGCGAAAATAATATCGTGGCCAATCAAAACGCAAAGGTGACGTTTCAATATATCGAAGGCCGCACCGGTAAAACGCGAACCCGCACCCTCAAGGGTGAAGACTTTCTATGGCTCGTGTTGCAGCACGTCTTGCCCAGGGGTTTTCGCCGGGTCAGGGATTATGGGTTCTTACACGGCAATGCTAAAAAGCTGCTGTCTCTGGTGCAACTGGTATTGCGGGTCGTGATTGCAGCCGGATTGCCCCGGCCAAGACCGGTTTTTAGGTGTCCCAAGTGCCAGTCCCCTATGCACATCCTGGGCTTTATCAGAGCTGCCTGGCAATCGGGGTAGGTCGCTTTAGCGCAGAGAAATACTCAACTCACTCAAGCAGGGGAGAACCGAATAGTTTCATGACAAATCCGTGATCGTTCTCTTAGTAGCCTCTATTAGGCTAAGGCCATCGTTCGCCTTCAATAAAGCGCTCATCCTACGCGCGCGCTTACCGCCCGAAATTTAAAAAAAGATATTTGCTTATAGATAGAGCCCGGGATCATTAAACGGGCTTGTCCAACTACAGGATAAGATCGTGGTTCGCTTCGCTCTCACGATCTATCCTTATTCATTAGGCGATTTTTCATTATTGCACTATTTGTTTATTTGGCATAAACAAAACCCATTACCAAAAGGATCTGCACAGAACTCAACCGCCCCCCAATCACCCGACTCAGAACCTTCATTTGTACCTCCAAATTCTTTCACAAGGGATACTATTTTCTCGATTTCAGAAACATTAAAATCTAAGTGAACCGGTGTCCAGTGCCGCTCATAATTTCTTGACGAAGTGCCGACAATAAGTGAATTTGATTTTGGTTTTTTTTTAATAAAAAAATACTCACATTATCTGCGCTTAATTTTGTTGTATCTTCTCCTGCTCGAAGCTCGGTGCAACCTAATGCCTTCGTATAAAATAAGACAGCATTTTCCATATCTGATACATCAATACTTATTGAAATTTCGGCCATTATTATTTTCCTCTAATAAATTCATATATGACGTTTGAATGTTGCGCACCTAACGCCGCAATTCAGCCACCAACGAAGGAGGTCGGCTGGAATTTCCTTGTTATGGCCTCTTTTTTGGTTCTTGCCTATTATCAAAAACGGAATGTACTACTATTTCCTTGTCTTCGATGGTATAGAAAATAGAGAATGGAAAACGTCTAACCACGCAACCCCGGAAACAAGAATAATAAATCCTGTACATTTTCGGGTTCTCCATAATTGACCTAATTGAAGCTTCGACACAATCCAAAAACTCAAATCCCAAGCCTCTGCGTTGCCTTTCATACCACGCTAAGGCTAATTCAATGTCATCCTTGGCTCTGGCCGTGTAGCGCAATTTCATTTGTACTTTTCACGCAATTCTTCGTGCACCATCTTCCAGTCGTGAAGGTCAAGTTTTCCTTCCTCATATTGCTGATATCTTCTATCTAATTCCTTTTTTTGCCATTCAGGCATAGGGAGTTCAGAATTGCTAGCAGCAATTGAATCCCAAATGTCCTCAACAAGAAGCAACTTTTCGGATAGTTCCAATTTGCTGATTTCATCTTTAATTTTTTCCGGTCTCATAAGTATTTACCTCATTTCAGGTGAATGAAGAAAATTATCGACTTCAAGCCATAACGCTTTTGACTGTCCGCTGGATTTACTTGTTAGGGCTTTTCTGCCATAATGTACGGGAATGCCGTACATATTTGGAGTATATATAATGGACAGTATAAGCGTTAATAAATTTAGAGATAACCTAAAAACCTTTGTAGAACAAGTAATTAGCGACCACGCGCCCTTGAAAGTTACCCGCCGTAGTGGAGAAGACTTTGTTGTGCTGAGCGCCGATGACTGGGCGCATGAGCAAGAAACATTATATATTTTGCAAAATAGTGACTTAATGAAACAAATTGCAAATTCAATGGCTAGCAATGTAAGCAATAAAGGATATAAACCTACTGCCGGGGAAATTGATGAGATCATTGATATTTGAGGGCAATACATGGGCTGCTTATGAAGAGCTTAGGGAAAAAAACAATAAGATGCACAAAGCGCTTCGCAAGATAATAAAGGAAATGCTCCGTGGCGACCCCAGTACTGGCACCGGAAAACCTGAACCATTAAAACATAACCTCACTGGTTTATGGTCTCGTCGTTTAAGCCAAAAAGACCGGTTAGTTTATAAGTTTGATAGCAAATCTATTTATATATTTGCTATTGGTGGGCACTACTCAGATTCTTAAATTGCCCTAACAGTCAATAATCTTTACTGCGCCGACTCTTTGATAATTCGAATCACATCCTGTTCTAGTTCCAGTGCCACACTGTTGGCCGCACTGCCTTGCGATACCTGCCCCGGTTTTACAAATAACACACGGGTATAGCCCTGCTTATGAATAAGCGTGATATGTAATGGGCATAAGGCCAGCATATTGGGATCTTCATTGCTTATTTTATTGGCATACCAACCATTACAAAAAACCATACTGCGAATCGAATCTAATTTGTTCTTATTATAATCCTTGCCCCAGCGCTTGGCAAAATGCGCCAGATTACGCCCAATGTTAGGTTCGAAAATAACGTAGTAGCCATTGTTTTCTAATGCAGTAAACAGGCGCTTGTAAACCTTGTTCATTTTACCTTTGACTTTGTGTACAAAAACGAGTGGCTCGATAATGGGGGCTTGTTCACTGCTGGCGACTGGTTGTTCCTGAATGGCCGGGGTAGTTGGTTTTGCGGGTATGGATGCTGTTGGTGTAGCTGCTTCAGGCGATACCACTTCCAGTTCCGGTGCCGCCAATACATTCAGGCTGAGGGATAAAAACAGAATATAAAATACATTTTTTTTAATCATGGTCACTTCTTCAAATGTTTATTTCAAGAGACTTTTGCACGGATAGCGAGAAGTCAGAGAACAAGGCGCAAACTAAAGAAAAAGCGGAATTTACACGCAGTAAATGAGCATTTTGAGTTGGTTTGCAACGCCGTTATCTTACTTCTCGCTATTCGTGCATAGGTCTCTTTAGTAAGTTACATTATTTCGTAAATAAACCGGCAAAGCCTGCTCCACCCGAACCGTGTTACCCAAACGATATTCCTCCGCAGCAAGAAAAGCAACATCATAAGCATGGGGATAATTTAAGTTATCGGATAGTGAGTCAACAAAAGTGAGCGCGAGTTCAATTGAGGCTTCATTTAATTCTTTTAATAAATGGACAGGCACATCTTTATTATCAATAGTTCTTGTAAATATCTGTTCAATGGTACCATTATTGTCAAAATCGTTGACAAACATTTTTGCCACATGTGTGCTATCGGCTTTATAAAAAGAATTATCGCCTCTATTTCCTAAAATGATATC
>ENA-ORDP01000585-ORDP01000585.1-marine-sediment-metagenome-genome-assembly--contig:-NODE-585-length-23124-cov-2.870085_pt1 | contig 23124 bp, 19 predicted proteins | sample MGYA00248627_ERZ508539 | MGnify/ENA primary metagenome ERZ508539 (study PRJEB26208, sample SAMN05571518) | marine sediment metagenome | biome: deep sea; feature: Hydrothermal vent; material... | reverse complement strand
TTTATCTGCTGGGTCTGGAGTTGGGCCTGGAAAAAGCGGCGGACATGGGCGCGAAAATCCTGCTGGCGGAGGCTCGGCGTATTTTCCACCCCTCGGGCGTTCTTCGCGAGGGCTCCAGCCATTATCACTTGCTGCTGACGCGAAACTACGCCAGCGCCTGGCTGATGGCCATGTCCCATGGGCGGCCGGAAGAAGAGCCTTTGAGGGAAATCGCCGGCAAGGCCCTGGCGGTGATCCCCCACTTGGTTCTGCCGGGGGGCCTGCCCCTGGTCGGCGATATCTCGCCCGACTGCCCGCCCGAGTTCCTGTCCGCGTTGATCGCGGGCGAGGCGGGCTGGGTTTCCTTGCTGGATGAAGTTGCAAAACGCGCCCTGCTCGGCTTGCGGGACAGCCGCCTTGACGTTTTCACCGAGGACCTCCAAAAGGCGGGCTGGCTTAAGGCGGGATTTGGACCCTGGAGCGGGTTGTGGCGGGCCGAGCCGGAGGGCTGGATTCACATGCCGGGCCACGGGCACCAGGACTGCGGCGGATTCGATCTGCATTATCAAAAGTCGCCCGTTTTCATAGATCCGGGACGGGGCGCTTACGGCGAGACGGGCGGCGCCGCCTTCCACCGCTCAGGCCAAGCCCATAATACGGTGCTGGTGGACGGCAAGGACCCCTATCCGCCCAACAAGCCCTACTACGACGCAATCTTCCGGCGGCTTGTCGGCGGATCGCCGCCTCAATTGCGCCGGGACTTGAACAGCGTCAGCTTGCGCCACCACGGATACGCCCGCCTCGGCGGCGTTGGCGCGCTTTCCAGAAACTGGCGTTTCACGGATTCCTCCCTGACCATTGCCGACAAGCTGGCGGGAGACTCCGCGCGGCTGGTCACGCGCCTTCTGCACACCCCTATGGACGCCGAAAAAGACGGCGGCGCCGTTATTTTGCGTGGCGGCAACGCTGTGTTTCGCCTGCGCGCCCCGGACGGCGGGATTTCCTTGCGCCCAGCCACCCAATGGTTGGCCTACGGCGAGGGGCGGCCAATCACGGCCATCGAGATCACGGGAGAATGCGGCTTGCCGTGGTCGTCCTCGCTGATCCTGGAGGTCCTTTAAAATGTGCGGCATAGCCGGACTTTTCCTGCCCCTGGGCGGCCGCGCCCAAGAAGCCGACATGGACGCCATGCTCCGCGTCATGCGCCACCGGGGACCCAACGGAACGGGACGCTTCGCCTGCAAGGACAGGCGGTTTCAGTCAGGCTTCACGCGTCTGGCCATCATTGACCTGGCCACCGGCGACCAGCCCATTGTGGAAAATAAAGGCCCGCGCGTTCTCTTGGGCAACGGCGAGATTTACAATTACCTGGAGCTGCGAGAAGGAAATCCCGGCTATCCCTACCAGACAGCCGGCGACATGGAGGCGGTATTGGCCGTGGCCGACCGTCATGGCGACGACTTCGTCCACAAGCTCAACGGCATTTACGGCCTCGCCCTTTACGACCGCAAGGCCCACGGCCTGACCCTGGTGCGCGACCGCTTGGGCGTGAAGCCCCTGTATTGGGCGCATCTTCCCGGCGGCGGCGTTCTTTTCGCCTCGGAAATAAAGGCCCTGTTCGCCTCCGGCTTGATCAATCCGTCGGTGAGCGAAGCCGCCGCGGCCGCTTATTTGGGCCACGGCTATGTTCCGGGACCGGAAACCCTGTTTAAGGGCGTCTTTAAGCTGAAACCCGGGCATATGATGAAAGTCGCGGCCAACGGCGGCATCGAAAACAGGCGCTATTGGCGGGCGGCGCCGGCTACCGACCTGCCCAAATCCGAAGAAGACATTCAGGCGCATCTTCTCGATCTCCTGCGCGACAGCATCCGTTTGCAACTCAGAAGCGACGTTCCCTTAGGCGCCTTGCTCTCGGGCGGCGTCGATTCAGGGCTCATGGTGGCTTTGGCGGCGCAAGAATCCAGCCAGCCCCTCAACACCTATACGGTCAGCTTCGAAGGCGCGAGCGTCGACGAGGCGCCAATGGCCGAAAGCATCGCCCAGCGCTACGCAACAAGGCACAACAGGCTTCAAGTGCCGGCGGGCGCGGCGGCCGATCACCTGCTCAAGCTGGCGTGGCATTGCGAGGAGCCGCTGAACGACGCGGCGTTGTTGCCCAATTATCTGATCAATGAATTTCTTGGCCGCAATGTAACGGTGGCCTTGAACGGGACCGGCGGCGATGAGCTTTTCGCCGGTTACGGCCGCTACTTCCGCTTGGCGGTGGAGGCCCGCTATCTCAGGGCGCCCCGTTGGCTGAGGCATGGATTCATAGAGCCCGCCGCCGGCCTGTTTTCCCCGATGACCGTGTGGAAGCTTCGCCGCGCCGAAATGTTTAACCTCAACCGCGGCGCCTATATTCATGAACACAGCGCCCATTTCCCCCGGCCCATGAGAAACCTCTTGGGGACCCGTCTTGCGCCCTCGCAACAGGCGCAAAGCTCCTTCTTCGCGGAATTCGACGGCCCCGCTCAATCAGCGGGCCTTTACGCCGACATCAACACCTATCTGCCCGAGGATCTGCTGACCCTGCTGGACCGAACCTCGATGGCGGTCAGCGTCGAGGGGCGGGTTCCGTTCCTGGACCACCGGCTTGTGGCGGCCGCCCTGGCGGTTCCCCCGGAAATCCGCACGCCGGGCAATCGCCAGAAAGGCCTGGAGCGGGCCATGGCCCAGCGCTTCCTGCCCGAAGACGTCATTGCTGCGCCTAAACAAGGGTTCGCCTCGCCGGTCCCGGCATGGATGAAGGCCGGTCTGGCGCCCTTGGCCCGAAGACTGCTGACCCGGCCTGAAACCCTTGATCGCGGCTGGTGGACCAAGCAAGGCGTCGAGCGCTTGCTGGCCAACCCGGATTGTCATGGCTTCCGTGTCTACACCTTGCTGATGCTGGAGCTGGCGGTGCGAATTCATGTTGAGGCGCCGCTCAGCCTCGAGCCGCCAACAATGGGATTGGAGGATTTCGCCGATGCCGCCTGAATTCGCTGAGGTCAGCGTCATTATTCCCGCCTGCCGGGCGAAGGAGACCATCGCCCGGGCGCTGGACGGCGTCGCCGCCCAGACCCTTAAACCCCGCGAGGCGATTGTCGTCGATGACGGGTCCGACGACGCCACCTACGAAGCGGCGCTGAAACACAAGCCGCGCATGAAAGGCGTCACGCTCAAAGTCATCCGCCAAGGCAACCAGGGCGCCGGGGCGGCGCGCAACCGCGCCATCGCCGCTGCGACGCAGCCCATCCTCGCCTTCCTTGACGCCGATGACGAATGGCTGCCGGAAAAGCTGGCGCGCAGTTTGGCGCATATGGAAAGCGGCGATTACCGGCTTGTGGCCCACAACGGCTGGATCGTGGAGGATGGCGAAGAATCGTTGATCGACGGCGCCCGGCGTTTTCGCGAGGGGGCGCAGCCGTTCGTCTCCCTCTACCGCAAAGGCTACCTGGACACCTGCACGGTGGTGACCCGCCGCGACGCCGTTCTCGAAGCCGGGGGGTTCGATGACGGTTTGCGCAACGGCCAGGACTTCGAGATGTGGCTGGCCCTGCTCAAGGACCCGGACGCGAAATTCCTGGTGTTCGACGAGCCCCTGTCGCGCTATTACGTGACGCCGGACAGCATCATGAGCCATACCGGACGGCGGCTTTCCTGTTGCCTGGAGATCGCCGGACGCTACGCGCCGGACTTGAAAAATCATCCCGGTTCGGCGATAGCCAGTCTGTGGTATCGCATCGCCGCCGTGCACTATGAGGCGATTCAGGTTTACAGGCGCCGCAAAAATCCTCTGGCGATTTTAATCACCTTGTTGAAACTGCCCTTTCATATGATTTATTTGACGCTGTATTTCATGATCGTCCAACCACCTAAACGAAGGAAATTTTTACACAAATGACGAATCGCGAAAAACCGATTGCCGTTTTCCTCTGGGTCTGGGTGGGCTTGGCTCTTGCGGCGTACCTTTATCAATTCAGGGACATGATCGGCCCTGTTCTGGACTTGTTGGCCTGATGGCGTTTGGCGTCGTCCTGCTGGAGATTTTGAGCAGCCTGGGGCTGGGTGCGCTCGTCCTGCGGCTGCTGAAAATTGACCAGGAGCTCAGTCCCGGCGAACACGCCGTCTTCGCCTTCGTCGCCGGATTCGGCCTTCTTGGCTGGCTGGTTTTCCCCTTGGGCGTTTTGGGCTTGCTCGGCAAGGGCTGGCTTCTCGGCCTTTTGATCGTTGGCGCGGTGGGCTGCGTTTTATTAAAACGAAAAGGATCGACCGCCCCGGCCGAGCCCCTCGACGCCTTGGGATGGGGATTGCTGGGGCTTGTTCTGATCGTCGCGTTCTTCGATCTGGCCGAGGGCCTGGCGCCGCCCGGCGACGCCGACTCCCTGGCCTATCATTTCACCGCGCCCAAGCAATTCCTGGAGGCGGGGCGCATTAAGTTTATCCTCAGGCCGGTCGACGGGGCCATTCCCTATCTGATCCAAATGACCTATCTGCCCGCCCTGGCCCTTGGCGGAGAGCAAGCCCTGACCCTATGGACCATGGTTTCCGGCTGGGCGCCTGCGCTTTTGTTGTTCGTCCTTTGCCGCCGCCATCTGGGGCGAAACTGGTCTTTGGCCGTGGCCCTGATTTTTTTAACGACGCCGGCGGTGATTTACGCCGCCGGAACCGGCCAGATCGAAGTGAGGATGGCGCTGTTCGCCATGGCCGCCGCCTGGGCGGCGGCGCGGGCTCTGGAAACCGGGCGTTTGCGCTACGCCATGTTCGCCGGCCTTATCGTTGGATTCTTTGGCGGGGCGAAATATATGGGCCTGTTGTTCGCCGTCGCCTGCGGCCTTGTCCTGCTGGCGCAACGGCGCTGGCTGGCTCACGGTCTGGTTTACGGCGCCATGGCCCTCTTGGCGGGCTTCCAGTGGTACGCCTGGAACGGCGCGCACACGGGCGATCCCTTCTTTCCCGTGCTCTTTGAGTGGTTCGGGCGGGACGATTTGCTGCTTTGGACGAAGGAGCAAGACCATTATTTCAAAACGGTCTATATGGAATACGAGCGGCCGATCCCCAGAACGCCCTTATGGTTTTTTCTTTTCCCTTTTCTGGCGACCCTCGATTCTCCGGCCATTATCGAGGCGAAAAACGTCGGACTTGGCCCCTTCGGGCTCCTCGTCCTGCCGTTCGCGGCCCTGGGCGCTTGGACGTTCCGGCGCAAAATCCTCGGCAGCCGTCTCTTGATCTACACGGCCATCGCTTTTCTTTTCTACGCCATCTGGTTTTTCAGCGGCCCGTCGCAAAGGGTCCGGCATCTGGTTCCCATCCTGCCGTTGCTGTTGATTTGTTTCGCCGTCGCCGCCGAACGTCTTTGCTCGCAAAACCGGTTCCAAGCGCCGCTTGCGGCCGCCCTGGCGGCGACCATCGGCTTTCAAATGTTCGTTGGCGCGGTTGTCTCCCTCAAGTACGCGCGCCACATAGCGAGCGGAGAATCCCGCGAGGCGTTTTTGCATAAAAACATCAAGAACTATGCGCCCGTCCCTTGGATCAACGCCAACCTTTCCAAGTCGGATAAGCTTTTCACCAGCGAGCGGCAGCTTTTTTATTTTCTGGAAATCCCCTACCTGTTCAGCTCGCCCCACACCCAATCCGCCGTCAACATGCGTGAAGACCAGCAAGACCCCGTGGTTCTTTACCGGCAACTGAAGGCGGCCGGAATCACTCATGTGCTCAGCGGGAAACTCAAAGGGGGCGAGACCGCGTATAATCCCAAATCTCTTGATCTCTTGAGTCAAACCAAATGCCTTGAGCATCTGAAAAGCTTTGACGCCCAGAGCTTCGGCTCCAGGACCTTCGCCAAGTCATTAAGGGCCGAAATCACCTTTGACCTTCTCAAGGTCGGCGATGAAAAATGCGCCCCTTAGGCCGCCTCGGATTGCCTCTTTTGCCTAAAAGGTCTAGTAAAGAGCGGCCCCGTTGAACAAATCCTTAGAGATTAAACCCGTGCCGCCAAAATCACTGACCATCGTGGTTCCCTGCTACAATGAAGAACCGACCCTGGAATCCTTGGTCGAGAGGGTTCTTGACGCCGACTGTTCAGGCCTCAAATCCGATATGATCATCGTCGACGACGCATCAAGCGACAATTCTTACGAAAAGGCCAAGGCGCTGGCCGAAAAGCATGCGCGGGTTCGAGCCGTCCGGCATGAAAAAAACATGGGAAAGGGCGCGGCCTTGCGCACCGGCTTCGCCGAAGCCGGCGGCGACATCATCCTTATTCAGGACGCTGATTTGGAGTACGATCCGAATGAATACCCGAAACTCTTGAAGCCGATTCTTAGTGGAAAGGCCGATGTGGTGTACGGATCGCGCTTCCGCGGGGGAGAGAGCGTCAGGGTGCTTTATTTCTGGCATTCCGTCGGCAATAAGGCTTTGACCCTTCTTTCCAACATGTTCACCGGCCTGAATCTTAGCGACATGGAAACGTGTTACAAAGTCTTCCGGCGCGAGATTCTTGACCGGGTGTCGTTCAAGGAAAACAGATTCGGGTTCGAGCCCGAGTTCACGGCGAAAATAAGCCGTCTCCAGCCGCCTCTCAGAATTTTTGAAGTCGGCATCAGCTATACGGGCCGCACTTACCAGCAAGGAAAGAAAATCGGCTGGAAAGACGGCGTCCAGGCGATTTATTGCGTTATCCGGTATAAACTTTTCTCCTAAACGACATTCATGACTTTAAAACCCAAATACGAAGGCCGTGAGCTTGAGGCGTTGCAGGGCCTTTCCAATTATCAAAAATGGATCATTGATTATTTTAAGCCTTATCTTTACGGCCAATGCATTGAATATGGGGCGGGCACGGGCACGTATTCGGCGTTACTCCAACCCTACGCCGAACGGCTTATTCTCGTGGAGCCGTCCCCTAACCTGGCGGCGGAGCTTCGAAGCCGCTTTGAAGGAGAAAAGGAAATCTCAGTTATCGAGGATTCCCTTGAGACACATGTCTCGGACAGAGAGGATTCTTCAACGGATACGATTGTGCTAATCAATGTTCTGGAGCACATTAAAGACGATAAGAATATTTTGGATGAATTTTTCCGGGTGTTAAAGCCTGGGGGCAATCTGCTTCTTTTCGTGCCCGCGTTGAATTTTCTGTTCAGTAATATGGACAGGGTTCTTAAGCATTATCGCCGCTACAATTTAAAAGACCTTGGTTCAATCGTTGAGGATTCTGGATTCACCATAATCGATGCGCGGTATTTTGATTTCCTTGGGATTTTCCCATGGTGGCTGATTTTTACGCTAGGCGGAAAGGAAGAGTTTAATTCCAAGTTATCTGTTCTTTATGACAGGTTGGGCGTTCCCGCTTCCCGATTCATCGAGGGCTTGGCGCAGCCATTATTCGGAAAGAACATCATTTTAGCCGCTCGCCATGATCAATAGGCTTTTGAGTTGTTGGGCCGTCACGCCGGCCAGAAAATCGAGACGCACATCCACAATCCCGTCTTCCGTTAGACCGCGCAGACCCAGGAAACGTAATCCCTTGTCAAAATATTCAAAAATTCCCGGCTGAAAGCCATGCGCGGAATTCATAAAGGTCACGTTCTGGGGGTATCTGCGTTCCTGGCCATACCCTTCGCCATTTTCATGTCGAAGGCCATGGCGTTGTTGTTCGTCATAGCGGCGGTCCTGGGCCTGGCCGCCGATTGGGCCCGCGAACGCACATTGCCCACACTATCAAAACCATTTTTCATCCTGTTCGCCCTCATAACCGTATACGGCTTGACAAGCACTCTCTGGTCCATCTCCCCGGACAACAGCTTGGGCCTGACATTGCCTCTTGCCGGAACTTTTCTTGGGGGACTGGTTCTGGTATCGCTCGGAAGCCGGCTGCATGAGGATGAACGGCCATTCTTCGAGGCGGCGCTGATCATTGGCGTCGTCACGGGATTCGCCCTTCTGGCCTTCGAGATGTTCTCGCCCCTGGTCCTGACCCGCTTCCTGAACAAGGTCGTGATGAACAGGGAAATCATCGTCAATTACACGCAGCAGAACTACTACAAGACCGGCGCCACGGTGGCGGTCCTGATGGCCTGGCCTGCCCTGGCGACGCTCTGGCGTCGAGGGTCAAAGGTTGGTTCCATGGCGCTGCTGGTTGTTGTTATCGCCACGATCCTGGCCAGTGGAAGCGGCGCTTCCATTCTCGGCTTTTTTGTCGGCCTGACCGTCTTCGCCATGGCTTATCTGTTGCGCAGGCGGGCGGCGGCGATCTTCGCGGTCATGATCATTTTCGCAATAGCCGCCATGCCTCTGGCGCCTCGGCTTGTCCCCAGTCCTCAATCAATCGGCGCGTCAATGCCTTACCTGCCGAACTCCGTTTTCCCACGTATTTTCATATGGAAATCCGCATCCGGTTACATCGCCGAAACACCCATTTTGGGAAAGGGTTTGGATAGCTCACGCGCCATTTCCACTATTGAGGACAAGGTGTTCTTCGCTCCGAACATAAAACATAACCCCCAGTCGGAGCCTATTCCCTTGCATCCCCACAGCGCCATACTTCAGATCTGGCTGGAGTTCGGCGCCATGGGAGCGGTTCTGCTCGCCGCATTTCTGCTTGCCCTGATCCGCCGCATCGACCGCTGTCAAGACGCCGTTATCAGGGCGTCAAGCTATGGAGCCTTTTTCAACGCTTTCGCCATTGCCGGCGTCAGTTACGGCATTTGGCAAAGCTGGTGGCTGGGAACGCTCTGGATAACGGCCGCTTTAACGGCGGCGCCCTTGTCGGCGGTTCGGAGCCGGGAATGAAACAGCCTTCCCTCAAGGGTCTCTCCCTGTTTGCCGTCGTTAGCGTCATGACGGCCCTTATATTGATGGGAGTGAGGGGCTATTACGCCATTTCATTCGCCGAGCCCTTGCAGGGAATGACCCGGGGCGCTGAGTATGAAATCCTTTATAGTATTTGGAAATATGTTTTCGGGGGAGTGGTATATACCGACCAAACCCGCATCCCCTATGACGGCTCGTACTACAATTGGCTTTTTTACGCATCTTATGGTGAGGTCGCGGGGCTTGTTCTTAAGGTGCTTTCCCTTGGCGACGCCTGGCTGCCGACGATCACCCGCCTAACCACTTTTAGCGGTTTAGTGGTTGGTTCATTCTTTGCCTACCTCTCTTTCGCCGATGTGCTTGAGGTAAAGGATCGTTCCTTAAAACTATTATGTGGCGCGTTCGCGGTTTTTGTCTTTTTCGGGCCCCTGATTGGCTTCTTTGGCATCTCGGCGACTCCCGATATCTGGCCGCTTGTTTTGACGCTTATCGCCACTTGGATTTTCATTAGGCATTACGACTCCCGCCCGCTGGGCGCGATCCTCATGGTTTGCGTGTTTTCTTATCTCGCCTGGAGTTTCAAACAGAATTTTGTTTACGCTCCGGCGACAGTCGGATTGTATTTGTTGCTGCGGCGGCAGTGGCGGGACGCCATAATTCTTACCATTGTCTTGGTTTCCGCCGGGTTGATTACGATGGCCATTGGCGGGCCAATTTATACCAAGATGCTGCATTACAGCGGGTCTCACATTTTTTTCACCTTTGAACTTTTGGTGCGCAATATCGTCAACTACTCGGTGAAAGCTCTTCCCGTCTTGGCCGTTTTCGCGGCTACTTTGGTTTATTATTCCGACATGCGTTTGGCCGTATCCGAGAAAATCAAACTACGGCCAATCATGTTAATTCCTTTTCTCGGTTTCCTGATCGCCGGCTTGGAAGCCTTGGCGACGGGCGGCTTGCAGGCGTCTTCGGAAAGTCATTTTTTCATGTTTTCCTATTATGCGGCGTTTTCCGCGTTGGCTCTGCTCGTGTGGTTATACGATAAGGGCCCTCTTTCGAAGGCCTTTATCGTGATCATGGCCGTGGGGTGGGTTGGCAATATCGCGGGGATCGGAACGGTGCTAACGGGGGTTCAGGGCGTGCTTTCCGTAAGACCCGCTCACCAGAATTTAATGGCGGCCAAATCCTGTTTGACAAACCTGCGCGAGCCATTTTTTCTTTCCGTCCGCTACCTTGCATTGCCGTGGATGACGCCGGCGAAAATACCGTTTGTCGTTCACGCAAATTATATCCCGGATCGCGCCGCCGGCGTCAAAATCGAAAGAGACGGAATCGGAGGATTAATTGACCAGGGATATTTCGCCACTCTCGCGATTGGGAAGGAAAGTAACGGCTTTGACGGCTCCGGCTTGGAACTCTACCGCCCGCGTTCAGAGCCATGCGGGGGTTTGATAATCTATGACAGAAAAGGCCCCGAAAGGTAAGGCGCCGCCTTTTCGGCTCAAACTTCCGAAGAGTTCAGGGATTTATTGATTTCACCAAGTGTTTCCGTCCGCTTTCGGAATAGATTGCGTACGAAATATTTTACATGCAACAGCCCGTCTTTTAGGTGATCTTCGAAGAAGAAGCCAAAACGGTTTGTCTTGAAACGCCACTTCGCAACCGGATGATAAAGCTTGAAGCAAATTCGCAACATGGATGACCCGCCGAATTTGTAGGCGACATTTTTATTATGGAAGTATGAGGTGAAGTTAATTGCTTCCATTTTACGCTTCAATCTTGTCGACAGCCATGTGCTGTGGTTCTTTGTCCAGGTGTCGAATTCCATGGTTTCCCATTCTTCGAGGATCTTGGGTTCTTCAAAGCCTGCGGCTAGGCACTCACGATAGAAAGGCGTTCCAATGATCGGCAGATAGGGGAAAACCAGGGAATAAGCGTTTGGGTTTTCCTTCTCCAGCTCCCGAACAAAATTCACCGTATCCATGATTTCCTCTTCGCTTTCCCCTGGAAAGCCGATAATCATGGTGTACTTAACCGTGATATCGTATTTGGCGAGTTTTTTGTTGGACAGGCGCATTTCCTCCAAGGTTTCGCCCTTGTTAATGAATTTCACGACCCTTTCATTTCCTGACTCGATGCCAATTTCAAGGGAGTGGCAGCCTGATTCATAAAGCAGGTCCCATTGTTCATCGGTGAGCTTGCTTAACGTATCGGCGCGAATGCCCAACGTGCCCCACTCGACTTCCCGGTTAAATTTTTTCATGCCTTCAAGGATTTCGATAAAGCGCTTCTTCGGTCCAGGAAAATAATCATCCTGAAAATAAATCATCCGGATATCGTAATTCCTGTAAAGATTTTCCACCTTTTCAATGACGCGCTTTGCCGAGAAGCCGCGCCAACGCCCTTCGTTGATAACAGGACCCGAACAAAATTTGCACCTGAAAGGACAGCCTCTGGACGTGTTCAAGGTTGCTGACTTGCGGCCGTCTTCCATATGAAAAACGTTGTAGCCGTCCATGTTCAGGAGGTGGTAGGGAAGATCAGGAAGTGAATCAAGGTCGCGGATAACGTCGGTAACGCCATTTTTTCTTAACACTTTGTAGTTGGCGGTGTCGCCGAGGGTTTGGACCTCAGCCGTTCCGGCGTTGGACTTAACATCTCCTTTTTTCGTCTTATAAACGATCCCGCGCAAATCATCGATCGGCCGGCCATCCCTCAGGCGTTCGAAAAGCTCACAAAAAACCAGATCGCCATCACCAACCACAACATAGTCGACCAGAGGATGGGACGCTGTTTGATCGGGCAAAAGCGTTGCGTGCACGCCACCCCAGCAGACGGGGATGTGAGGATATTTTTCTTTCAAGGTTCTCGTGACTTTGAGGGCGTGTTTGATCTGTTGGCCCGTAATTGCCGTAACACCGAATATAATCGTTTCCGGTCCCGTGCTTTCCTCCAGATCCTTGATAAAAGACTTGGATATCCGCTGGTCGATTAAGCGGACATCATAACCTTTCTGGGCGGGAACAGCGGCGACGGCCAAAAGGGATTCCGGATGCCGTATAGACATTTCGTCCCAGGCTCCGGTATAAGGTTGAATCAATACTATTTCCGCCAAGCCGTCTCTCCTAACGTTTGGGCCAGTGACCATAAAACGTGTTCAGAAAGTTAATTTATTTGCTTTCTACAGGCATTTATAACTCCCTTCAACGATCTAACGATGAATTGAAGAGCTCTTCATAATATGTCGACCTTCTTTTAATTGATCCAAGTCGTCATGAAAATGAAACTGACGGAAAATGAGTAGCGGCAAGAATATCGTTATCTTGACCCCCGTATTTGATGACTGGGAGTCGGTGTTTGTCCTGTTGGCTCAGCTTGATGACGAGCTGAAGGAAAATGGATACCAAGCCACCGTTGTGATCGTTGATGACGGATCGCCCACTTTTATCGACACTCTTGATTTTGGCGTTCTTGATCTTTCCGCCATAAGAGAGGTTATTGTCGTTACCCTGACCCGGAATATGGGGAACCAGCGGGCCATCGCCACTGGCTTTGGCTATGTCGCTTCAAATATTGAGTGCGATATGTTGGTTGTTATGGATTCCGATCTTGAAGATCAGCCGAAATATGTCCCTCAATTGATTGCGGAAGCGGAAAAATTCGAGAACAAGATTGTGTTCGCGAACCGGACGCGCCGTTCAGAAGGCTTTGTTTTCAAAGTTCTTTATCAAATTTACAGGCGCCTTTACAAGGTATTGACCGGGATGTCGATTTCCGTTGGCAACTTCAGCGCGGTGCCAGGGCGGCTGGTTAAACGCATCGCAGGCATTTCGGAAATTTGGAGCCATTTCCCAGCCGGGATCATGAGGGCGCGCGTGCCTTTCACCATGATGCCGACTACCCGTGGAAAGCGGCTTTACGGTCGAGGGAAATCAAACATTGTCGCCCTGGTCATCCATGGACTCAGTGGTTTTGCGGTTCATGCCGATGTTGTCGGCGTGCGTATTGTCATCACCATATTTGGGATAGGGATCGCGGTTCTAGCGGCTCTTGTCCTGGTTATAGCCAAGCGCTTCTTTTTTGACTTTTTTGTCCAGGGTTGGACGTCGCTCGTTGTCATAATCCTTGGCTTAGCCGTTATACAGGCCTTTATGGCGGCGATTTTCATGGCGTTTCTTGTCCTGTCGGGAAGAAACTATCGTCAGGTCATTCCGGCTGTCGACTACAAGGATTTTATTTTGGAAACTGAAAAGGTGTTTCCTGCAAAGAAGCGGCAAGCCTGAATAAAAGATGAAAAAAGGATCATAGAAAAATGACAACAAGGCCCGTTACCGAAGACGAAAAAACCGCCTGGCCGAAAACCGTCATCGTGCCAAAGGAAGACTCCTTCGCCGACGCGCGCGGAGAAATTCAGCCGCTGGTGGATTTGCCCATGGAGAGCGCGGTGCTCATCAGTTCCAAGAAAGGCACGGTCAGGGCCAATCACTACCACAAGACCGATTGGCATTTTTGTTATGTCTTCAAGGGACGCATCGAATACCACCATCGCCCCCACGGCGAAGACGCCGAGCCGGAGGTTGTGATCATCGAGCAGGGACAGCAATTCTTCACCCCTCCCCAGGTGGATCACGCCATGGTTTTCCTGGAGGATACGGTTTTTCTGACATTGGGCCGCAACTCGCGGCGCCAAGAGGTCTACGAGGCCGACATCGAGCGCATCGAGCTGGTGAGCCCGGATTCTTGAGCGACCTTTGCCACCGCCGCGAAACGTGCCGCCTGTGCGGATCGAGAAAGCTGACGCTCGCCTTCAAGCTGACGCCGACGCCGCCCGCCAACGCTTTCGTTGCCGAAGACAAGCTGAACGTGGCCCAGGTTTGCTTCCCCCTTGACCTTTTCTTCTGCGAGGATTGCGCCCATGTCCAATTGCTTGACGTGGTCGATCCCAAGGCGTTGTTCGAGGACTATGTCTACGTTTCCGGAACCTCGCCGGTTTTTGTCGCTCATTTTAAGGATTACGCCGCGGATATCCTGGAGCGCTTCAATCCGCCCAAGGATGGCCTGCCCGAGGAAAATCTGGTGGTGGATATCGGCTCCAATGACGGGACCCTGCTTAAATTCTTCAAGGAAAGCGGCATGCGGGTTCTGGGCGTTGATCCGGCCAAGGAGATCGCCCGGCGCGCTTGCCAAGACGGCGTTGAGACCATTACCGGGTTCTTCACGCCGGACATGGCGACGCGCATCGCCAAGGAAAAAGGGCGGGCGGCGATCATCACCGCCAACAACGTTTTCGCCCATATCGACGATCTGACGTCAGGGAGCTGTTGAGCGAGGACGGCGTTTTTTCCTTCGAGGCGTCTTATCTGATGGATGTGGTTGATCACACCCTGTTCGACATGACCTATCATGAACACTTGGCCTATCACTCGGTGAAGCCGCTTAAGGCTTTCTTCGACGCCAACGGCATGGAGATGATCGAGGCGACCCGAGTCGATTCCCATGGCGGCTCGCTTCGCGGCGTCGCTCAACTTAAAGGGGGCGGGCGCACGGTGGGCGCTTCCGTCGGCGAAATGACGGCGCTGGAGGAAGAAAAAAAATTGGACCGCGCAGAGACTCTGGTCGCCTTTGGCAAGAAAATTAACGAAATAAAGAAAGAGTTGGGATTCTTGCTGCGCCGCTTGAGGGGCGAAGGGAAAACCATCGCCGGGTTCGGCGCGCCGGCGAAAGCGACCACCTTGATGCACCATTTCGAGCTTGGTCCCGATATCGTCGATTTCATCGTCGACGACAGCCCCTTGAAACAAGGGCTGTTTTCGCCCGGCTTTCACATACCGATTTTGCCGTCACAGGCGATTTATGAACAAAAGCCTGATTATCTGCTAATACTTGCCTGGAACTTCGCAGAGCCCATAATGAAAAAACACCAGGCATTCTCCAAGGCGGGGGGGCGCTTTATCACGCCCCTTCCCCAAATCGGGATTTTTTGATCATGACAGACTTCGTCCTTAAATCCGACATTGCGGAAATCGCCGAATCCCTGAGCGATTGCGCCCACGGGTTCGCCGGCAAAACCGTCATGCTGACCGGCGGGCGCGGCTTTCTGGGACGCTATTTCATGGACGTTTTCGCGCGGCTGAACGAGACAGTCCTGAAAAAACCCTGTGAGTTGATCGTTCTCGACAACCTGATAACCGCGGGCAAGGAAGGCGCCGTTATCCCGGACGCGCCGCATGTTGAATTCATCAAACACGATGTGGCGAAGCCGTTGAAGATGAAAAGGAAAATCGATTACGTCATTCACGCCGCCGGCATCGCCAGCCCGTTCTATTACCGCGCCTATCCGCTGGAAACCCTGGAAGTGGCCGTCGCCGGAACAAGACATATGCTGGAGCTGGCCGAAAAAAATCAAGCCCGCTTTGTTTTTTTCAGCTCCAGCGAAATTTACGGCGACCCGGACCCAAAACACGTCCCCACCCCGGAAAGCTACCGCGGCAATGTGTCGTGCCAGGGGCCCAGGGCCTGCTACGACGAAAGCAAGCGGCTGGGCGAAACCTTGTGCTACGTCTTCCACGAAATGAACGGCGTAAAAACCAACACCATACGCCCCTTTAACGTCTTTGGCCCGGGCATGCAGGAAACGGACTACCGCGCCATGCCCAACTTCGCCAGCCGCATCAAGGCGGGCAAGCCGTTGAGCATCTACGGCACCGGCGATCAAACCCGCACCTTTTGTTACATCACCGACGCCATGGCGGGGTTCTTGCGCGTGGTCCTGCTAGGCGTTCCCGGCGAGGCGTACAACATCGGCAATCCCAAGCCCGAGGTCTCCATGCTTGATCTGATTAGCCGCATGGAAAAGGTCCTCGGGCGCAAGGTGGACTATAACGTCATCGAATACCCGGACAGCTATCCGGCGGACGAGCCGCAACGGCGCTGCCCCGACATCAGAAAAGCGATGCTGCAAATCAAATATAAGCCCACCGTGGATTTGGACGAAGGAATGCGCCGTTTCTTTTCCTGGACCGACAAGGCGTATGCCGGAGAAACGTGACGTCATCAAATCAAAATCTTAAGTTAGGCTTGATCGGCGCCGGCCCTTGGGGCCGCAACTTTATTCACACCATCAAGGAGATGGATGGCGTTGGCCTGACCAGATTGGCCAGCGCCAATCCCGAGAGCGCGTCCCTGGTCGATGGCGACTGTGAAATCACCACGGATTGGCTTGAGGTGGCGATTGCGGCGGACCTTGACGGCGTCATCGTCGCAACGCCGCCGTTCACCCACGCGGAAATAGCCACAAGAGCCGTTTTGGCCGGGAATCCGGTTCTTGTGGAGAAGCCGTTGACCCTCGACCCCGGGGAGGCGCGGGAGCTTCTCAACATAACGGAGGCCGAAGGCGGATTTGTCCTGGTCGATCATATTCATCTTTTCAGTTCCGCATGGGAGGTTTTAAAGCGCGAGGCGGAAGCCTTGGGGCCTGTCTGCGCCATTGTTTCCGAGGCCGGCCGGTGGGGGCCGTTCCGCGAGGACGCCGGCGTTTTGTGGGACTGGGGCCCCCATGACGTCGCCATGTGTTGCGATCTCCTCGGCCGCCCTCCCGAGACGGTTCAAGCCGTTGTGTCTGAATCCCGCCAAACGCCGGAAGGCCTGGGCGAAACGCTGAAGCTTGAGGCGGATTTTGGGCGCGGCGTTTCGGCCGGGATTGTTCTCAGCAACCTGCTTGACGGTCACCGGCGTTATTTCCGCGCATATTTCAACGACTGCGCTTTGGTCTACGACGATACATCCCCCGAAAAACTTGTGCGCCACCCCCTTTTGGAAGGATCAAAGGACAAATTGGGGCCGGGAGAGCCATTGCCGGTGAATGACGAAATGCAGATGAACCGGCTTATCCGAACTTTCGGCGATGCGATCCGGGAGGGCTCGCGGGACGCCGCAAGTCTCAGGCTTGGCGTAAGCGTTGTGGAAATTCTCACCCGCGCCCAACAAACGCTGGATAATTAATTATGTGCGGAATAGCCGGCAGCACCCGGGCCGAGGATAAAATCCTTGAGGCCATGAAAGAGCGGCTCGTCCATCGCGGACCGGACAGTAACGGCGTCTGGCGCGAGGGGAATATGGGCTTCGCCCACACCCGTCTGGCCGTCATCGACCTCGGCCCCGGCGGCGCGCAACCGATGACGTCCGATTGCGGCCGTTATGTGCTGGCCTATAACGGAGAAATCTATAATTACAGCCAACTGCGCGCGGAGCTGGAAGCCAAGGGCGACCGCTTCCGGTCTTCCTCGGACACCGAAGTGCTGCTCAATCTTTTGCGCCGATACGGAATGAAGGGCGTGCAACGGCTGGTCGGCATGTTCGCCTTCGCCTTTTGGGACGGCGGGACCGGGGAATTGTCCCTGTGCCGCGACCGCTTGGGCGTCAAGCCTTTGGTTTACGCCCCCTTGGATAACGGGCAATTGGCGTTCGCCTCGGAGATCAACGCCCTCAAGGCCCATCCCGGCATCGACCTTTCCATGGATAACGCGGCGCTGTCCGAGTTTCTCGCCTGTCTTTACGTTCCCGCGCCGCGCACCATATACCGGGGAATTAAGAAACTCCCGCCCGGGCATATTTTGCAGTGGCGAAAAGGGAAGACGCACCTAAAGAAATATTGGTCCCCGTCCTTCAATGGCGAACGCAGCCTTTCCCTGGACGATGCGGTGGATGAGGTGCTGCCCATTTTGCGGGACGCCGTGACGGCGCGCATGGTCGCCGACGTGCCTGTCGGATGCTTTCTTTCCGGCGGCATTGACAGTTCCGTTATCGCCGCCCTCATGGCCGAGGAAGCGCGCGCGCGGGGAGCCCCCCCCATACATACATTCACCATGACTTTTGACGAAGCCGCATACGACGAACGCGCGCAAGCCCGCTCAGTCGCCGGCCATATAGGCAGCGTCCATACGGAACTCCCGGCAAGTCCCCGGCTGGCGGATTTGCTGGAGGATTATGTGTCTGGTTTTGGCGAGCCCTTCGGCAATCCCACGGCGCTGCTCATCCATGATTTGTCGCGCAAGGCGCGCGAGCATGTCACCGTGGCGCTTGTCGGCGATGGCGGCGATGAAACGTTCGCCGGCTACCCCCGCTACAAGGGGGGGCTGTTGGCCCAAAGTTACAGACGCCTTCCAGGCTGGCTCCGGCGCGGCGTCATCGAGCCGGTTTCACGCCTGATCCCCGAGAGCGCCCATGGACGTCACGCCGGGCGTCGGGCGCGGGAGTTCCTTAAAGGCGCCAATTACATCGATAGCGATATGTACGCCTTCTGGGTCGAGTACTTTACGCCCGAGGAGCGCCGCCAGTTGCTTGGCGCCGACGCGCCGCCGTCCAGCCCGATCGCCGACCTTTACCAAAGCGCCCCCTCTTCCCATCCTCTGGACGCCATGCAGCAAACCGATATGCTGTCTTTTCTTCCCGGAAACCTTCTTGCCTACGGGGACGCCATGAGCATGCGTCACGCCCTGGAGCTTCGCCTGCCGTTGATTGACCATCGCTTGGTGGAAAGCGTCGGCGCCCTTTCTCCGGACCTTCGCGTTCAATGGGGGATGAAGACCCTCTTAAAATGCGTTGCCCGGCGTCTTCTTCCCAAAAACATCGTTAATGCGCCGAAAAGAGGCTTTAATCCTCCCATGGGGGTTTGGCTCAAAACCGATCTGGCGGCAATGGTCGAGGACCGGATTAACCCGGCGAACATGGCGGCGCTGGGCCTGGAATGGGCGCCCATCGATCGGCTTCTTCGCCAACACCGGGGAGGAAACCGGGACCATTCCCTCAAAGTTTGGGCGCTTCTTGTGCTTGACGCCTGGCGAAGGTTATAAAATTCCCATGGATTTTCTTTCGCTTTCTTTTTTGTTTTTCAGTGTCTTATCGGCCACATTGGCGGCGACGTTTATCGTCTTGCGGGTTCTCACAAAGGCGTCCGTGCTTGACCACCCCAATGTGCGCAGCAGCCATACGACGCCGACGCCGCGCGGCGGAGGTTTGGCGATTGTCGCCATATTAATCCCCGTTTGGGTTTTTATCGGTTTGGCCAAATCGGAAAACATGGCGGAGGTATGGGCGCTAAGCGGCGGCGCCTTGGCGCTTGCCGCCATGTCCTGGCGTGACGACATAAGCGGACTGCCGCCAATTTGGCGGCTCTTGGGTCAAATCGCCGCCGTCGCCTTGGTTTTAAGCGTTGCGCCGGACAATGGTCCTTATTTCGGCGGTCTGGTCCCGCCATTTCTTGATCTCCTGGCGGCGGGACTTTTATGGATCTGGTTTATAAATCTTTTTAATTTCATGGATGGAATCGACGGCATATCCGGGATTGAGGCTTTTTGTATTGGGTCTGGCGTTGGCCTGATCGCCTTGACCGCAAATCTTAATGGCGTTCTTCCCCTTTATGGCCTCACCATCGCCGCCGCGGCGCTTGGGTTTCTTTGGTGGAATTGGCATCCCGCGAAAATTTTTCTCGGCGACGTGGGCAGCGTCACTTTGGGGTTCCTTTTGGGCTGGCTTTTGTTGGCTCTATCGTCTGAGGGCCAATGGGCGGCGGCGCTTATTCTTCCACTTTACTACCTTGCGGACGCCACTTTGACGCTGGCGCGCCGTGGATTGAGCGGGAAAAAAATCTGGCAAGCTCACCGGGAGCATTATTATCAACGCGCGGTGCAAAATGGCTTCAAGCATTCAGAGGCGGCGTTTATTATTTTCCTGGCCAATCTTGCGCTGATTGCGCTGGCGGCGCTCGCCGCCTGGGGCTGGACATGGCTGGCCGTGGCGGCGGCTTCCCTGGTGACGGCGGCGCTGCTTTTCTTTCTTGGATCGAAACGCCAAAGCAAAGCTTGATGAAACTTCTTTTCTTCACCGAGAACTTTCCCCCCGAAACAAACGCCGCCGCGACGCGGGTTTACGAGCGGGCTTGTTTCTGGGCGGATTGGGGGCACCAGGTCACCGTCATCACATGCGCTCCGAATTTCCCCAGGGGCAAGCTTTTCCCCGGATACAAGAATTCCTGGATTCAAACCGAAGAGATGTCGGGCATCCGCGTCGTAAGGGTGAAAACCTTTATCGCGCCGAACAAGGGCGCAATTTTTCGCACGCTGGATTTTTTAAGTTTTCTTGTAACCGGATTTACGGCTGGCTTGTTTGAGGAAAAACCGGATTTGGTGGCCGCCACCTCGCCTCAGTTTTTCGCGGCTGTCGCCGGTTGGGCGCTGGGTTTCGCGCGCCGCGTTCCATTTGTTTTTGAGTTGGGGGACCTGTGGCCCGCCTCCATCGCCGCTGTCGGCGCCATACGTGAAAATTTTCTCCTTAGGTTGGTTGAGAGGCTAGAGCTGTATCTCTATCGCAAATCAGCGGCTGTCGTGGCGTTAACCAGATCCTTCAAGGACAACCTGATTCAACGTGGCATAAACGGAAATAAAATAGCGGTGGTGATTAACGGCATTGACGTCTCGCGCTATGGACCGAGGCCCCGTGACGCCGATTTGGCCTCGCAATGGAATCTGGAAGGCCGTTTCGTCGTTGGCTACGTGGGCACCCATGGAATGGCGCATGGATTGCGTAATGTGCTTAACGCGGCCGAATTGCTTCGAGACGAAACCGATTTCAGGTTCCTTCTGGTTGGATCTGGAGCGGAGCGCCAAGAGTTGTTTGAAGAGGCGATGGACCGCCGCTTGAACAATGTCGTGTTCATGCCGCCGCAAGCGAAGGAGAACATGCCCGCCGTGTGGAGCTTGTGCGATGTGGCGTTGGCGCACCTAAAGGATTCGCCGGTTTTCGCGGGCGTCATTCCCTCCAAGATATTTGAAGCCATGGGAATGGGTTTGCCGTTGCTATTGGCCGCGCCTGAAGGCGAAGCCAGCCGCATCATATTCGAAGACAGGGTTGGCGTATGTGTGCCGGCGGAAGACCCCGAAGCGTTGGCGAAAGCCGCTCTTGATCTGATGAAGAATGAAAAAAAGCGCCGCGCATTCTCCCAAAACAGCCTGAAAGCCGCGCCCCTGCACAGCCGCGAACGCCAAGCCAGGCTGATGATGAATGTGTTGGAATTGGCCGCGCGCGGAAAGGGCGGCCAAGCCGGATTGGCGGTTTCTTCATGACGAGAATCTTGGTTACCGGCGCAACCGGATTCATTGGAAAAATATTGTGCCGTGAATTGCTCGACGCGGATTATGAGGTCGTGGCGACAACCCGAGATTCGCTCGGCAAGGATCGTCTTGACGGCGTAAAGTTGCTGCATGTTCCTGATATCGGCGTCTATGAGAATTGGGAAACGTCTCTAGACGGCGTTGACGTGGTGGCGCACTTGGCCGGCCGCGCCCATGTGATGAAGGAACGCGCGCGCGATCCCCTCGCCGCCTTCCGCAAAGTCAACACGGAAGGAACGGAGCGGCTTGCAAACGCCGCGGCGAAGAGCGGCGTCAAACGAATCGTTTACCTGAGCACCATTAAGGTTAACGGCGGCTCCACTTCCTTTTCCCCTTTTACGGAAGAAGATCCGCCGGCGCCGCAAGACGCTTACGCCCTATCCAAATGGGAAGCCGAACAGGCGCTTTTCGGCGTCGCGGAGAACGCCGATCTAGAGGCGGTCGTCATAAGGCCGCCTTTGGTTTATGGCGAAGGCGTTAAGGGAAATTTTCTTTCCCTGCTGAAGATTTGCAAATTGTCCTTGCCTTTGCCCCTTGGCGGCGCCGCCAATCAACGCAGCTTGATTTATGTGGGCAATCTGGTTGATATCATCATTAAATGTCTTGAACATCCAGGCGCCGCGGGCCAGGTTTTTCTGGCGCGGGACGGCGAGGATCTTTCCACGGCGGAACTCATCCGCCGTTTGGCGGGCGCCATGGAAAGGCCGGCGCGGCTTTTTTCCGTTCCAAAACCACTGTTGGGTTTAGCTGGCGGATTGACGGGGAAAAAGGATATGGTTTCACGTCTGCTTGACTCTCTAAGCGTGGATGACGGAAAAATACGCCGGAAGCTCGGCTGGGTCCCTCCCTACGCCATGGAGCAGGGTCTGAGCAGAACGGCGGCGTGGTTCTTGTCTCTGTGAAGGCCAATAGATGAAACTCGGAAAGTCCGAATAATGCTAGCCAAAGTACCTTCTCGCGGATACATCGTCTTTCTCCATGACATCGTCATGGCGGCGGCCGCCTTTGTCATATCCATGTACCTGCGGCTGGGAGATTCCGTCTTTTACTACTCACAAGACCTGCTGGTGCGGGGAACCATTAGTTTCACTTTGATCGCGGCCGGCGTCTTCATATTCATGGGGCTGTACCGGGGCATTTGGCGCTACGCCTCGCTCAACGATTTGCTGGCGATTGCTCGCTCGGCCACCTTGGCTGTCCTCGTCTTTATGCTGGTTATGTTTATGTGGACGCGGCTGGCGGGGCTGCCGCGCTCCTTGCCGTTCATCAATTGGTTCGTCCTGATGGCGCTTCTGGGCGGGCCGCGGTTCCTTTATCGGCTGATCAAGGATCGCCGCGTTGACGTTCACCTGGAAAAGGAGGGCCACCGCCCGGTGCCGGTGCTGTTGGCGGGGGCCGGCGACGGGGCCGAGCTGTTCATCCGCGCCCTGTCGCGTTCCCGGGAAAACAACTACCGGGTTGTCGGCATCGTTTCGGAGAGCGCCGGCCGCGTCGGGCGGCGTATTCTCGGCGTCGAGGTTTTGGGCGCCATTGGCGCCATGGCGGACATCGTTCAGCGGCTCTCGGATCAGGGCGAGCGCCCGCAACGCCTGATCCTGACAAAAGACAACATGGACGGGGCGCAAGTTCGCGAGCTTCTCAGCGGGGCCTCGAAATTCGGCATGACGCTGGCGCGGCTACCCAAGCTCACCGATTTCAAGAGCGATCTTGCGGACAAGGTTGAAATCCGCCCGGTCGCCCTTGAGGACCTTCTGGGCCGCCCGCAAACGGCGCTTGACCGCTCCGCCATGGCGGCGCTGATCGAGGGCCGCCGCATTTTGGTGACGGGCGCGGGCGGCAGCATCGGCAGCGAACTGGTGCGCCAGATTTGCGGCTTCGCCCCCTCGGCAATCGTTTTGCTCGATAATTCCGAATTCAACCTCTACGCCATCGACCTGGAGACGGCGGAGAGTCGCCCCGATTTGCCGCGCAAGGCGGTCATCGCCGATGTCCGCGACCGCGGCCGCGTGGCGCGCGTCTTCGCCGAGAACAGCCCCGATCTGGTTTTCCACGCCGCCGCCCTCAAGCACGTGCCCATGGTGGAGGCCAACATTTTCGAAGGCGCGGCGACCAACGTCACCGGCGCCGTCAACATCGCCGAAGCCTGCGT
>ENA-ORDP01000584-ORDP01000584.1-marine-sediment-metagenome-genome-assembly--contig:-NODE-584-length-23140-cov-3.581460_pt1 | contig 23140 bp, 23 predicted proteins | sample MGYA00248627_ERZ508539 | MGnify/ENA primary metagenome ERZ508539 (study PRJEB26208, sample SAMN05571518) | marine sediment metagenome | biome: deep sea; feature: Hydrothermal vent; material... | reverse complement strand
TATTTTACGTACAGTATGCACACGCACGTGTCGTAGCCATTGAGGGTAATGTGATGGGGCTGTCCCTAGACGGCTCTACCCTTGCAGATATTATTGCAAAAAAAGAAGGAAGGGCGCTTGCCATGAAAATATTGGAATTTTCTGAAGTTATAGACAGTGTTGCTGGCGACTTTCAAGTAAATAAGCTAACTACTTATGCTTATGAATTGGCGAATGAATTCAATAAATTTTACAGAGATGTTCGTGTTATAAACGAAGATACTTGTGATGCAGGCGCTCTTGCCCTAATGCAAATTACAAAAGAAACACTCGCCAGCAGTCTAAAGCTTCTAGGTATATCTGCTCCAGAGAGGATGTAGGACGTAGTTTAAAACAATAGACATGAATAGAAGTTAGCCATATAATGGAATTAGCAAAGTTGCTTATGTTTCGTACCTAATATAAGGAGAGTATTATTGTGGCAAATAAAACAGTACCAGAAATTGATGATAAAGTCGGTGCTGAATCATTAAGAGGATCTTCTGCAGGAGAAAATAAGTCTAATAAACTTGAAGATTCGGAGCTCAGCGATGAAGACATTGAAACAATGATTTTCAAAAGCTACCCAGAGGCAACCGACTGAAAAGTCACAAACAAAGAGCGTTTACCTAAAAGGGGCGCTCTTTTACCGTATGAGGTAAAGTGATATCATAGGAAGCATACTCATGACAGACGAAAAAGAAACAAATAAATCTCAAATAGCCCAAAAAGAGGAAGAAATACAAAAATTCTGGGAAGAAAATCAGATTTTTGAAAAATCTCTAAAACAAAACGAAGGTAAAAAACACTTCGTATTTTATGATGGGCCACCTTTTGCAAACGGTCTTCCACACTACGGCCACCTTCTTCCAAATACAATGAAGGATGTTATTCCTCGTTATCAAACAATGAAGGGCAAGTATGTGCGTCGTCAGTGGGGGTGGGACTGCCACGGTCTTCCTGTGGAAACTCTAGTAGAGCGCGAGCTCGGGCTGGAGCATAAAAAAGATATTGAAAAGTATGGTATTGAGAAGTTTAACGAAGCGGCAAAGAAAAGCGTTTTTCGATATGACAAAGAATGGAAAAAAATAATCTCGCGCATGGGACGCTGGATTGATATGGAGAATAATTACAAGACAATGAATCCTGAGTATACGGAATCTGTCTGGTGGGCTTTCAAAAAGTTGCATGAAAAAAATCTCGTCTTTAAAGATTATAAGTCAATGCATATTTGTCCACGATGTGAGACAACACTTTCTACCACAGAGGTTGCCGATGGGTACAAAGATATTAAGGATATTTCTGTGACAGTTAAGTTTGAACTAATGGATGAGCCAGGTACATTTGTGCTTGCATGGACAACCACGCCGTGGACATTGCCAGGCAATGTTGCTCTGGCTGTAGGAGAGAATATTGCTTACAGCAAGCTAAAAGTCAAAAACGAAAAATCAGAAAGCAACGAATATATTATTGTTGCTAAAGATAGGCTTGAGGAAATACTTAAAGATAAAGAATATGAAATTGTCGAGGAACTTAAAGGCAAAGACCTTATAGGCAAATCCTATAAACCAGCTTTCTATTACTTTGCAGATAAACTTGATTTAGAAAATAAAGAAAACGGTTGGAAAATTTATGGAGCGGACTTTGTAACTACAGAAAGCGGTACGGGCATTGTGCACATAGCGCCAGCTTTTGGTGAGGAAGATATGAAATTAGGCAAGAAATATAATTTGCCTTTTGTACAACATGTTTCTTTTGACGGACGCTTTATTAAAGATGTAAAAGATTTCGTGGGGATGCAAGTAAAGCCAAAAGATGACCATCAAATTGTCGATATTGAGATAATAAAACATCTTGCACATACAGGACTCCTGTTTGCAAAAGAAAAAATTATGCACTCGTATCCGCATTGTTGGCGATGCGACACACCCCTTCTAAACTATGCGACAAGCTCATGGTTTATTAAGGTAACCGCAATTAAAGATAAGCTAATCAAAGGTAATAAAAAAATAAATTGGATTCCCGAGGCTATTGGTTCTGGGCGTTTTCATAATTGGCTAGAAGGTGCGCGTGATTGGTCTATATCGCGTACACGCTTTTGGGGCGCACCACTTCCCGTGTGGGAGTGTGAAGAGTGCGACAAGCGCGAAGTGCTTGGGTCAATTGAAGATATTAAAAATAAAACAAAAAGTAGTAATAAATTCTTTGTAATGCGTCACGGTGAAGCAGAGTCAAATATTTCGCATACAGTAAGCGACGACCCTAATGATAAAAATTCACTAACAGAAAAAGGAAGAAACGAAGTACAAAAAGCATTAAGCGTAATAAAAAAGAAAAACATAGATGTAATTATTGCTTCTGATCTTGTGCGCACAAAGGAAACTGCAGAAATAATATCTGAGGGATTAGGCATTGTAAAAGACAGTGTTATCTATGACGAACGTTTACGCGAGTTAAATGCAGGAGAATGGGGTGAAGGTACATGGAAAAAGTATCGTGCACGATTTAATTCTGAAAAGGATCGTTTGAACACAGCTCCTCCAAAAGGAGAGAGTGGACTTGATGTTAAGATGCGCGTTGGAGAACTTTTATTTGAGTTAGAAAAAAAGCATGAAGGTAAAAATATTCTATTTGTAAGTCATGGTTTTCCTATAGCTATGTTTTTTGCGGTGAATATAGGATTGACTGATGAAAAAATCGCAACACGCGCAAATCTAGGTGAAGACTTTGAGACTGCTGATATTCGTGAGTTGCCTTTTGCAATATATCCCCACAACGAAAACTATGAACTAGATTTCCATGGACCATATATTGATAAGATTACATTCCCATGCACGTGTGGTGGCGAAATGAAACGTATTCCAGAAGTGTTTGATTGTTGGGTTGAGTCAGGCTCTATGCCGTTTGCTCAATTTCATTATCCATTTGAAAATAAAAAAGAGTTTAAGAAAAATTTCCCTGCGGACTTCATAGCAGAGGGGCTAGACCAAACTCGTGGATGGTTTTACACAATGCTAGTGTTGTCTACGGGGCTGTTTGGAGAAGTTCCATATAAAAATGTCGCAGTAAACGGGCTTATTCTTGCGGAGGATGGACGCAAGATGAGCAAGAAGCTAAAAAATTATCCAGAGCCTATGGATGTTATTAATAGGTATAGCGCTGATGCGCTTAGATACTATCTTATTTCTAGTCCGGCGGTGCATGCGGAGGATCTTCGTTTTACAGAAAAGGGCGTAGATGAAATTCAGAAAAAGATTTTAATGCGTCTTTTAAACGTAGTTTCATTTTATGAACTATATAAAGATGATGATGTAGGCGCAAATGTAAAAAGTAAAAACACACTAGATATATGGGTGGTTGCACGGCTCAAAGAACTTGTAGTGCAAGCCGAAGAAGGGTTTGATGCATACGAGCTTGACAGGGCCGTGCGTCCCATTGCAGATTTTGTTGACGACCTGTCAACTTGGTATATACGTCGCTCCAGAGACAGGTTTAAGTCGGGCGACTCTAAAGATAAGCAAAATGCACTTTCGACACTACGCTTTGTCTTGCGGGAATTAGCAAAAACAATAGCACCAGTGATGCCTTTTATTGCAGAAGATGTATATGAGAGAGTAAAATCTTCAAGTGAAAAGGAAAGTGTTCACCTAGAAGTATGGCCGAAAGTGAAAATTGGTAAGGGAGACAAAGAAGTTATTAAAGAAATGAAAAAAACAAGGGAGCTTGTTTCGCTTGCACTTGAAGAGCGTGCAAGTATAGGTATAAAAGTTCGACAACCACTCATGATGCTACGCATCAAGAATCAAGAATCAAGAATCGGGAATCGGGAAGAGTTAGTGCAATTGATAAAGGATGAAGTTAATGTAAAAGAGGTCGTATACAATAGCGATATAGACGAGCAAATAGAGCTAGATACTACCATAACGCCAGAGCTTCAAAAAGAGGGAAACTTCCGAGAGCTTATCCGAGGAATTCAAGACTTACGAAAGAAAGAAAATCTTATTCCTAGTGATACCATAGTGCTTAGCGTGGAAACTTCCGAAGAAGGTAAAGAATTTATAAGAGAATTTATAGAAGAAATAAAGCATACAACACTAACTCATGATATTTCTTTTGATAAAGTAGAGAGTGGTACAACACTGAAAGCCGGAGAACATATATTTAAAGTCTCTATATCAAGATAGCTTTTTACTTTCGACATTTAGTTTTTAGATAACACCTATGTCACACCACATATATAAAACGGAAGGTATTATATTGGGGCAATTCCCTGTACGGGAGTCTAATTTATATTTGCGTATCTTTACGAAAGATTTAGGTATTATTGGTGCGCAAGTACAAGGAGCGCGTGAATTAAAATCAAAACTAAAAGCTAGCCTCGGTATATATACATATGGATATTTTGATCTTGTGCGAGGCAAAGAAGTATGGCGCACAATCAGCGCCGACAGAGTAGATAGATTTGACAATATTTTGTCTCACGAAATAAAAAAGGTAGTTTTTGCCAGAGCTTTAGGTTTGCTACAACGTCTTACGCCAGAAGAAGCACCGACAGAAGGTTTTTTTGATAACGTTGTAGATGCATTTGACTTTTTTGAAAAAAAGAAATTAACACCAGAGGAAATGAAAAGTTTTGAATCAGTGTTTGTAATGAGAGTACTACATGAGCTTGGGTACTGGGGTGAAGATGAGCGATTTAGTCAATTTTTTAAATCAAAATGGATAGATCCAGAAATTTTAAAGAATTTTGTTTCATACAGGAAAGATGCCACAGCGCTAATCAACAAATCTCTACAGGCGAGCCATCTATAAGTAAGTTGAATATGCTATAATTTCATTGAAATAGTGAGCATAGTGAATATATTTCAATAGACCCAGCCCTCCAAACAGGAGACGAGCTGTTTGGAGGGCTGGGTGATTGGTTTTTTTAATCGCTATGCTCAAGAAAATCAACCATGCCAAGAGAACAAAATATAGATAGCCAAAAAGATAAAATTGAAGGAGTACGCGAGAACCTATATTCGAGGACGTTTAAAGAAGAAGACATAATAGACGATATACCAAAAAAAGATTATAAGGTTTCTGGGGACTGGAGCAACTCTGAGGAAAAGCATGCTCCTAGCTTTATTTCAAAACTACCCATGAAAAAAATTCTTATAAGTTCTGTTATATTTTTTGGTGTAGCTATTGTAATAGCTACTTTTGTGATATTTAAAGGTTTTAACGTTTTTTCTGCAGATAAGATTGAATTTTCTATAAGTGGTCCAGTTTCTGTGGCGGGAGGAAAAGAAACAAACCTCACTGTCAGTATTGTAAACAATAACAAGCAACCAATAGAGGCAGCAGACCTTTTTATTGTGTATCCAGAGGGTGCATATCCGTCCATAAATACCGTAGATGTATCACCACGAGTAAAGTATGAGCTAGGTAGTATTACATCAGGTACAACTTTAAATGAGCAAATACCAGTAGTTATTTTTGGTGCAGAAAACTCAGAAAAAGAAATTAAATTTTCTTTAGAGTTTAGGTTCAATGGGTCAAGTGCTACCCTAGAAAAAACAGAAAATTATGTAGTAACTATTACATCTTCTCCTATTGATATTTCGTTAGATATATTAAAAGAGGCCACTGCAGGACAAGAGTTAGAACTTATTGCAAACATAAAATCAAATGCAGACAGCATTCTCGAAGATGTTCTATTTTCTATTGAATATCCGTTTGGGTTTACATTTCTTGATGCATCACCAAAACCACTGTACGGCTCTGATACATGGGAGATTGGGGAGCTTACGCCTGGCGAAGAGCGTAAAATAAAAATAAGAGGTATTGTTGAAGGACAAAATGATGAAGAAAAAGTATTTCGTCTTCAAATTGGAAAAAGAAATAAAAAAACAGGAGAAGCTATTAGCACTACTTACAACAGTATTACCGAACCGATAGTAGTTAAACAACCGTTCCTTGGACTTGAGATTATCTTAAATAAAGATAGTTCACCTGAATATATTGGAAAGGAAAAAAGACCTGTAAGAGGGGATATTATATGGAAAAATAATCTTTCAACGAAGATTCTTGATGTAAAAGTTGTTGTTGAGCTGTCAGGAGCTGTGCTTGATAAATACAAGGTGCGTACTCCAGGAGATGCTTTCTACCAGTCTTTTGATAACACTATTTTATGGGACAGTAATAACTCTAAGGAATTTAAAATTGTTGAACCAGGCCAGACTGGAGTTCTTACTTTTAGTATTGCATCCCTGCCGCTTGAGGGATTTACTAATCCCGAGGTTAATATAACAGTAAATGCAGAAGGGAACAGAATCTCTGACACAAATGTGCCAGAAGAGATTAAAGCTTCTGTCTCGCGAAATATTAAGTTTGAAAGTGACTTAAGCATTGTTCCGCGTGCTGTATATTATGTTGGGCCATTTACTAATACAGGCCCTTTACCACCAAGAGTAGAACAAGAGACAACCTATACAATTATTTGGACGGTAACAAACAGTTCAAATGAAATTAGTTCGGGACAAGTACGAGCAACATTGCCACCAAATGTAACGTGGCTAGGGAACAGGTCTCCAATAAAAGAAAATATTACATATAACGATGTTGGAGGCGAGGTTATATGGAACCTTGGGAAAATTGCCCCTGGAGTAGGAGGAGCTCTTCCAGTAAGAGAAGTCGCATTCCAAGTTATGCTTCTTCCGAGTATCAGTCAGATAAGTTCTTTGCCACCAATTATTTCACGGACCACTATTACTGGTGAAGATACGTTTACTGGCACGATGGTTTCTGAAACAAAACAAGCGCTTAATACAAGGTTAAGTACAGACCCGTATGCAGCAGATATATTTTCTACCGTTCAAAAATAGGTCGGTACTGAGTTCGTGTAAACTAATATGATTGCTCTAGTGGCATAACTGCGCTAAAATTACACAATCATGGGAAATTCTGGTGAAAAAAACATAACCGTACAAGTTACTACTGGATCAGTTATAAAAATACTGTTTTTGTTGTTAGCTGGATATTTAATATTTGAACTAAGAGATCTGGTTTTAGTGATCTTAACTTCAGTAGTTCTTGCCGCGTCAATTGAGCCTGCGACAAAATGGTTTGCTCGGTATAAAGTTCCACGAGTACCAGCCGTTCTTATTGTCTATTTTTTAGTAGTATCGCTATTTGTAGGAGTATTTTCATTTTTTGTGCCGGTGTTTCTTAATGAGGCAAGTGAGTTTCTCGGCTCATTACCACATTACATTGATTCAATATCTGCATGGAATCCAGTAGGTGAAGGAAGTTTTATTAAGGATGGAGGTGTTATTGCGAATGAATTATCAGGGTTTTCTTTGCGCGATATAGTTGTGAGTCTTCGTGATCTTGCAACTGGAGCTGAAGGTAACTTCCTACAGATTATGGTGGGCGTATTTGGAGGTATTTTCAGTTTTATTCTTATTGTAATTCTTTCTTTTTATTTTTCAGTACAAGAAGATGGAATTCAGCGCTTTTTGGAGCTCATTGTGCCTATTAGTAAACGAGAGTATGTTGTAAGTTTATGGAAACGTACACAGGTAAAAATTGGCCTATGGATGCAAGGGCAAGTATTACTCATAGTATTAATTGGCGTTCTTACATACTTAGGACTTACTATCCTTGGTGTTCCGTACGCTTTATTGCTTGCTTTATTTGCAGGTCTCGCTGAGTTGATTCCAATTTTTGGTCCTATCATTGCTGCGATTCCTGCCATTATGATTGCATTTGTAAATGGCATTAGTTTTGTTGACCCTGGCTTTACCAGTGCAGTTTCAATAGGACTTTTTTATATACTTATACAGCAATTTGAAAATAATCTTATATACCCTCTGGTCGTACAAAAGGTTGTAGGGGTGCCTCCGATTCTTGTTATCCTAGCTCTTATTATTGGTTGGAGTATTGCTGGTTTCTTGGGTGTTATTCTTGCTGTACCTGTTGCTGCTGCAATGATGGAATTAGCTCATGATGTACAAAAACGAGAAAAGCGCTAAGATGGTTTAAATGGAACAGAAAAAATTTTATATTACAACTTCTATACCATATGCAAATGCACGTCCTCATGTGGGCCACGCATACGAGCTGGTACTAGCTGATATAATTGCACGGTACCATCGCTCAAAAATTGATGATACATTTTTCTTAACTGGTACTGCTGAACATGGAGAGAAGATTATACGAGCAGCAAAAAAAGAAAATATTGGACCACAGGCATTTGTTGATAAAAATGTTAAAAGTTTTGTTGATCTCTATGAAAAATTGACGATATCGTACGATTCTTTTATCAGAAATTCTGACAAAGAGCGTCATTGGCCTGGAGCACAGGCTCTTTGGACAAAGCTTCTTGAGTCTGGAGACATATACAAAAAAGTATACGAAGGCCTTTATTGTGTTGGGTGTGAGAAATTCATTACAGAAAAAGAGCTAGTTGGTGGCAAGTGTGCTGACCACGATACTGAGCCAGAAAAAGTAGAGGAGGAAAATTATTTTTTTAGACTTTCTAAATATCAGGATAGAATAATAGAGATTTTAGAAAAACAGGAGATTAAAATCATTCCAGCGTCACGTGTCAACGAGCTACTTGCGTTTACTCGCGCTGGTCTGGAAGATATTAGTTTTTCACGTCCAGAAGGGCCTATACTATGGGGGATTCCTGTGCCAAACGACAAGACACACATGATGTATGTATGGTGTGAAGAGCTATCAAACTATATATCAGCACTTGGCTATGGCAGAGAAGACCACTCTCTTTTTGATAAATTTTGGCCTGCAGACGTGCATGTTATAGGAAAGGACATAAGTCGCTTTCATGCAATAGTTTGGCCAGCAATGCTTCTGTCTGCGGGGCTGCCGTTTCCAAAGAGTATTTTAATTCATGGACATATTACATCAGGAGGAAAAAAGATGTCAAAGACAGTTGGTAATGTGATTGACCCTGAAGAATATGTTTTAAAGTACGGCGTAGATGCACTCCGGTATTATTTTGCTAGAGAAATTGTATCTACAGATGATGGGGATTTTACGGAAGAGCATTTTATTGAAACTTATAATGCAAATCTAGCAAATGGTATTGGTAATCTTATGTCACGTACTCTTAAAATGGCAGAACAGTACTTTGATGGGGAGGTCTCAAGAGGAAGCGATGCAGATGTAGCACTAAAGCGAAGCATGACAGGACTTGAAAGTGAAATCGTTGGTGAAGGATTTAGCATTCCGTATATCATAGATACTGAAATTCTCCCCCAATACCATAAGGCTATGGAACGTTTAGAGATTAACAAAGCCACAGATGTTCTCTGGAGTCTTATAGGTAGACTTGATGGCTATATAACAGACTATGAACCCTTTAAGTTAATAAAGACTAACAAGAATAAAACAGAGAACATAATATGGAACTTGCTCTATGGTTTGCATAATATTACAGAATTGCTTTCCCCGATACTTCCAAGTACAGCAGAGATAATGCATAAACATATTAAAAAAACCGTAGATGGTGAGGATATTAAATTCTCTATTAGCCTACTTGATGAGCCACTTTTTTTAAGAAAATAGTATGAGTCCTGAATTTATTGACATCCATGCACATTTGCAAGATAGGCAATTTGACAGTGACCGAGAAGGTAAAATTGTCGAACTCAAACGTAATAATATTTGGTCAATACAAATAGGTACTGACAACGACACTTCCCGTGAAGCAGTAGCTCTGTCGCGTGAGTATGAAAATCTTTTTGCTAGCATTGGTATTCATCCAGTAGATAAAAAAGATGAGATATTTTCATCGGAACTTTTTGAAGGATTTTTGGGTATAGGAAAAGTTGTTGCGATTGGTGAATGTGGTTTGGATTATTTTTACTTTAAAAAAGGAGAATTACTAGACACCGAAAAGGAACGACAGGAAAAGCTTTTTACTCAACAGCTTGAGTTTGCGATAGCCCATGACCTGCCCATTATGATTCATTGCCGACCAGCGCAAGAAAGCGATGAGGATGCTCATATGGATATGCTCGCAATACTTTCTAAAAAAAGACATGAGTATGGTGATAAGCTTCGTGGTAATATACACTTTTTTACTTCTACAAAAGAAATTGCCAGAAAGTATTTTGAGCTTGGATTTACACTTTCGTTTTCTGGGGTAATCACATTTGCCCAAGAATATGACGAGGTTGTACGAAGTGTGCCACTTGAAATGATAATGAGTGAAACTGACAGTCCGTATGCTGCGCCAGTCCCTTTCAGAGGAAAACGCAATGAGCCTGCATATGTAGAGGAGGTAGTTCGGAAGATTGCTGAATTGCGAAATGAAGATCTAGAAGTAGTCAAAAAAACCCTTGTAGGTAACGCAAAGCGGGTATTCGGACTGCGCTAGGCTGATACCACTATAAGTCAATGAACGAGGTTCGACCTCGTTCATTGCACTGTAGTAGATTGGCATACAAATCTTTTTTGTAACTTTCTGCCTTTAATTCACAATTCTTGCTTCCTGATTCCAGCGCGTAGCGGTATTGCGCTTTATACTACTTTTTGCTAGTATTGCCCCTACATGAGCGATAAAGATAAAGATGCCAATATAGAGAATACAGAGGATGAAAAACCCCGAATTTATGAAATAGGGTATTTATTGATTCCCAATCTTTCGGGCGAGGAGGTTGCTGGCTCTGTAGACAGTATCAGGGGTCTTGTAGAAGGTGCTGAAGGTTCGCTTATTTCAAGCGAGAATCCAAAATTGATTAAGCTTGCTTACTCAATGGAAAAGGTAAAAGACCATAAGAAACACACTTTCGAAGAAGCACATTTTGGATGGATTAAGTTTCACGGGATAGTGGGTGCAACTTTGGAAATCAAAAACAAGCTTGATGCAAACGACAATATAATTAGATTTATTATAATAAAGACTACGCTTGAGGATACACGAGTTCCAAAACGTCAGCCCGTTACCAGAAAGCCAAAGATGATAGAAAAAAGCAAAACTAAAACCGAAAAACCAGTTTCAGAAGAAGAATTAGACAAAGCAATTGATGAATTAGTAGCATAAATCTAGTAAATTAAGGAGAGAAACGACTATAATTTACAGACCCAGCCCTAAATTTGCAGAACATATAAATTATGATAGAGTTGTACAATATTAATAAAAATATTGAAAATAAAAATTTGTCTATACAGACAAATTTTTGGAACAACGCACAAGCAAATTTAGGGCTGGGTGCACAATTTTACAACAATCGGTCTTCATTAATAAAATTAATTCGCCCTCTTGGGTAAAATTGGCATGTACCTTAACAAAGCATTGATTATTGGAAATCTTACTCGTGACCCTGAATTGAAATCAATTCCATCTGGAACACAAGTCGCTACATTTTCTGTTGCAACAAATAGGGTTTGGAAAGATAAGGATGGAGCAAAGAAAGAAGATACAGACTATCACAATATTGTAGTATTTGGACGACAAGGAGAAACGTCAGCTCAGTATTTAAAAAAAGGTAGCTCAGTGCTTATTGAGGGACGCATTCAGACACGAAGCTGGGAAGGGCAGGATGGAGTAAAGAAGTATAGAACTGAAATTATTGCTGACAGAGTACAGTTCGGCCCACGACGAGATGGAGACTTTGGAGGAAGCTCTACTCCAAAGGCAGACAGTGGCAAAGGTAAAAAGGAAGAGTTGGATACGATTGAATATCCAGACGAAGATATTAATGCAGACGACATACCATTCTAGCGCAAATCGTGAAGCGTGTAGCTTGTAACTAAAAATGCAAGACGAACACGCTTTATAAATTAAGTATTTTATCAGGTTACACGTTATAAGTTATACGTTACAAGATTATGCAGTGTTATTTTTCAACAAACAATATAAAGCAAATTGACTACAAGGATACAGAGGCTCTACAAAAGTTTCTCAATCCTCACGCACGTATTATTGCACGCAAGAGAACAGGTATTTGTGCAAAACACCAACGTCAGTACTCTCAAGCAGTGAAGCGCGCTCGTTTCATGGGCTTGCTACCGTTCATCGCAAGGTAAGTGTATGGGTGCATAGTATATGAAAATAAAACTCCTGAGTTAGCTCAGAAGTTTTTGATGGGAGTTAAAAGTTATCCACTAAAAATCATATAGACTTGATTTTTTGTTTTTTTTGTGTATAATCTCCTATATAGGGGCTTATACACAAATTCGAACACTTTATTTCTAGTTTGTAAATATCTACAAAATGAAAATTCCATTGGAAAAAATAAAAGCAATGATATTATACTTTGCTTTTAATACCGATCCAAAATTTCTTGGGAAAACGAAACTAATGAAACTTTTTTATTTTGCTGATTTTGGTTATGTAAAAAAACATGGTGTACCAATGACTTTTGATAAATATAAAAACATGGAACATGGACCTGTTCCAACTACCATATACGGCTTAATAAGTACCGCCTACTCTGAACCCGATGAGTCGCTATTATCAGATATTGTCGAGTTTCAGGAAGTTAACGGAATGCATAAAATTATTCCACGAAAAGAATTTACAAACACACACAGAAAGATGTTATCGGTGTCGGAATTAAAGTTTATGGCCGAAGTTTGTCAAAGATTTTATGATTCAAATAAAAGAAAAATTGAAAGTGCTTCACACTTAGAATATCCTTGGAGTAGCACAGAAGTTTTAGATGATATTCCATACACACTAGCTACTAAAGATAAAGACTCTGAAACTTCTGAGGGAGAAGTTGAATTAGCGATGAGAATATTGGAATAGATATATATCTATGCTAGATTTTGGAGATATATTTTATATTGACGATAAAGAATATGTTTGGCTATGGTCTGACGGGGAAATCATCGATGCCGCTGTAATTCTAGGTTCAAAAGAAACAGAAGAAGTTAAAAGATTTCAAAAAAGAGCAGATAAAAAAGGTACAAGTCACCAGAAACCACTTTTTTGTTATGTTGAACTTAACACAGAAGATTATATTAACTGCTCTGCAAATATGATAGTAGCTGCGCAAAAAGGTATAAAACTATCTCCCTCTATAAGATCTACAAGTAAAAGATTAAATAATGAGGACTTAAAAGATATTAAGAATGAGATTATAGAATATAAGGAGCTATTCAAAGAGCCTCTTGTTGTTTACATGGAATCAATAGCACTTTAAAAAGTAACCTAAACTTCTTAGAGGCATGAAAGATACGACGACTTTACAGTATAAGAACATTGCCAATAAAGCAAGAAAAGATTTTGAAGGTAATTTTGTTGAACAAAAATTGCTAAAGAAATTATATAGCGAGTATAATGAGGTTAAAAATATTGATAGATTTATTAGCGACGTAGAGCGAGCGAAGCACAAAAGCGCAGCTTTTGTGCTTCCGAGCCGAGGAGCTAACAAAGGGTCAATACCCCGATGCTTGCATCGGGACAGTATGAGCGGAGCGAGTTCAACGAATACCTCGTCAGCTTGCTGTGAGGATCCTTTATTATGATATAGTGCATTTAGATATACAGAGTCTGTTTTACAGGAGAAAAAAGATGGCAAGTACAATACTTGAATTTGGAAATGCTGAAGAAAAAGATGTACAAAAATTTTCTGAAGTATTACATGACGCTTTGATACAAATAGCAGAGAAAAATGGTTGGAAGGTTAAATTGGTAACCATTTTGGCCCTATAATGTGTACTGGAGCCATGAGAGACCCCAGAGATGGTACGTACTCAATAGCTATTCAAGTATGGGGTGGCCATGCAGATACACTTTTTTGTGCTATGGACACATTCTTAGGTAATTGTGATGCATCTATGTGCGAAAGAAGAGATATAAGGTAATCTTTACTCTTATTTTTTAAACGGCTCAGCTGGTTGCTCCCGTTTTGCTCAAGAGCCTAGCGATTGATTTGTTCCCTGTTTGTCCAAGAACAGGGTGATTGGTAACAAACAGCAATGCTTTAGTGCAAAACGCAGTACCCTTGTGGTGGCAGGCGTTTTGGGGGATTAGGGGTTTTTTGATATTAGTAAGATGTCTGTGCTTGTGACTTGCTTTTGTGTTGGCGGCTGGAGGCAGGATGGCTGTCAATAGGGGATAAGTTTTAATAACCACTTGCCTTATTTAAAGTTATAGCTTAAACTTTAAATAAGAATATTTATATTAAAAGTTGTTAATTTATTATCATGTTTAAATCCGGTTTATATAGAAAATATAACAACAATACTGACCTCGAATACAAGGCTTTTATGCCATCAAAAATAGATGTACCTTTTGAGTGGAAAGATAAAGATATAGATGTTTTGCTAGAAGAAGCAGTTAGGCAAACAGGAGAACTCAATGCATATTCTCAATTGGTTCCAGATGTTGATCTTTTTATCAAAATGCATGTGCAAAAAGAAGCTGTTGCATCTAGCAGAATTGAAGGGACGAGAACTGAAATAGATGACGCTGTTATGTCTGAAGAAGAAATTTCTCCGGAAAAAAAAGATGATTGGGAGGAGGTTAAAAATTATGTTGAGGCAATGAATTATTCAATTAATGAATTGAGTAATTTGCCACTTTCAGTTAGGCTTCTAAAGAAAGCACATGAAATCCTACTTTCTGGAGTGCGAGGACAAGAGAAACAGCCAGGAGAAATTAGAAGTAGTCAAAATTGGATTGGCGGGTCAAATATAAATAATGCCTTTTTTGTTCCTGCGCACCATACGGAGCTATCAGAACTTCTAAGCGATTTGGAAAAATTTTGGCATGATAGGAGTCTTAAGATGCCACATCTAATTAAAATTGCTCTTAGTCATTACCAAGTTGAAACAATCCACCCATTTCTTGATGGCAACGGAAGGATTGGAAGATTGCTCATTACATTACAGTTAGTTGAATGTGGAATGATAGGAAAACCCATATTATATTTGTCTAATTTTCTTGAGAAAAATAAAGGGTCTTATTATGATTCACTAACTATGGTGCGAGAATCAAGCAATGTTGAGCAATGGATTAAATTCTTTTTAACAGCGGTCAAAGAGACGGCTAAAAACGGTAAGATAACATTTCAAAAAATCATTGTTTTACGCAGAGAATATGAGAGTAAGATTATGGGTATGGGGAAGCGTGCAGAGTTGGGCCAAAGATTACTTCTTCATATGTTTTCAGATCCAATTGTGAGCACAAGAGATGTATCAGAAAACTTAGAGGTTACGTTCCCTACAGCTAGCAGTTTACTGGAGGAATTTCAAAAATGCGGGATAGTAGAAGAGATAACAGGATCATCACGCAATAAACTATTCGCATTAACGGATTACATTAAGCTATTTAGGTTAAGGTAGATAACTCAATAGCTACTAATATTATGTTTAACAAAAACCCCTTTTCCCATAAAGTTATTATGAGCGTGCTGGCTTTTGTATTGGCGGCTGGAGGTTATGGGGGATACAAGGTGGTTGAATCCTAGGATAAACTGTGTTAGTTTTAATGTATACCTGCCCGAGGTAATTCGGGATAACTATCCACAAAGACCTGACTTGTCAGGTCTTTGTTCTATTTTAGCTATATGTTTTTTAATTTTTTGAGCATTTATCACTAGATTCGCAGAGTTTCTAAGTTTTGCTGTAATATAACCACCCTTTATAATAATAATCTTCTTGCCTTTTTTCTTTAAAAAATTATTCAGATATACAAAATCTGCATCTCCAGAAAAAATACAGAATGTATCGTAGTGTTTAATCATCTTAATTGCATCAACCGAAACTTCAACATCAAAATTACATTTATGAATTTCTACATATTTTTTCCCATCACTGTCTGTACGCATGAATTTAAGTCTTTCCGCATCATCAGGCTCAATATTATAGTGCTTAATCTTCTGTAAATCTTTAGTCATTACATCTCTTTTACCAAAAATTTTTCTTGTGACATATGTAAAACCAAGTGATTTGGAGCTCTTTGGGTCCTCACCATAGTACGTTCTAACCCTATCACTAAAAATATCTGCGAAAGATTTTAGCTTTTTTAGGTCTATTCCGATTTTTTCACTTTTTGATATCAGCTTATTGTTCCAATCCTGCGTATCGTTCTCAAACCAGTTATTCACATTGGAAAAATCAATGAATGAAAATATTCTTCCATATTTATCCCCAATATCTAGGTCTTCTCTCACAAGTTGAGTTTTTAGTTCTTGTAATTCCATGGTTGCTATAATAACACACTGAGATGCTCCAAATACCTATACGTTCGCAAAATAGGTTCTAGCGTCGTCTACTACGCGGAGGTTAGTTGGCCAGTGAAAGATGTGTCTAATCGCCTAAAACGGCAGGCGTTTTAGGCGATTAGGGGGTTTTTAGGAGGCTTTTTATCCTTTCTCAACCCTCGCAGTGTATTCGTTATTATCTGTGTTTAGGCTCACAATGTCACCCTCGTTTATAAATAGGGGAACATTCAGAGTTCCTCCAGTTTCAAGCACAACCTGTTTTGTAGCCCCCGTTGCAGTATTTCCTTTTACTGCTGGTGCAGCTTCTTTTACTAGAAGCTCAACTTTTATAGGGATTTTTATTCCTATAACCTTGTCGTTGAACACAAGCGCTTCTACAAGTGAATTTTCTTTTATAAAATTACTCATGTTGCCTACAATGTCAGAAGGCAAATTAAAACGGTCTTTTGGGTTGTCTGGGCTTGCAAACCAGTACTCACCACGGTTGCTATATAAGTATTTTATTTTTTTATTTTCGATGTCCGCTTTCTCTCCCTTGTCAGATACATGAAATACTTTCTCAACAACCCTACCAGTAACTAGATTTTTTACTTTTGTTTTATTTACGGGCTTATTTGCTTGCTTGCGAGAAACCTGTGAAGTTATAACCTCGTAAGGTTCTCCGTCAAGTACAATATAAGTACGTGGTGTTATTTCATTATAGGCAAGCATGGTAAGTTATTTATTGAATTCTTTATGACTTTTAATTACGTTTTTGAAAGTAGATTTTACGTTTTCAGAGAAAGGGAAAGAAGTAGCCTTTTCGGGTTTATGTTGAAAAACGTCAAATCCTTTCTCGTTGTATCTTGGAACAAGGTGCCAGTGAACTTCTTCAGCCTCATCCATATAAAGCATATAAACTTTATCAACATTAAATACTTCAAGCAGTGTATCCCTCGTGACATCCACAATGTTCATAAGATAGTCGTATTCATCACAAGAAAGTGCATTAATATCTTTTGTTTGCTTTTTCCACACAACAACAGTGTGGCCTTTTGTTATTGGATAAAGAGCTAATGCAACATACGCATTTTTATCTTCATACACTATAGATTCTTTTGGTGGGGTAGGAAGGTTACTCATATGTTCATATCTGGGTTTTTTATTAGCGACGTAGAGCGAGGGCAATGTGAGTGTGGGAAAATACTCCTTTGGAGTATTTTCCCACACTCACATTGCCGAGCCGAGGAGCTAATATAGGTCTAATACCGCGTGGTCTCTGCCACAGGGGCGTATATTTTGCTGTAGCAGGGGATTAAGACGAGGTCAACTCCTTGCGGATATTTTTAAGAATCTCGTTTCTAACTTTAGTATTTTCTTTCAAGAAATTTCTCGCTGCATCATATCCTCGTCCAAGCTTTACTTCGCCGTACGAATACGATGAACCAGATTTAGAAACAATATCAAATTGCTCACCTAGTATAAGCATCTCTCCCTCGAGCGAAATACCTTCATTATAAAGAAGGTCAAATTCAGCTTTGCGAAATGGCGCAGCTACTTTATTTTTTACAACTTTAGTTCGTATACGCCCACCTATAACCTCCTCACCCTTTTTAATCTGCGCTATGCGACGAATATCAATACGCACTGACGTGTAAAATTTAAGCGCCTTTCCTCCTGGAGTAGTTTCAGGATTACCAAACATCACGCCGATTTGCATTCTAATTTGGTTTATAAATATAACGACAGTCTTACTTTTTGCTACTATCGCAGTTAGCTTACGGAGTGCTTGTGACATAAGGCGAGCCTGCTTTCCAACATGATGCGCTCCCATATCACCCTCAATTTCATCTTTTGGAGTAAGGGCTGCAACAGAGTCAATGACAATCACATCAAGCTTTCCTGAACGCACTAGACTTTCTACGATTTCCAGCGCTTGCTCTCCTGTGTCTGGCTGAGAAATAAGCAAGTCTTGAATTTTAACACCAAGTTTTTTTGAGTACTCTGGATCAAGAGCATGTTCTGCATCTACAAAAGCGCAAATGCCACCTTTCTTTTGCGCTTCAGCAACAACATGCAAAGAAAGGGTGGTCTTTCCCGAAGACTCTGGTCCATAAATTTCAATAATTCTCCCGCGCGGAAGTCCTCCAACACCAAGCGCATGGTCTAGGCCTATGGAACCCGTGGGAATAACATCAACGTCAACTCTTGGCCTGTCGCCAAGCTTCATAATAGCTCCTTCACCAAATTTTGCTTTGATAGCATCAATAGTGTCCTCAATATCAGCTCCGATAACTTTCTTTTCTTTTTCTGGTTTTTTTGGTTGCATAACTAATTTTCTTAGTGAACGAAGTGAGCTTTAGAAAATTGTTACCCCGCTGTGCCCCGTTAAACATTTCTTTTGCTGTTAAGCGAAAGGTTTAACTGGGGTGAAATGATTTTACGAAGTAAAATCGTCATTTGATTTTATACAAAATCAAATGATATTTCACTGGGGTTTACTCACTGCATACTTTAATAATTTATAAACCTGACTCCTCTGGCGTAGATGTCGCCCCCACAACACTATCTTCTAGAAGCAGTACGCCATTGTTGGGTGCATCAAATACAATTTCTAAACTTTCGGTAATTTCTCGCTCAAACTTGTCGCGCGCCCTAAGGGTTATTATATTATACCCAGGATAAGCAAGCAAAGATTCACTGAAGTTTCCTTCCTCGTCAACAAATATCTGACCATCATTTAGATATAGAAATGATATATTACGGGCTTGTCCTGTGATGTTGAAGAATGAGTTGGTGATAGTAGAGCCGTTTTCTGGCGAGAATATCTCTATACGAGGCCCCTCTAGGAAGTTTTGCATTTTAAGATATGTGAATCCTGCGATAACAAAGAAAGCTATTCCCATTAGTAACCCTTTTGACAATAGCTTTATTGGATAGGCCATAAGCTATGAATTTTTTGGGCCCTTTTCCGCCTCATCATCCACCGCGCCTTCTTCCTCGTACTCGTCCCCGTAGCCTTCTTCGCTAGAGTCATTAAGTATCTCACGTGCTTTTGACCCGTCTTGTGGTCCAACGACCCCACGTTCTTCAAGCATATCTATAAGGCTTGCAGCGCGAGAATAGCCAATTTTAAGTTTACGTTGAAGATATGAAGTTGATGCTTTGTCTGCCTCAATCACGATAAGTCGAGCCTCTTCGTATAGCTCATCTTCATCATCACTATACATCTCCTTTTCAAAAAGTGTATTTTTATCAGTTGTGTCAGAGAAGTTGATTTCATCAGAGTTGTCACCGTCGTAGTGTTTTTTAAGATATGCTACAACTTTCTTAACCTCTTCTTCAGAAATAAAGGCCGATTGTATACGTACAGGCTTAGACATTTCTCCTGAAATATAGAGCATATCCCCAGCACCGAGAAGCTTTTCTGCTCCGCCAGTGTCAAGGATTGTACGAGAGTCGATTTGTGAAGACACCTGAAGAGCAATACGCGCAGGGATATTTGCTTTAATTATTCCTGTGATGACATTAACCGATGGTCGCTGTGTGGAGATTACCAAGTGTATTCCCACAGCACGACTCATCTGCGCAAGACGCACTATACCAGCCTCAAGCTCTCGTGGGTATGCAGTCATTATATCAGCAAGCTCATCTATAACAATTACGATGTAAGGCATATCTTCTGGCAGACTAGACTCTTCCTCTTCGTCATCACTTTCGGACGCTTCGTTTTTGAGTATTTTTTTGTGATATGAAGTAATATCCCGACATTCTTCTGCTTCAAGTATGTCATAGCGTCTATCCATTTCGTTTGCAGCCCATTTGAGCGAGAGTATAGCTTTCTTATGGTCGGTAATGACTGGGGTTAAGAGATGGGGGATGTTGTTATATAAGGTAAGCTCGACGCGCTTTGGGTCAATCATTATGAAGCGAAGATTTTCAGGAGGGTTTCGGAAGAGTAGGGAGTTTACAATAGCATGTATGGTAACGGATTTTCCTGCACCAGTTGCTCCTGCGATTAGCAGGTGAGGCATTTTTGCAAGATCGGTAAAATGTAGTTGTCCCGCTACGCTTCTACCAAGACCAAGCAACAGTGCCTTTGGAGAATTTATGTAATCAGATGAAGAGAACAGAGACTTCAATCCAATTCTTGTTCTGGTGCTATTCGGTACTTCTATCCCCACAAGGGAAGTGCCTGGTATTGGCGCATCTATACGCACAGGGTGAGCCGCTAGCGCGAGAGCCAGCTCGTTTTGCAAGCCAACGATGCGCGATAGCTTCACACCCTCCGCAGGTTTTATTGCGTAACGAGTTACTGTCGGACCAACAGAAATCTCATCCATCTCAACATTGATACCAAAATTTTGTAGCGTACGTCTTATAATATTTGCATTTGCTTTTATATCTCCGGAGCCTGGCTTTCCCTTATCTCCATCAAGTATAGATAGGGGAGGAGGAGTGAATGGTGTAGATGAATGGTAGGTAGTAGTTTCAATAAACTCTTTTTCGTCAATAGGCTTCTTTGATAGTAATCCACGGAGCTTTCCTTTTTTCGGTCCCGTATTTTCCTCGCTTTCCTCCTCGACTTCTTCTTCCTCCTCCTCCTCCTCCTCCTCCTCCTCCTCCTCCTCCTCGTCTTCATAATCTTCCTCTACGTCATTTTTCTTTTTAGACAGAGAAAAGGTTGGCCATGAAAAGCTTGGACGTGCATCGAACATTACCAGAAGGGCAATGATGAATATTGCCACAAGAAGTATTCCGCCAAGTAGTGTGTCAAAAAGTGCTACTAACGGCTTAGTTATAATTCCTCCAATAAATCCGGCACTTCCATTACCAAGCAAATCTACAAGTCCTAGCCCAGACAAAAAGAACAGAACAGCACCGATTGTTTTATGGAGCACAAAGCGTGGACGAGATTCAGAGTTTCTAATAAACACAACACTTAGCAGGATAAGCAAAAGTGGGAGGATAAAGTAGCCAACACCAAGAAGCATATTAAGGCCAGAGAATATTGTCTCTCCAACAACACCTGCCTTATTAAAAGGAGCGAGGACAAAGAGTACTGCTAACGCAAAAAAGACGATAGATAGTACCGTATGTTTTGTCTCGTCTTTTAGGTCTGAGAATATATTAATTTTGTCTTTCTTTTTCTTTGGCATAGATTTTTAAGGAATGCTCCCGTTTTGTCCAAGAATAAAATGAGTGGTTAACAAAACGCAGTACCCTTGTGGTTCAATGACTATAAAAATTGCCACCCGGTGAAATAATTTTGCTCGCTCTGTGAATTCTTGCATCGCAAAATTTAACAGAGCAGGCAAAATTCCTGTGAAGCCCCGTCGCTCGCTAGCGACTGGGCGAAGCAGGATTTCACTGGGTCTACTTAAAACATAATATCATTTCATGAAATAAGATTTGAGACGTTTTTTGAGAAAAAATCTACCATGATATGTCTTTAGATATTTTTCTCGTTTTAATGCGTCAGCCTTGGTTCTACATGCCTCGTAATATATAAGCTTCATTGGTAGTCTGTCTTTTGTAGAACTAACGTATCCCTTAGAATGATCCTCAAATCTTGATTCTAGATTGTTTGTGTACCCAATGTAGAAATCCCCATCCTTCTTAGAGACCAATGCATATGTATAGTAGAAATTCATAGGATAGAATCATTTCACCGAGTCAAGTAAATAATACCATATAGGCGTAACCTTTTAACTGTGTACTTCACATTACGATATATATAAATGCACACAGAAGACATATAAGACAACTTTTTAGCCCCAAAAATAAGCTCTAAAAAATGTACTTGACAAATAAAAGTGTCCGTTATATTATATAGGACATAAATAGGGGAAGATATATAAGTCATCCCATAATCTATAATACTAAAAGACATGTATGATAAAGGACATAAAAGAATGAGAATGCTTTCTGCAGTTGACTCAGACAGAGTATCTTACGGCTTGAGTTTATATGAAGATAAGCGTGATAACGTCATACTAAGTTCAGAAATTGGAACTAGTGACTTTGTTGAATTTGTACACAAGAAGGCAGAGAAACATGTAGCTGTCTCTTATATGTTTACAAATTTTCTTTCGGACACAGAGCCGCTCAAGTGGAAGCTACGCGAAACCGCACTCTCTTTTCTTTCGGACATTTACACACTTAGTTCAAGCAAGCAAAAGGGAGCGTATGGGCTCACGGACATCCTATCTTCAGTTGATGAAATGCGATCACTATATAGGATCATGCGAACGGCAGGGCATATATCTCAAATGAATGCGGACTTTATAGACGAGGAGTTAAACAGTATTCAGAGCACTATAAGCAAGCGTCTTAATAGAACAGAACCTGCACAAAACGTTATCATTGACAAAGCAATATTTAACATAGATAAAATAAAAGAAAGCACGGACACAACAATAAAGGACAACAATATATATAAAGGACACAAAGCTTTAGCCAAGACAGCGTCCTCTAAAGAACAACAAAAAGTACAGTCGTACAATAGTAAAATTGTCTCTGACAATAAAGACAAAGTAGAATTTAGAAAAAAAATAAAACAGCAACCTGCTCGTGCGGATGGTGCAAATAGGAAAACAAACAAAGAGGCACGCAGGGAGTCAATTAAGAATATTCTTCAAGAGCGTGGCAAGTTGACAATAAAAGACATCGCAGTAGCCATTAGCGGATGCAGTGAAAAAACAATACAACGAGAGCTCAGGGTTCTTATAAAAGACAAAATAATTAAACGCGAAGGAGAGCGACGATGGAGCGTGTACTCACTTAAGTAAGAACAACAACTTAAATTTAATATTATAAAGGACAATAAAAACCGCTACGAAGCTAAAAGTAGCGGTTTTTACTATTGACTGTTACTTTTTTAAAAATACATGCATATTTAAGCTAGGAGGAAAGTATTTTAACTGATTATAAGCCCTAAGAATGGTTGATTTTTA
>ENA-ORDP01000583-ORDP01000583.1-marine-sediment-metagenome-genome-assembly--contig:-NODE-583-length-23186-cov-3.507068_pt1 | contig 23186 bp, 23 predicted proteins | sample MGYA00248627_ERZ508539 | MGnify/ENA primary metagenome ERZ508539 (study PRJEB26208, sample SAMN05571518) | marine sediment metagenome | biome: deep sea; feature: Hydrothermal vent; material... | reverse complement strand
CCTGAGCACAGGCTTTAATCAACAGTATCACATCAGTATCAGTAGCATAGGCTCTTGGGGGGGTATAGGTTATGGAACTCTGAGGATGTAAGGACGAAATAAGTTCGAGATAAAACTCTTTAAACCCGGGGATGTCCGCCAATGCGTCTTCTGGTCGATGTTTTGATTTGCGCCTAACCAGTTCTTCATCGCTATAGCCCAAAATCCCAATGGAGTACAAGCGTGCACTCAGATCCAGGAAATATGAAGAAGTTAACGTCTGAATATCTTTTCCAATATCAATGTAATGCAACTCTCCATTCGACGAGAACATCAGATTGTCACGCTTAATATTTAAAGGCGCGAGACCAGCGAGATAGAAGACTTTGAGGAAGTCGATAACTTTTTGTTTCTCGATCAACTGGCTTGCCTTTTCCTCATACACTTCCGTGCTGATGAATTGCCACCCGTTTTCTGTCTTATTCCAATAACCGGAAGGAATTGGCAAGTGTTTTTTATCTAAAAGCTTACCTAGTCGAGATGCATTTTCATCACTCATGGCCCAAGGATAAAACTCTTTGATGGTTCGTTCACCTTCTCGGGTGACCAATCCTTCCATCCCAAATCCCAATAATCGTCCATTACTCTTCTGTGCGCACCGAATTCTATTTGCAACCCAGGCGAGTTTCTTCCGGCTGCTTTTCCAATCTCCCTGTATTTTGTTAGAGCTGGTGGTTTTACCATTCAGTGAATAAATCGAATACAAGGGGGCAGAAACAATACTGACCTGTTCTGGGTACAATAATAGCAATCTGACCAAAAGCCAGTGATCTTCGGCGCTACGAATCCCTGGGTAACGTATACTTGTTTGTGTTTTTAACAACAAATTGCAAGATGGTAACTCTTGCTTTTGATTACCATTGCAAAAAGCATCGATAAAATCGACGAGCCGGTCCCGGTCTAATAGGATATCAGCAGACGCTATATTTTTATCCGCCAGAATAGCTCCATCATTAGCCAGTGCATTGCTGCCAATTACAGCGTAAATATCTTCAGATACGGCTTTTTCGTAAAGTGCTTCCAAGCTTTCATTACAGTAAAACAAGTCGTCAGCGTCTAAACGCGCAATCCAGCTAATTTGTTTCTGTGAGTCCGCCCAGTCCAGGATCATATTGCGAGATCGCGATGGAGATCCACAATCCGCTTTGAGAATGGTGATCGCCGGATGAGATAATATACCATCTAAAAGCTCAAGCCATGGGGCATTAGACTGATCATCCAAAATGACAATTTGGGCATCTCCTTTTTTTACCAAGGTTTGCTCAAGTGCGCTAGATAACGCTTTAACAAGGTGCTCTGGCTGATTTCTATGGCTGATTGCTATCGCAACCGATGCCCTTTTATAATGCTCCTGTGCGGCTTTCAGATAGGTGAGGTTGCGCGAAGACAAAATCTTGTGAATATGCTGAGGCTGTTTCGATTGCAAGTTTACATTCCCTGTAAGAGTTCTTTTATTTGATCACGCTGTGGATGAAAAAGTGATTCCATTCTCAGGAAGAATTTCTCTTTCTGTAGTGAATCCATTCGATGTTCATACATAGATAAAAACTGAGATGCTCCCATAAGCTTTTGTTTGGAGCATGCTGCTGATAACGCATCAGGTCGATGGTTTATTTGCCAGTAGACAGAAGCAGATCGTGTGTAGTTTATCGTGGCGTTCTTGTTTTCAAGCGCGCGTATCGCGAGGTCTCGATCATTGCAGCTGATCAGGCCATCTGTGAAACCTCCAATAGCTTGAAAAAAGGAGAGACGAATAAAGGTATTTGATCCTTGCCAGCCTGGGTTTCCTGTTAAAAAGTCATTTGCACATATATCTTCAGGTATATTTGAATCTAGGATATTCCCATTTTTGACGATATTGATTCCCGACAGTACGATATCTGCTTTTCCAGAATCAGAAGCGATTAAACAATCAGATAAATGGCTTTCATTCCACTCATCATCGTCATCAATGATGCTTAAATAACAATCATTGAAATGAGTGGCAATCACGTCTACACCTGTGTTCCAGCTTCCAGCCGCACCGGGGCTATTCTTATTCTTCACCGAGATCAACTTAACGTCAGGAATTGCCTGCTGAAGGGCCTCATGTTCTTTGACAGTTAGCTTTCTTCGGTCAGAAGCAACAACAATGAGTTCTGGCTTATGTCTTTGCATGCTCAGGGATTTCAGAGCGTGTTTTTGCAGTAACTCTAAGCGAGGAGTTGTTGCTATGAGAACTGCAACTGGCGTTTTATTCATACCTTCGTGTTACTTTTGTTAGGCATGGGTTTGTGGTGGCTTGATCAGTGATTCGGCAGGAATACCCAAACCATCATGGAGCTTCCAGATCATTTTCAAGGTAAGCGAGCGTTTGCGGTTTAAAATCTCATAGACGCGGTTACTCTTACCGATCATAGGCTCCAAATCTTTCACAGTTAAGCCTTTGCGCTCCATTTCAAACTTAATGGCTTCCACAGGGTCGGGCAGATCCATTGGGAAGTTTTTCGCTTCATAAGCCTCAATAAGCGTGACCATCACATCCAGTTTTTCACCTTCTGGTGTGTCGGGTGCAGCCATCATCAGGCTTTCGACTTCTTTTAAAATTTCTCCGGCATGTTCATTCACTAAATAGTTTGCACATCAATCTTATCGTACTGAGCATGGGTGCCGATAAATCGGATATACACGACCCGGTAGGCATAGTTTATCCATACGACGAGTCGGCACTTATTGCCAGCAATATTAAACACGATTCGTTCATCCTTCAGAATCTTGACATTTCGCAAGTCCTGTTTTACATCAGCAGGTGCGTTCGAGTCGGCATTCAGCGTATGGCGATACCATGCTAGTGTTGCTTCCCTGGCATCCATATATTTTGGATCGTTCTCCCAAAATGCTTTCAATGTCGATAAGGCGATGATTCTCATAGGTCAAACAATAGTCCCATTATGGGACTGTTTAAAGTCTTTAAATAGGGGAATTAAAATCCCCCGCCTTTAGTACCTTAGAAATAATTTTCTGTGTACTTTGCAGAAAATTATTTCGTGAAGGTACTTATCTTGTGGTTTATCCAGGTTAGGCGGCAACGTTGCTTTTACTCCCTCTCCCAATCTTGGGAGAGGGAGCCATCGGCCGTATGGCCGATCAATCCGGCTTTTAGCCGTAAGCCGAAGCCACCGGCTTTAGCCGGTGGTGTATTCATTGAATCCGATGGCCATTTTAAGTAAAGCGCCAACCAAAGTTTTCAATATTGTTTATATTTGAGCGTTAGCTTGCTAAGTTTGCGACGTTATCCCCCCTTTTTCACGACGAATACGAAGAATAAGCGACAAATAAAGTGTTTATATGTCGCCAAAATGCTTTTCGCGACATATAATCTGATGCATGCCTAAAAAAATTCCCGAGCAAGAGCTTGAGGCTATTGTTGCTATCGTGGCGGATCATCCTGATAGCGTGCCGGTCAAGACCATTCGTGATGGGCTGGAATTCGATCTTCCGCCCCGGATGCTGCAGCGCCGTCTGGCATTACTGGTCAAACAGAAGCGGCTGATTGTCGAGGGCCGTGGTCGGGGCAGTCGCTATCGGCTGCCTGCTATTGCTGGTGAGGGTCGCGCTGTTTCAGGTAAAGCGCAATCGGAAGCGCGTGGCGGGGTTTACGTACCGATTTCATCCGAGGGGGAGGCCATCAAACAAGCCGTCCGCGAACCGATTCAGAAGCGGATTCCAGTCGGATACAATCGGGTTTTCCTTGAGGAATACCGACCCAACGATACCTTTTATCTTTCAGCAGAAACACGGCAGCATCTTCTTGAGATGGGACGCTCACCCGATGGTCAGCGCCTGGCTGGAACGTATGCACGGCGGATATTCAATCGCTTGCTAATTGATCTGTCCTGGAATTCCAGCCGTCTTGAGGGCAATACGTACTCACTACTTGAAACCGAACGTCTGCTTGAATTGGGAGAGGCCGCCGAAGGTAAAGATGTCCTGGAAGCGCAGATGATTCTGAACCACAAGGCCGCCATCGAGTTGTTAGTTGATCAGGCCACCGAAGTTGGCTTTAATCGTTATACCATTCTTAACCTGCATGCCTTGCTATCGGATAACCTGCTTGCTGATCCACAAGCTTGCGGGCGCTTACGCAGCATTGCAGTAAACATCAGTGGTACAGTCTACCATCCGCTGGAAGTACCGCAGTTGATTGATGAATGCTTCCAGCAAGTTCTCGACATCGCTGCAGCAATAACCGACCCATTCGAGCAAGCCTTCTTTGCGATGATCCATTTTTCCTATTTGCAACCATTTGAGGATGTGAATAAACGTGTTTCGCGCCTTGCCGCGAATTTGCCACTTATCCGTGAGAACCTGAGTCCACTGTCGTTTGTGGACGTGCCTGAGCAAGCTTATATAGAAGGGTTGCTGGGAGTATATGAACTCAATCGAGTCGAGTTACTGCGCGATGTGTTCATCTGGGCTTATGAGCGCTCGTGTGCGCGCTACTCAGCCGTGTGCCAGTCGTTAGGAGAACCTGATCCTTTTCGTTTGAGATATCGTACATTGGTGGCTGAGATCGTCGCCGAGATCGTTCGCAGTGGCATGGATAAGAAGACCGCAGCAGCCTTTATCAAGCAGCGTGCTATGGAGGGCGTGCCACAAGAGGATCGCGCGCGCTTCATCGAGGTGGTGGAAACGGAAGCAATGAGCCTACATGAAGGAAACATTGCGCGTTATCGTTTGCGTCCATTGCAATACCAGGCGTGGAAGAAAACATGGTGTTGAGGTCGTATTGGTAAGATATGCCAAAATCTTCCGACTGTGTAAGCATAAAATCATTTTTCTCATCGCTGCGAGCAGTCTTCGTGCAGTTTTCTTTCCAGCCGTCTCCCAACAAGATACCAGTAGCCTTAATAAACAAAAAGATCCTTTTTATATTGTTCATCGGTTGCTCCATGTGAATCCAGGATGAGAACAGCGTGTCTCAGTATAGGTATAGCATCAGTGTAGAAGAAGGCCGTGGAACGGGTTGGCGAGTTGCAGACCCGATAGTTCAGGCTCACGGTATGAGCCTATATAATTAAGGTATAAATAAATCAGCATACTACGAAACGGTCAATTATTGACCGTTTCATGAGTATCTGGTGGTAAGTGAGGAGGGTTGATCTTTCCCCTTGTCCCGAAATCCAGTAGGGTTGTTGTGATGGGCACATAGGGGCAGGTGTGTCTAGTTGGGAGGAGAAGGTTTCGTTAATGGTGTGTTTTCGGAACTGCAAACTGACCATTTCAACAAAATACGCTATAATGTCTCATTGAGGGGGGAGGAGGCATCATTATGAGCAATCACACTATTTCTGCCAATTTACTCAGAACTCGCAAAGATCGTGGGCTGAGTCAGGAACAACTTGCCCAAAATTCGGGTTTGTCCCGTGGTGCCTATCGCAACCTTGAAAAAGGCCGTGCTGAGCCACGGACTGATACCCTGAAATCGATAGCTTCAGCACTTGGCGTCCCTTTAAAAGAACTTTTGATCCCTGTCCGCGCCCTGGCGAGTGTGCGTTTTCGCTCACTGAAGCGACTTAAGAGTCGAGATCAGGTCCTGGCCGATGTTACCCGCTGGCTGGGCAATTTTGCCGATCTTGAAGAGCTTACTGGCGAAAAGCCCGAGCATGATCTGAAAACCTTGTGGGTGGCCATAAAGCGTAAGAAAACTTTGGAAATAAAAACAGTTGCGGCGTTAGTTCGGCAGCATGTTGGTCTAGCTGATCGTGAGCCCGTGCATGACATCTGTGGTTTGCTGGAATCCATGGGGGTGAAGGTGTATTCCGTCTCTGTTGCGAATGATGCTTTCATGGGACTTTCAGTTAGTGAGGATGATGGTGGCCCTGCGGTTATTGTCAACACCTGGGAGCGTTTGCCGGTCGAAACCTGGATTTTTAGTGCGGCGCATGAATTAGGACATTTACTGCTGCATTTGGGGGCCTACGATGTTGGCGAAGAGCAGGAAGATAACGCTCAGGAAGCAGAGGCAGATGAATTTGCTTCCCATTTTCTGATGCCAGAAGAGGTGTTCAGCAAAGAGTGGGAAGATACTGCCGGTTTGTCTCTGGTCGATCGTGTTATGAAAGTAAAACGTGTTTTTCGTGTGAGTTGGAGAACTGTATTGTTCAGGGTTGCTCAGGGTTTACCCGCAGAGCGACGTCTTCTGGTTTGGCAACGCTTCAATCATGAATTCAAAAAGCGTAAAGGCCGTTCATTGCTCAAGCATGATGAGCCATTTGGAATTGAACGAGAAATCTATCAAACTCCCCATGGTGCCAGGCCAGTGGGTGTGGAACCGGAAGGAATGAATCCACATGACTTCCAGGAGGACCGGCTGTCTCGTCTGGTACGCAAAGCGGTTGAAGAAGATATCATTTCCTTGTCTCGTGCAGCGGAAATTCTGCAAATCCCACTCAATCATATGAGAGAACTATCAGCCTCATGGTTAGCATAGGCTGGTTTTGTGCTATTAATCGTTGCATAAGTATTTGCATCATAACCCCCTCGCCCTTCGGGAGAGGGCTGGGGTGAGGGTATAAAATACAAGCGAATATTTATGCAACGATTAATACTTATTGTCGATGCCCAATGTTTTAATTGACTACGCAAATAGTGAGCTCAGCGTGTTAACGTTAGCCGCTCACCATATTGGACCCCTTTATGTTCCCAATGTGGTTCTGGATGAGGTGGAACAGTTAACGGAAGGTGACTGTGAGAGTTTTGGCCTGACGGTTTTAGATGAACCGGTTGAAATTTTATTGGCTGCGGGTGAAAAACGAGGGGCATTATCATTCGAAGATCATGTTTGTCTTCTTCTCGCCAAAGACAATGACTGGATATGCGTGTCGAATGATAAGCCTTTACACCGTGCATGCGATTCATATCAGTAACCCGAAGCATGTGACGCTAGAAATTATTGAAGAATTCAGAATAATGCACAAGGCAGCAGTAACAATAGTTGACTACAGGGATACCTCAGGGTCAGAGCGAAATAAATATGAATTTGTTAAGATATGTGTATCCATCTATACAGCGAGTTTGAATGAAACGACAGCTATTATTCGATTTTATGAACGTAATTAATCGCTTAGGGAAACTCTGATTAATTCCGTCGTTCATTAATTCTGCCGTTCGTGGTGAGCGAAGTCGAACCATGAACACTGGAGCCAACAAGAGCAGCATGTTAGATGTTGCATCCTTCGACTTCGCTCAGGACGAACGGAATTAATCAGAGCTTCCTTCCCGCTGTTTGCAGCGAAAAACAGTAGGATGGGTAGAGCGAAGAGAAACCCATCAACACGTTACAGATTAATACCCCGCCAGCTTGCTGCGGTGTAGTTTATTAATAAAAGGGTTCATACAACGTTCGTCAACTCAAGATGCTGGTTAACCGGATCGTGCGCGTAGCAGCAGGTGGCCGTCAGATCGGCGAGAGTGATTTCAAAAAGGCGTTGAAATACAGTCTGATTAATCCAGACAAGCAATAAAAGTTGACTCGCAGGAATGTTTTCATGGATTTTACTATTTTGTAGACATGGTATGACTGATAATACTGCAAGCTTGCCAGCGTGACCTTGAGCTTCTGAATGTACTGCAATAGGGGCTTCTAGAATAATTGGAAGAGAGCGGAATGGAGATCACAGAATTATTGCAGAATAAAGCTGGAATGGAAGGCGGCGAATATCCGAAAGAAGTCCTGTCGCTTCCTGTCAGCCGTTACCAGTTTATATTCCGGGCAGAGGAGGATATCCGCCTGCCTGCGTATGCAGGATCTGCCTGGCGGGGGGTGTTCGGGCATGGTTTGAAGCGCAGTTTGTGCGTCACCAAACGTAAGGATTGCCCGGGTTGCCTGCTTTGGCGCAACTGTGTTTACGCCTATCTCTTTGAAACGCCCCCGCCACAGGGTTCAGCTAAATTACGTCGTTATCCTGCCGCACCGCACCCCTTTGTACTGGAGCCTGATGAAGGGGCGCGGGTTATCTCAGTGGGTGAACATCTGCAGCTCGGTTGTGTTCTGATCGGTCGTGCAAATACACAGCTTCCATATATTGTGCAGGCCTTCCGATTAGCTGGGCAAAAGGGTGTCGGGCAGGGCAACGGTCGTTTCTCGGTGGAGAAGGTGTACCAGGAGCGCCAACTGGGTTCCACAGACTGGGAGGTAATTCTTGATCGGGGGGAGGAGTTGCTCAGGTCGTTGACAATAGAACCTCCACATATACCTCCGTTGCCGGAGTCCGTCGTCATCCGGTTCCGGACGCCGTTGCGAGTGCAACGCGATGGAAGTCTCATCGGCCCAGAAGATTTCGCCTTTCACGACCTTTTCCGAACACTCCTGCGCCGGCTATCACTGCTGAGCTATTTTCACACAAATGATCCTTGGGAACTTGATTTCAAGGGCTTGAACCAGGCTTCGAGAGTTGTGCCAATCCGTAAAAAGCGCCTGCGGTGGGGGAAATGGATCCGATATTCTTCCCGGCAGCAGACAGAGATACAAATGGATGGCGTGCAGGGGGAGGTGGTTCTGGATGGCGCGTTGTTCGAATCGTTCTGGCCCTTTTTGTGGCTGGGCCAATGGACTCATGCAGGCAAGGGAGCAGTAATGGGGCTTGGCCGTTACACGCTGGAAGATATCGCAAGCTTGCCGAATTCGGGCTGAAATGCGTGGTATCTCATAATGCATATTAATGGAAATCAACTTGAGGAAGTTTATAGCCAGGGAAATCAGGATTGGCCTGTTTCACCTACGGATTCCGATGAGATGACAAAATTATCTCCAGAAAATAAACCGGCTTCACCAGCGGCTTATCCCACGCGCATTTTGCTGGCGGTAACAGGCCTCTCGCCCCAGGTTGTGACTGAGACCCTTTACGCACTCGCCATCACGGGTGACGAGGCATTTATTCCGACTGAGATCCATCTGCTTACTACAGTCGAAGGTGCTGAGCGTGCACGGCTGTCGCTATTACATCCAGAAACCGGTCGGTTTAATCACTTACGTCATGATTACGGATTGCCGAATATTCATTTCGACGAGAACAACATCCATGTCGTACGCGGGGCGGGTGATGTCTTCCTGAATGATATCCGCACACCGCAAGAGAATGAACAGACAGCCGATCAGATCATCGAACTGGTTCGTAAGCTGACGGGTGATTCCGATAGCGCCGTGCATGCATCTATAGCAGGTGGACGCAAGACCATGGGTTTCTATCTCGGTTACGCCCTTTCCCTGTATGGGCGAGCGCAGGATCGGCTTTCCCACGTACTGGTTTCAGCCCCATTTGAATCCCATCCCGATTTCTATTACCCGACGAAAAATAGCCGGGTGATCTATACACCAGGCCCTGACAGCAGGCCTCTGGATACCAGCCAGGCGGAAGTCACCCTGGCCGAGATCCCCTTCGTGCGGTTGCGTCACGGCTTGCCGGATAAATTGCTGCAAGGGAGCTCAAGTTTCAGTGCAGCAGTGGCCGCTGCCCAGCAAGTCCTCGGTCCCACTCATCTGAACATTGACCTTGAAGGCAAAGTGATCGATGCCGGAGGAATAAGCATCGTTCTGCCACCGGCGGAACTGGCTTTTCTAAGCTGGTTCGCACGCCGCAAGGTAAAAGGTTGTGACCCGCTCGGATGCCCGTCCGATGGCGCCCCCGAACAGGAATATGCTGATGAATACCTGCGTGAATATGAACATATCGCCGACCCACTCGCCAGCGGAACAGCAAAGCGGCTGCAACATGGCATGGACAAGGCCTTCTTCGAGGAGAAAAAGGCCAAATTGCACCGCTGGTTAAGGGAAGCCCTGGGGCCAGAGGGTACGTTGCGCTATGGCATTCAGGGGCTTGGCAGGCCTAGAATGTACAAATTATCGGTTGATTCTGGGGTGATTGAGTGGTGTGTGAACAAGGATAGATTGCTTAAATAACGTATTTTACGCTTGAATATAAGGTTCTCTAGCGTGGGATCGAACTAAAGGAATTGGCGCTATGATTGTGACTGTCCATACTTATCTATTTGAAGCAAAGTCAATCCAGACTTTTATTCTGGCTACTAACCGCCTGAAAGAGATCGTTGGTGGTAGCGAGATGGTTGAAGTACTGGCCGACTCTCTGCTTGACAAGGTTCTCGAAGCAATAGGAGGAAAAGACAATATCGTGTTCTCTCGCCGTGGAGGCGGGGCCTTTTTTGCTTTCAGCGAGGATAAAACTGCGATTGATCAGCTTGCCAGCCTATGGCCACTATGTGTAAGGCAGCATGTTCCAGGCTTGTCTTTTGTTCAAGCCCGAAGCCAAGGCAAAACCGCTTTAGCAGCCTTTGAAGAAGCGCATAATAAAATGCTGGTTAACCGGAACAGGGTGCTGGCCCGGTTGCCTCAGGCGTCCCCATTCGCCGTAAGGAACAGGCGAACTGGTGAACCTGCTTCAGTATCCAGTTATACCAAAGGAAAGAACGAACCAGTAGATACAGTAACCGCCCGCAAGCACGCCTTTGCCACATGTAATTTACTGACTAGCCGTTTCGTATCAGACGAAACTGAGAATGGGCGAACATGGCCGCTGAATCTCAGCCCCAGTGAGGGAGAGGAAAATGAGCTCGACTTTCCATTTATTGGAGAGAATCACACCATTGGTCTAGTGCATGCTGATGGCAACGGCCTTGGTCAGTTGTTGATGAATCTTGCCAAAATCGTCAAAGAAAAACCGGCTAAGTACGTGGCTATCTTCCACGGTTTCTCCGAAGCAATAAGTGGCGCCACTGTAGCTGCTGCACAACGTGCCACCCAGGAAGTGCTTGAACCGAAGACTTGTAACACCTATCCGGCCCGGCCCATCGTTCTGGGTGGCGATGACCTGACTATTATCGTCCGAGCCGACTTAGCGCTTCCTTTTACCCGCGCCTTTCTCGCCGCTTTTGCCGAGGAAAGCGAGACACGGCTTACTACACTCAAAAACAAATTTGGCTTGTCTGGCTTGCCGGATCGCCTTACAGCCTGCGCCGGTATCGTATACGCAAAAGCAAGCCAGCCTTTCCACATGCTGCATGGTTTGGCGGAAGGCTTGTGCAAACATGCCAAGACGCTTGCTAAGGCTAACAACCAGACAGAAACACCTTCCAGCCTCTGTTTCCACCGTGTTTCCACTGCGCTTATTGATGACTACGGAACGATACTGAAAAGTGAGCTGACTGCCGGTCAATTCCGTCACACGTTGGAATGCTACGCGATTGAGGCGGTTAAAGGACTCCCCCAGATAAAATATCTCCTGGATTTGCAGGATTTACTTGCCGACCCGAATCTCTCGCAGGGTGGTAGTCGCGAACTGTTGGGGCTGATTGGCCGCGATCCTAAGCAAGCCAAACGCCACTACGCCCGCTGGCGCGAAATAATGGAGGACAGGCATAACGACAAGTTAATGACGTTTGATAGCTTGCTAGAAGAACTCGCCGTCATCAAAAGCGATTCCGATTTGCCATATAGCGATACAACGGGTGACGGACTGCGGCACTCGCCGCTGGGTGATGCCATCACCTTGTGCTCCGTAGGTAATTTAGCGGAAACGGATGCTGAAAACTCCATCAATGAGGAGATCGCTCAATGGGCCACACACTGAAGATCGAGATCCTGAGCTATTGGCATCCCGGTACGGGGCGTGGGCAAGGTAGCCATCTGGATGCTGTTACCCACCGGAGCGGCGACGGTTTACCTTGTTTGCCAGGGCGCACTGTAAAGGGTCTGTTGCGTGACGCTGTACATCGTTGGGAGAGTTTTGGCGGTTTTGAGTCAGCAGAATCGCCCAAGCCATCTATTACCGAACAACTCTTCGGTCCGTATGGAACAGAGGGGGTTAAAACCTGGCCGGGCTTGCTGCGCTTTTCGGATGCAACGCTTCCTGAGTCCGATGTGGATTATTTGTCCGACAAACCAAAGCTGGTAGATGGTTTTTACCGCAGCCACTTCGCCATAGAAATCGAACATGACACTGGTACAGCTGAGAAACAGAGCCTGCGAGGCATCGAGTTGGTGGTGCCGCTTACGCTTTATGCCCAAATAGACCAGGTACCTAATGCTAGCCACTCCGGCTTAGCAACGGCTTGGCCAGAAAAGCTTAATGAGGCACTGCCACTGGTGCGTGCCGTGGGTGCAAATCGCTCGCGAGGCCTGGGGCGGGCGGTTCTGACACTGGAGGGGGGGGGCAATGAAAGGTTTTGATCTCACAATAACCCTGAAAGACGATTGCGTCTTAAGCGAGCGTGCCACCACCGAAGGTGGCCATGCAGGATTGGACTATCTGCCCGGCGCTACGCTACTGGGCGCTGCCGCGGTGAAGTTATACCGGGATCCAGAGGTTTCCAAGGAAGGCACTTTCACCCTGTTTCATTCCGGCCAGGTGCGTTTTGGTAATGGGCTGCCCGTAAGCAGATCGGGCGAGACATCTTGGCCAGTACCGCTCACTTGGCACCACGTCAAAGGAGTGACCGTTGAAAACAAGGGGCGCCTGAATGGTCATTTGATCTGGAGTTTGGGTGGCGAGAGAAATATCCCAGAGAATAAACAGCCTCAGCAGCTGCGTGCAGGTTATGTGACGACAAGCGGCATCTTGGTGAAGCCGAAAAAATCGTTACGCATAAAGACCGCGATTAACCCGGAGACGGGGCGCGCTTTTGGTGCCATGCTGTTTGGCTACGACGCACTGCACGCAGGGCAGACTTTTCGTGCCCACATCAGCGTCGATGAGAATGTGTCGGATGACTTGTTGAACAAGGTAAAGCAGGCACTCTGCGGCGAATTATTATTGGGCCGCTCCCGTAGCGCCGAGTACGGCAGAGTACAGGCAGAAAGAAAGCCTTTAAGTAAAATTAATCAACAGGAAAATAATTCCAAGCGCATCACCCTGTGGCTGCTCTCTGACCTTGCAGCGCTGGATAACCTGGGGCAGCCAACACTTTTTCCAAACCCCGAATGGCTTGGGCTACCCGAGGGTGAATTGATTGTCGGTGATAGCAATATTCGTACTCGCAGCTACTCTCCGTGGAACGCCAAGCGAGGTGGTCCGGATCTTGAGCGACAGGTGATCTCCCAGGGGAGTGTGCTGGTATTCAACTTGAAATCCCCTCTGGACGGAACACACTGCATGCACATTACCGGGGGCCTGGGGGTGTATAGAGAAGCGGGGCTGGGTCAAGTATGGCTGAATCCCCCACTTCTGGAGAAAAAGCAGCCTGAATTTTCGAATTCACCAGAAAAAGAGGCGCCAGCCGACCCGGCAAATGGAAACAAGAAGAGTCCCCTCATTGAGTGGCTGGAGTTACAGCAAAAATCCGGGGAAGTTGACTTCGCTATTCCGGCTAGAGGTCTGGCAAAAAAATATCGTGGATTACTTGCCTCCGCCCGCAAACTTAAAGGTCTGGATAACAAAACAGAAGTGGGCCCATCTCACAGCCAGTGGGGCAGTGTGTTGGCTTTGGCAAAAAGTCCGGCAGAGGATTTCACGGTCAGGCTTTTCGATAACGAAAACGGCCCCTGCAAACCCAAGATGCCGGGGTGGCGGGATGAACACTGGGATGAGGACAACAAATACCCCCGAAGTTTTGCGCAATGGCTGCGGGACATTTTGGGAAAAGACCCAGATCCCCACTTGGTCCGCAACCTCGCCCGCGAAGTCATGGATGTGATCAAAAAGGAGGCCCGGCAATGACCCCTGACCTCAAACAGTTTTACCTGGCTCGCCTGTCGCTGGAGGCAGTTACTCCTCTTTCCATCACCAGCGGCGGCGCCGATGGCGTATTCGACGTGTCACTGGTGCGCGATGCCAACGGACTACCGGCCCTGCCGGGTTCAGCCATCGCTGGCGTATTGCGCCATCTCTACTGGCAAACTTATGGCGAAGAGGCCATGAGAGAGATTTTTGGCTACCAGGAACGTGTAGAGGGTGAACTCTCTCGCCTGCATGTTTCCTGGGGTGCGATTCAGAACAGCGAAGGCAAGCCTGTCGAAGGTCTGCTGCTGGGCGAATCAGGAACAGAGCGAAAAACAGATTCGTTGCTTAAGGCGGCGCTCGATGCCGGGGAAGACCCCGTCCATCGCGACCGGGTGCGCATAGGTCACCGGGGTGCAGCGGCGAAGACCGCCAAGTTTGATCGCACCGTGTTGTCTGCGGGCTACCGCTTTAGTGCCGAACTCTCTCTCTGGAGCGACAAGAAGAATGATGACCACTGGCAACAGGTACTTGACCTGCTCCGGCATCCCCTGTTCCGGCTGGGCGGCGGCACCCGCGCGGGGCTGGGGCGGATCAAGGCTGTCAGTGTCCACACTGCCCACTTCGATTTGGGTTGTGAAAACGATCGCAAGCGGTTCAGTGATCTCGGGCGTGGGCTGAGTGAAGTAGCAGGTTTGTCGAAAATGGAACAACATTCTGGCCACAAACAGGAAGCTAGATTTCTTATCGCTACCATCACACTCAGACCGCGCAGCTTCTGGCGTATCGGTCAGGGTGACACCCCCCACAAATTCGACAGAAAAGAGAAGAAGCCTGCCGACCTGCTGCCCAAAGTGGAGCCCCGCGTAATCTGGGAGGATGGCAAAGCTCGGATCTGCGGTGCAGAGCTGCTTATTCCCGCCTCCAGCATCAAAGGTGTATTGGCCCACCGGACGGCTTATCACGCCAACCGTCTGGCTCAACCTCCACGCTGGGCGGAAGAAATAAAAAACTTGGCTGACTACGACAAATCCGACCATTGGCCCGAAGTACGCGAGCTGTTTGGCTATGCCCGAGATGATAAAACCACAAAGGAAGGAGAAAAGGCCGGACAGGCGGGCCATTTGTTCCTCGATGATACGTTTCTCAGTTTCACTACCAATGATCTGGAACTGATGATGCACAACGCCATCGACCGCTTTACCGGCGGAGTCCGCGAACACATGCTGTTTTCGGAAGAGCTGGTCTGGAAAAAGGAGATTGCCGTTAAATTTACCATCGACATTCAAGGTATTTCCGATGGCGCCCGCAACGCGCTGCGTCTTGCACTGGATGACCTCATCAAAGGCCGCCTAGCCATCGGTGGCGGCTCCGGCAAGGGGCACGGGTTCTGTGAAGGTGACATTAAATGGCCCGACGGTGGCGGTTGGATCAATGCTTCCATATCAAAAGAAACAGAAAAGGAGGTGGTCTGATGGATGCTCATACCCTGCTTGAGCTGTACCACAAAGTGGCCGGCGGTGAGAACAGGTTGCCGAAGATGGAAAATCAGACCTTCACGTTGAAGGCCACCCCCATTGAGCCACCTTTGGCCAGTGCTGAAGAGGCGTACAGCGCGCTTGAAGATTTCAGCCCCACCCAGGGCTGGGTCGGCTTTCAGTCCGTTGATCGCAGTTTCACCGCTGGTGACTTGCCGCCTATGGATATTGAAACCGGCAAGCTGTTAGCTGCCGAAGCGGTGAACGCCAAGGGCGAATCGCTGCACATCCGTTACGATGGCGCCGGTGGCTGGATTGGTGCCCGTTATGTGGCTGTGGTGGGTGGCGACCGTCTGGCCGACATAATGGTTCATTTTGCCAACGGCAAGACCAACGACAAGAAACTTGGAAAGCTGCGTTATCGCCGTTTCTGGCGTATTGATCCGGAGCACGGCACTGAGCCGTACGCCGCCTGTTTTATCGGTTTTGGAGAAGAGTGAGGAGGAAGTCATGCCCAGAAGTGGACAACGACCAAACCAACGTTCAGCAGATCAACGGAGAGGAAGCAGACAACCGGGGCAAGAGGCTAACGGGCGCGATGTTGGTAATGAAGGTCTCGGCCCCTGCCCGGGTGGGGTTAGCAAAGAGAATATGGAGGCAATCTCTGCTCCTTATAACTTTGTTCCCCTGGCCGACTGGGTACATATTCCAGAGTGGAAAGATCAAGTCTCCCACGACCTGCCATTCAGGGATGGCTTCTGTGGTGAGATTGCTTATCGCCTAGTGGCTGAAAGCCCGCTGTTGGTAGGCGGGAATCAGCAAGGTGACAACGGCGATAATCCCGGTGAGGTGAAATTTTTCAAGACTCCAGATGGCTATGCCATCCCCGGTTCCAGCCTCAAGGGTATGCTACGCGCGGTGGTGGAGATCGCTGGTTTCGGACGGTTTCGGATGGTGGATGATGGTCGGCCCGGTCTGCGGGATATCACCGGCAGATTTGTCGCTGATTCCTATGCTGCAAAATTACGTGGCGATACACATAACCAAGACAAAGTGCGTGCTGGCTTCCTGCACCAGCGGGACGACGGTGGGTACGTTATTATTCCCTGCAAGATGGTGCGATTGGATCATCGCAAGCTGGCTGGGTGGTTGGATGTCCAAGAAATTAAAATGGTAAAAGGCAGGGATGGCAATGAAAAGCAAGTAAAGACACCGATTTTTAACAGGGATAAACATAGAGCGGTGGCAAAGAAATATCAGCGATGGGAGGAGTTGTGTAAGCAGAATCATGTCACCCACAACCTGATTCAGGTGAGTATTACAGACGGTCAGGTTACTGATCTCTGTGGGTCAATCGATGCAGTTCCGGTGTTGACCGGTCAAATCTCTGATTTCAGGGATGATAAACCACACGGCAATAGAAAAGGGAAATACAAGGATTTCGTTTTCTATGAGCCTGATGAAAAAAAACCTGTTCAGGTTCCTGATGCGAGCTGGCGTGATTTTCTGCGGATTCATGGTGATGAGGAAAAAGGGAAGCGGGCCGAAGAGATGTCATGGCCCGGTTACTGGAAGAAGAAATTCCGTGGTGGTGAGCAGGTGCCGGTCTTTTATGTTCAGGATGGATGTCTGCTGCGTATTGGTCTCGCCTATATGCCCAAGCTGGCAGGCGATTTCTCCCTCCACAATATGATCGAACATTCCAGCAATGAGCACCTGCAACCGTCTGGGCAGGAATATGGATATGACTTGGCCGACCTTCTTTTTGGTGTCACCAACGGCAACAAACAGGACGATTCCTTGCGTGGCCGGGTGAGCTGTGAGACGGCGCTGGTGGAGGGAGAACCGCAGGTTGAGCAGCAGCCAGATACGATACTCAACAGCCCCAAGCCAACGTATTTCCCCAACTATATTACTCAGGACACCAACCCCGAGACTTGGAAGCTGAACACTGGGAAACAGTATGCCACCTATATGGAAACGCAGCAGTCGAGATCCCCTACTCTGCGCGGCTTCAAGCGTTACCCGGCGCGACCAGAAGACATGACTCATGTTCAAATGCTCACGGAAGAGCAACGAGTTAACAGGAAGATTCAGGTACGCCTTTATGCCCTTCCCAAGATGACTGTCTTCTCTGGCCGGATCCTGTTCCATAATCTTAAGCAGGAAGAGCTTGGCGCGCTGCTGTGGGCGGTTGCCTGGGGTGGAGAGGAGACGCTACGTCACGGCCTTGGCATGGGCAAGCCCTTCGGTTTCGGCCAAGTGCGGTTTGAGATCAACCACGAAGCAAGCCGTCTCACCCCCAACGATCCTGACAAAGAGGAGACTTCCTTCGACAGAAACGCGATACAGGATCTTATGAGTAAATTCTCCGAACACATGGAGCGGGCCTGTAGTGCTCAAGATCATAGCTGGCGGAATAGTCTCCAACTCGCCAATCTCCTTGCTATGGCCGAACCCAAGGTTGCCGATGAGCTACCGAACGGTATGGAACTGCGTCACATGCTGCTGATGCGTTGCAAGAGGAACGGCAGGCGCCAGACACTCAACGAGTTCCAATGGGCCAAACAGGAGCCGCCGGGGCCATTTGCTCTCCCCGACTACGCCGTCGCAACAAAGCAGATCGATCAGTCCGCCCTGTTACCCACCAATGGAACGGGCGGTTCCCGAGCAAGCAGAGGAGAAATCCATGACGCCAAGCATCCGTGGCTGGTTAAAATAATTCCGACCGTAGCCAAGGATAACAATATACCTATGGATAGGAAGGAAGACATCTGGGGCGGTCGGCCTCTAGCCAAATCCTGGGACGGAATCGAAGATTCCGAGACCAAAGCCGCCGTGCTGGAAGAGATCAAGGCCTACTGGCAAGCACATGAGTGGTGGGACAGTCCTCCCAAAGGTGCCAAACGCAAGGCCAAACAGATATATGACGAAGCGACTTAAGAAGGATAACTGTTGTGTTTTGAAAATCATCAAACTCGAACCCAAGGATAAATAGCGGTGAAGATCTTGCTGCGGCAGGCTGGTTTATCGCAGGAGTTGGCGAAAATAATGAAAAAATGCTGCGTTTTTCGAACGTACCATGCGCCCCGGACAGGCGAAGGGACAATTGAAGCAGTTACTCAATGGATTGGACGGGGATGCACTCGATCCCACCGCCAGCTTATTTGTGCCGGTATTGCGTGAGCGTATGAGTTGGGTCAGAGAAGAGTGCTACTACCTGCGTCAGAAGACGCAGGCACTGCGTTTGCTGGATGCGCGTGACTACAGAGGGGCGGCGGTGACCGCATTCGAGGCCTTCATCAGCAAACTGGTGCAGGAACAGGGCGGAAATATCTCTAACTTTGATGAATGGGATAGAGCAAAATACAACTTCGAAGAGAGCAGGGCGATGGGTAATGAGTCTATTTACGCCAAATACCGTAAGCTTGCCATATACGAGTCGTTATAACACCAGGGGCATAATAGCAACGACAATCTTTGAACTGAGGAAATCCAAGTGACAATCTACTATTGTGACCAGACATGAAAGTGCTGCCTCGTGAGTGGTACAGCAAGAGTAGAAATTGTTAGTTGCCATATCCACTATCTCGAAACATGATCTATCTACTTAATACACCCATCCTCACTGCCTATGGTGACTACTGTTTCACCGGGCCGATCGACCCAGGCAAAGCACGGAAGCTGGTAGGTAAAGGTTTCATCTCCGCAATTGGCCATCAGGGGTCAGCCGATTTTCTTGCCCGTCTGCTTGGCATCGAGGTCCCCGTCAACCGCATCACTATTGCCATGGAAGCGGATGACCGGGCGCTTATTCTGCGACTTAAGGAACGGCTGACTGAAGGTAAGGTGCTCTCTGCCAAAGAAATGGAGGACTTCCCTTTTGAACTGGGTTTGTTGGAGAGGACAGAATAACCCCCAACGAGTTGCTTACGGTGTTAGCTATTCCGGCAGATTACAAGCAATGGGGCCGCATATATAAAGGGAAATTTCTCGTTTGTATATTTGGGCGCGCGGATATTTTTGTGTCACATCGGAAGAACTGACGGAAGAGATGATGAAAAAATATTTGGAGCATCACTTTGAGCCAAAGGTTGATGATAATTTCAGAACCGAAGACTAAACGGGTCTTCCGACCCGTATCCGGACTTTCAGTCCATAATACTAACCCAGCAGCTTTAGCGGGTGGTTGTTGAGTTCTGCATTTTCACGGGAGGAAAAATATGAAAGAAATCGGAAAAGTACTAGGGCTTGCAGCACCAATCCTGTTTATGGCGATCGGTGGTGGTTGGATACCTGATATGGTGCAATCTGGCATATCCGGGGATAAGGCCTGGTTGCAGGTAATGCCATATATACTTACCGGGCTGGTTCTATTCATGGGTGGAGCCTATTGGGCTTACCGTCAAAGCCGGAAATACCTTCCCTGTCGGGTGCTGGATCGTATCAATGCTATCAAGCCGCGAAAAGTACTGATCACCACCTTGTCACCTCGCGGAAAGTATGAACTCAAGATGCCAGAGGGCCAGGATGAACAGATACAGATTATTCCCCATGATAGATCTCATTCGATTACACTGACCGGCAAGATTGACGAAGACATCAAGCCCAGCAAATCAAGATGGAATTGGCAGCAGCTTTTACGTGCGGTAATTCCTCATCTCGGCACGCTTGAGAGAGTTCACCTGATCGGCTCGGTAGGAGATCGGGGTTCAATATCTCAACTTAAGGACTGCAAAAAATTCCTCGGCTATTATTTAGGTGATGGAGTTGAAATAAGTTGTGACCCCTGTGCGGTGGAATTTGAAGATATTGACATACTCACCGAACATTTAAAGGTAGTAATAAAAAGATTGCGAAGGGAGAATTACCGTGTCGAGGACATTATGCTCGATACAACCGGTGGGATGAAAACGACCAGCATTGCAGCGGCAATGGTGACGCTAAACAACCCGGATCTCCATTTCCAATATGTTCCTACGGTTAGCAAGGATTTTAAACCGTTTTCGTTTAATGTCGTTACAGAGGCGTCGGGGAAAATCGGCTAGCCAAGTGTTTGCGCGTCACTCGTAACCATTGAATGGAGCTTGATGAACGTTCAGAAAAAAGGCTGCGAATTTCGCAAGCTTGCCATTCTCCCACCACCACATCTGATGTGATTTAATAACCACAGGATCTCATCAGATGCAGCAGTGGAATGAAAGATATACTTCTTGAATCTATACTGGACAACCCCAACCTGCGGTCGGCATGGGATAAGGTGCGGGAAAATGGCGGTTGTGCAGGTACCGACGGGCAGACGCTTGCTGATTTTGGCAGTAACCTGCAAGTCAACCTCTGGGCCTTGAACCGGGAAGTGACATCCGGCACCTATCTCCCACAGGCGCTGCTAAGTGTTACTCTCCAAAAACCAGGTAAGAAGCCACGCATGCTGGCCATTCCCAGCGTACGTGACCGGGTTCTACAGACCGCCGTTGCCCGATATCTTCAACCCATACTGGAACACGAATTCGAAGAGTGCAGCTTCGGTTACCGTCCTGGACGTTCCGTTGATATGGCGGTTCGTCGGATTATGAGCTACCGGGATCAGGGCTTCCAGTGGGTGGTGGATGCCGATATCACGCATTATTTTGATGAGATCGACCACAGTATGTTGTTGTTGGAGCTTTCCCGTCATGTCGATGACGCTGGGGTGCTAAAACTTATACGCATCTGGTTGCGCACCCCGATCCAGAATGAACATGCTATCTGGACGCCGATCCGGGGTGTGCCTCAGGGTTCCCCTATTTCACCACTGTTGGCCAATCTTTACCTGGACTGGTTTGATGAACAGTTGCTGGCAAAGGGGCAGCGGTTGGTACGATTTGCCGATGATTTTCTCATCTTGTGCAAAAGTCGTGAGACAGCGGAAGACGCTCTGGATATAACGGATGATCTATTAAACGCATTAGCGCTCCAGCTGAATACCGAGAAAACCAAACTGACCCATTTTGATGAAGGCTTCCGGTTTCTTGGTGTCCTTTTTCTCCGGTCCCTGGTAATGAAATCCAGGATCCAGGATGAACCGGTCCGAATCTGTTCGGAGACAACGGTTGCCAGGCCGACCGAATCTGAAAACGCCAAAACCAAGGTTGACGAAGATCGGGAATCACGGTTTTTTCAGGTTTTGCCGGAGTCTGGAAAGGCGCCTGACGTAGATGCCTCGGTGCTTACTGAAAACAATTTCATTGAAAGTGATCAGGTATCCGCTACAGATGAAGCGTCATCCGCAAGTGATCCCATACTACGCACCCTCTATGTCAATGAAAACGGTGCGCGGCTCTCCAAGGATGGGGAGACAATCTGTATCCATTGTGATGGGGAACTTATTCGACGTATTCCGGTACGCAAGCTTGACCAGATTATCCTGTTCGGAAACATTCAACTGACGACTCCATTCATGACTGGATGTCTCCAACGGGGTATCTCCATTACTCTGCTTTCGAAAAATGGAGGTTTCTATGGGATCATCGATACCCTGGATTCACGTAACACCGAACTGCAACGTGACCAATTTGCCTGTGCCGACTCTGCTGACAATCGACTGCGTCTGGCTCGTGCATTCGTATTGGGAAAGCTCAGAAACAGCCGTGTGATCCTCAGTCGCTATGCACGTAAGCGTCACCTGTCAGCGTTTGACAAGGCCGTTGCTGAACATGGCCGGCTGATTGCCTCGCTTGATAATGCCAGGAAATTGAATGCCGTGCGTGGATTTGAAGGAATGGCCGCGAACCACTATTTCCAGGCCTGGCGGGCCATCCTTGAGACAGAATGGGACTTTACTGGCCGCAAGCGGCAGCCTCCGCCTGATCCGGTGAATGTGCTCCTCTCCTTTGGTTATACACTGCTGTTTAACAACGTCTTCAGTTTATTGCGTGCGCGTGGGCTTAATACGCATGTTGGTTTTCTTCATGCTGAACGTGCTGGCCACCCGGCACTGGCCTCTGACATCATGGAAGAGTTTCGCGCACCCATAATTGATGCCACTGTGCTTTCGCTTGTCCTCAATGGACGATTGAGTCGGGATGATTTTAAATCTGATGCAACGTCAGGAGGTTGTCACATGTCTGATCAGGCCAGAAAAACATTCATTCACGCATTCGAGAAGAAAATGAACAGCCGTCTGATCCATCCTGCCACTGGCCGGAAAATCGACTACCGGCGTTGTGTGGATCAGCAGGTGCACCTTTTGGCGAAAAGTATCTGTGATTCTGAAATACCTTATCGCCCCTTCGTTGTTCGGTGATATGCGCTGGGTGATCAGTTACGATATTGTGGATGACAGGCGGCGACGCAGGTTGGCGCATATTCTGGAATCCTGGGGCATTCGGGTTCAATACAGCATTTTCGAGTGCGACCTCACCCCAAAGGATCAGCGTTCTTTATCTGGACTCCTGCAGGCATGCCTGGATGTGGAAACGGACAGCCTTCGCTGGTATCCACTGTGTAACAACTGCCTGATTAAAGTTGCCAGCCTGGGTCGTGGTGTGGGTTCGGTCGAGGGGCGTGTCTACTATTTGGTTTGATCCATGATGCTTCTGGTTTGCTACGATATCAGTGACAACCGCCGCCGCTACCGGGTGGATAAGGTACTCAGCGGTCACGGAGTTCGGGTGCAGAAGAGCGTTTTCGAATGCTATCTTGGTCAGGTGAAACGGCGGGAACTGGAACAGGAACTTCGGCAACTGATAGTGGATGAAGAAGACAGCATCCGTTTATACAGCCTGTGTGGAAAAGACAAAAAACGTATCTTTATCGATGGTACCGGAAAGATATCCGAGAACTGGGACTACCTGATGATATGAGTCTGTTACACCACCTGCGGGCCGTATTAATCGTTGCATAAGTATTTACATCATAGCCTCTTCTCCCTCTGGGATTTGGTCATGGATGACCTTATGTTGCGAAGCCCATGGATGGG
>ENA-ORDP01000582-ORDP01000582.1-marine-sediment-metagenome-genome-assembly--contig:-NODE-582-length-23217-cov-30.095631_pt1 | contig 23217 bp, 21 predicted proteins | sample MGYA00248627_ERZ508539 | MGnify/ENA primary metagenome ERZ508539 (study PRJEB26208, sample SAMN05571518) | marine sediment metagenome | biome: deep sea; feature: Hydrothermal vent; material... | reverse complement strand
ACCGTCAAGAATATGTTTGAACGGCTGTACCTGTTTTATTTGCGTTATCTATAATAGACTCTGATTAACCTTGGGAATCTTTGATTAATCCGTCATGCCGGACTTGATCCGGCGTCCAGCTCTTTGATCCAGATGGATTCCGGCCTTCGCCGGAATGACGGTTACGGAACTCATCATAACCAAAAATGAGCGCGCTGGAACAATACGGGTTGCTGTTGGGTCTGACTGTTGGCACGGCTGGTTTTGTGCTGAGTCTGTATGCGCTCGCCCGGACGCTCGGCAAGGCGTGCCAGGAACCGGGTAAGGACGTACCTGCCACGGGTGGCCAATTGTCACGGGACCCGGTCTGGGTGCGCTATCACGCACGCTACTATGGATACGCATTATTATTTCTGGCCTTCGATATGGAAATGGCCTACATGTATCCGTGGGCAGTGGTGTACAAGCAGGTAGGACTGGTTGCCCTGCTCGACATGGGGGTTTTTCTGGCCATTCTGTTTCTGGGCTTACTCTACGGCTGGAGCCAGGGTGCGCTGCGGAGACAATAAATGATCAACGGTGCCCGGCAGGGAAAACTGTCCGGATTACGGCGGCTGGTCGCTGCCGCGATGTCCCGTGATCTTGATGCCTTCCTCATACCCGGCCCCGATATTGCGCGTGCCCATGGTCTGGACATTGAAGCAGCCGGGTTGCGGCTGGCCGTTAGTCCGCGCCACGCCAGTGTACTACTGGTAGTCGGTGCCATTCCCCCGGCATTGCGTGAGGCCGCGGCGGTTATTTACGCGCAGATGGTACGTCCACGGGCAATACTCGTCCTTGGCACGGAAGAACCGTCTTCTTTGCCTGCAGCCGATGTCGTGACAGGACTGTCACAGCAGGGTCTGATCCAGGGCGTGCACCAGCTACGCGGTGCGTTTGCCGAGGGCGCCTTCCGGCTGGACGTATCAGACTTCGATGCGCCGGTGCTGCAAGTCCGTATCGAATACACCTGTCCCATGCATCCGGAAGTCGTACAGGATGAACCAGGCTCCTGTCCCAAGTGCGGCATGAACCTGGTACCGCGCGAAGCACAGGCCGGTGCCGGGCATGCACATATGGATATGCAGGCGACATCAAGCCATGAACACCACGACATGGATCATGGAGTAGCGGTCGAATACACCTGCCCCATGCACCCGGAAGTTGTACAGAGTAAGCCCGGCTCATGCCCCGAGTGTGGTATGAATCTGGAACCGCGTGAAGCGCAGACTGAATCAATGCATGAACATCACCATATGGATCACGATGCAGCGGTTGAATATACCTGCCCCATGCACCCGGAAGTCGTACAGAGTGAACCCGGCTCCTGTCCCAAGTGCGGCATGAACCTGGAACCGCGCGAGATGCAAGACACACAAACTCATGAACACGCCGGCATGGATTCTGATGCTGACCATGGCAGCATGGATCACAGTGCCATGGATCATGGGGATATGGCGTTCATGTCCATGATCGATGTCACCAAAGATCTACCACGCAGCGGTGACGGCCTGCCAATGGAATGGATCGATGCCCCCTTCGGCCCGTTTTTTCCGGGCCTGCCTGGCGGCCTGCTACTGACTTTAACGCTCGATGGTGACACGGTCGCCGGATCCGATGCCCGCTCTCTGATTGAAAACGTGGACCTGCTCCAGCAGTTACCCATGGACACCATGAGCTTTGTCGAACAACTGGCCGGCATGGATCCACTGGCCCCGGTTGCCTATAGACTGCTCGCCTGCCGGGCACTGGAAAACGCCGCTGGCGTGAAAGCATCTGCCGATACCGCCTGTGCACGTATCGGTGCGCTGGAACGGGAACGGATCGCGAGCCATCTGGGCTGGCTGGCCCTGTTTGGGCAACAAACCGGCTTCGACTGGCTGATGCGCCGCGCCGCCGCTCTGCAATTGAAGGCCCGGCATGCCGACCTGGAACAGACCGTGGCGCTAAAACCGGCCATACAGGCCCTGACTAAACAATTGCAACGAACGCCTTTGCTGAAATCACGCACGGCCGGCATCGGCCGGCTGGCGCCGGATGCCACGCTGCGTGGCCCCGTGGCGCGCGCCGCCGGGATCAGCGACGATGCGCGCAGTATGGACAAAATCTTTACCACGTTGGGGTTCACACCTGCCAACCGAAAGGAAGGTGATGCGCTCGCCCGCCTGCATGTCCGCCTCGACGAAATAACACACAGCCTCGCACTCATCGAAGCGGCAGGCGCCATCGAGCTACCTGTGCCGGCCAATATCGGCAAGGTGTCCGGAACCGGTGAAGCCGTAGTCGAGACCCCCCGCGGTATGGCCTGCCTGCAACTGACACTGGAGATGGGTGAGGTCGTTGCGGCGCAACTGGAGACACCTTCGACCCACCATCTCACGCTGATCGGCGCGCTGATCGAACAACAGGAGCTGGGCGATGCACTGGTGGCCGTCGGTTCCCTGGACCTGTCACCCTGGGAAGTGCGGCAATGACGACCGTTCTTTTGCTGCTGTTGCTGGCGGTCGGTGCTTACCTGGTTGCGGTCATTGAAGCCTGGACCACGAGTGGACGCCTGCGGCTGGCTGCGCCGCTACTTGCCGGCATCGCCCTGCTGGGAAGGGAATCCATCGTGCCGCGTAAACCCGACCAGGTTTTCTTTGAGGTTGCCCCGGTTCTGCTGTTGATCTCGGCAATACTTGCGGCAGCAGTTGTGCCACTGACACCGGATCTGATCATTACCGATCTTGCTACCGGCGCACTGTTTATCAATGCGGCACTGGTCTACGTCCTGGTCGCCCTGCTGATGGCCGGCTGGGGACCGGACGGTGCTTATGCCATGATCGGTGGCTGGCGTTTTCTGGGACAGCTGATCGCCTACGCCATGCTCATCGTTATGCCCATCACCGCCGTGGTAATGCGCGCCGAATCATTGCTGACAACACAAGTCGTTGTCTCCCAGGCAGGCCTGTGGAACATCGTTTATCAACCGCTGGGTTTTGTCCTGTTTTTCATCGCGTCCATGGCGCTGGCATTTTTGCCGCCGTTCGATTTAACCACCTCGAAAGGCGAGCTGGCAGGTGGCGTGGAAGCCGAATATACCGGTGTGCGGCTGGCGATATTCCGCTTGGGGCGGTTGGCACTGATTATTACCCTGGCGGCAGCCACCGTTGTTTTTTACCTGGGTGGCTGGCAGGGGCCGTTGCTACCACCCTGGGCCTGGAGCGCAATCAAAATACTGGTGGTCACCGCCACCATGTTGCTGGCCGGACGTTATATGCCACGCATCCGCGAAGCTGACCTGCTGGCCTGGTGCTGGATGTTTGGCATACCGCTGGCGCTGCTGAATATCTTCATCGTCGGCGTCCTCGTGCTGGTGTTTCCATAGTGTCCGCGCAAATGTTCTTTATCGGTTTCTTCGGACTCGCCGCAGTGTGGTTCGGCATCGTCGTGTTCCGCACCTTTTCGATGGTGCGCTCTGCGCTGGCGCTGCTGTTCTCCCAGACCGCTCTCGGCGCCATGTTCCTGAGTATGCAGGCGGAGTTCCTGGGCGTATTGCAGATCATGATGATGGCCACCGAAATGAGCATCATGGCCATTTTCATGGTGATGTTCATGATGGACCCGGGCGGGCTTGGTGAAATGGACATGACCCATCAGAAACGCCTGTCGCTGGGCGCCGGGATTGTTTCCTTTGTGGCTGCCGTAGCCGTGGCCGTATTTGTCGACTGGGGACCCGTGGCAACTGTGGTACCGGATGCTGCACAACAGACGATAGATCTGGGCCTTGAACTGCTGGGGCGTTCGATGCTGATTTTTGAAACCGCCGGCATCACTATTCTCACCGCCATGATTGCGGCAACTGCCGTGGCCATACAACCCGGTGCCAATAGTACTACGTCACACCGGCGAAGGCCGGTGTCCACAAACAACCCACTGGATTCCGGCATGCGCCGGAATGACGAACGATGAGCATTGAGCTGCTTCTCGCCCTCATCACCGGCGCTGCGCTGTTCGGCGTCGGCGTCTACGGCGCACTGTCGCAGACCAACCTGGTCATGATCATGATGGGTGTGGAACTGATGCTTGCCGGAGCCATGGTGAACCTGGTGGCATTCTGGCGCTATCTGCACCCGGACAATCCGGCCGGACAGATGTTCGTCCTGATCATCATGACGGTGATGGCGATAGAGATGGCAGTGGGCTTCGGCGTGGCCATTGCCCGCTTCCGCGCCAAAGGCTCTGTGGAAATGGAAGAAGCCGCGGAGCTGAAAGGGTGAATCTCATTACTGTCGCCATTCTCGCACCTCTTTCCACGGCCGTGCTAATCCTGTTACTGCGGCGCCTCCCCGCTACGCTGGCACTGCTGGGCATTGCTATCGGTCTGCTCGCCAGCATCGGGCTACTGGCCAATGCCTTTAACGGAATAACTAACGAAATAATACTGCCCGGCCTGCCGGATCTGCCACTGCGCCTTGTTGCCACACCCCTGACGGCATTGCTTTCAACGCTGGTTGCGGTGGTCTGCAACCTGGTGATGATTTATGCGGTTGGGTACATGAAACTGGACGGCGAAAAACTGCGTTTCTTTGCCACCCTGTTGTTGTTCGCCGCTGCAATGCAGACACTGGTACTCGCCGGCGACTGGATATTGCTGCTCGCCGCCTGGGAACTCATCGGTCTGAGCAGTTACTTGTTGATCGGCTTCTGGTACCGGCGGCCCGGTGTCACGTCCGCTGCTACCCGCGCGTTCCTGTACACCCGTAGCGCCGATCTGGGCCTTTATATCGCGGTGTTCATTCTTATTGCCAGCGCCGGCAGCAGCGATATCGCGACTACGCTGAACACGGGTGGCGGCACGGCGGTTGTCGCCGGACTGCTGCTACTGGTCGCGGCCATGGGTAAATCAGCACAAACACCACTGCACGACTGGTTGCAACGCGCTATGGCCGGTCCCACGCCGGTCTCGGCGCTGTTGCACTCGGCCACGCTGGTGGCTGCCGGTGCGATTCTGTTAATCCGCACGGCGCCGATGCTGCCACCCGACACGTTGCTGGTCATCGGCATCGTCGGTGGTATTACCACCGTGGTCACCGGTCTGATAGCGCTGGGCGAACGTGATCTCAAACGCCTGCTCGCCGCTTCGACCTCCAGCCAGTACGGCCTGATGCTGGTGGCGGTGGGCGCCGGTGTTCCGCTGGCGGCGCTACTGCACCTGATTGCACACGCGGCCATCAAGAGCTCCCTGTTTCTTGGCGCCGGGGTGTTTCAACACAGCCGCGACGGTACGGCATTCACACAACTGGAAGGCGCCGGGCGTGACCAGCCGCATTGTTTTTTCGGTTTTGCACTGGCCGCGCTGGCGCTGGCCGGTATACCGCCCCTGAGTGGTTTCTTTTCCAAGGACGCCATCATTGCCGCCTCGCTGGCTTCACCCAATGCGCTGATGCTGACGACATTCGCGCTGGCGGGCACCTTGCTGACCGGCGCCTATATGGCCCGCGCGTTGCACATCCTGTGGCGCGGCAATAGCCAGAAGCACGACATTGTGGGACTGGGCTGGATGGGTGCAGGGCTGGCCGGACTGGTTACACTGGCCGTCATCCTGGGGGCCGCCTTCCCTTCTCTTGAAACATTGCTGAATGAATCACTGTCCGGAAACACCCTCGCCCAAGTCCTCGGGCTGAGTGCCGCGCTGAGTGGTCTGACACTGGGCTGGTTCATTCCGATGCAACGCTTGCTGGGACCGCTGTTGCCCTGGGCACAACGGGGTTTCGCCATTGCCGGCGGGGTTGATACCTGGGTGGTGCGTCCCGCATTCGCCATTGCACGCAGCTGTGAACAACTGGAACGCGGCCTGTATGCAGCTGTACTCGGCGTGGGGCGGCTTGGACTCGGTATCGGCCGGGCCGTGCGCTATAGCGATGAACGCGGTATCGACGGCCTGATATTTTCACTGGTGCGTGGCACGGTCGAACTCGGCAGCCGCGCCCGCGCCTTGCAGAGCGGTCTGATTCACCGCGAAATGGCTATCACCGTGGTGGGAACTGCACTGATCCTCGCCACCCTGCTCGTGGCCCTGCTGATTTGAAAACCACCCAGGTAACCAGCACCGTAGGAGCGGGCTTGCCGGCGAAAGATCTGAACCCGCTCCTACAGGTTGCTGTATATGGCGGAGAATTGAACCATAGAGAGGAGACTCATTAGTGCTTCCCATTGTATCCATTACCCTGTTCCTGCCGCTCCTCGGGGCGCTGCTCGTTATGACATTGCGCAAAGCGCCGGTACAGGTCGTACACACCATTGGTATTGTTACCAGTGGGCTGACACTCGTGGGTGCGATATGGATGTGGTCACGCGGTGTCAACGAAACGGGTTTTGCTCAGCTCGAACAGATCGACTGGATGCCGGCTATCGGAGCCGCCTACCGCGTGGGCGTGGACGGCATCAGTCTGCCGCTGGTGTTGCTGAGCGCCTTGCTGTTTTTCGTGACCTTCATTTATTCGGCCAAGGTGCGCGAACGGCCACATGCTTACGTAGTGCTGATGTTGCTGCTGGAGACGGCGGCCATCGGCGCCTTCACTGCACTGGACGCAATCCTGTTCTACGTTTTCTTTGAAATATCGCTGGTCTCCATGTACTTCATGATCGCCGGCTGGGGACACGAAGACCGCCAACGCGCCGCACTGATGTTTTTCATCTACACCCTGTTGGGCAGTCTGCCACTGTTACTTGCCATCCTCGGACTCTACCTGGGCAGCGACCCGCACACCTTCGACATGCGCGTCTGGATCGAAAACCCGCCGTTGAGTGGTACCGCTGCCATGCTGGCGCTGGTGGCAATGCTGTTTACCTTTGCAGTCAAGACACCGGTCTTCCCTTTCCATACCTGGCTACCTGCCGCGCATGTCCAGGCGCCGGCGGCCGGCAGCGTCATCCTCGCCGGCGTAATGCTGAAATTCGGCACCTACGGTCTGGTGCGTTTTGCTTTTCAGATGACCCCGGATGCATTTCGGGATGCCGGTATCGTCATCCTGGTATTCGGCGTAGTCGCTGCCCTGTATGGCGCCTTCGCCGCACTGGCACAGAGTGATCTCAAGCGCCTGATCGCCTATACCTCGGTCAATCACATGGGCTATATCATCGTCGGCGTTGCCATCGCCGCACTCGCGCTCGATCCTGCCGTACGCGCCACGGCACTGGACGGTTCCGTGTTACAGATGGTCAGTCACGGGCTGGTTACCGGCGCACTGTTCTTCCTGGTCGGCATGCTGCAGGACCGTGCCCACACGCGCGAAATGGATGAGTTCGGCGGTCTGCTTAAAGTCGTACCCATACTTGGCTGGTGCTTCGTGCTGGCCGCCTTCGCCTCGCTGGGTTTGCCGGGGCTGGCGCACTTTCCGGCCGAGTTCCAGATCTTTCTGGCGACGCTGCGGGTCGAACCCGTGGCCATCATCGTCATCCTTGGCATCGTCATCACCGCCGGCCTGTACCTGAGAGCCATTGGCAAGGTCTTTCTCGGCGAACCCCGTGAACAGTGGGCAGGCATGGCGGATCTGAATACACGCGAGGTACTCGCACTGGGTCCGTTGTTGATACTGATCATCCTGGTGGGCATTGCACCGGCCTGGGTGCTGGATGTCATCCACAAGACCACGGCCGCGTTGCAGTTCTGATGGCAGATGATCTTGCCCTGCTGATCCCCGAGATCATTGTGCTGCTGACCATCGTCTTTGCTTTAGTTGCCGAGATGCTGCGCCTGCCGCGCATTGCATTGACTGTCGCGCTGGCCGGTCTGCTGCTCGCGACCGGCATGACCCTGCCACTGTTGGGCGCGGATACCAGCATATTCAGCGGCACATACCGTATCGATGCATTGAGTGTGTGGGCCAAGCTCATCCTGTTGCCCGCGGCAGCGCTGTCCATTCTGCTGGCGCGTTCAGAACTCGGCGGCAGTGACCGGGAAGGTACGGTCTATGTGCTGGTTTGCCTGGTCACCCTGGGCTCGCTGGTGCTGGCCAGCGCCGGTGACACCATGCTGCTGGTACTGGGTATATTACTCTCCGGCCTGGGTTCTTTTGCGCTGGTGGCTTATCCACGCGACGATGCCGCCACCGAGGCCGCGATGAAGTTCTTCGTTTTCGCCTCGGTCACCGGCGCCATTATGATCTTCGGCCTCAGCTACTGGTTCGGCGGTACCGGTTCGACGTTGCTCAACGAACTGTCCCGCCTTGAGACAAAACCGGTTGTCGCCGCCGTTGGTCTGATTGCCGTCGTCGTCGGGCTGGGTTACAAAGCCTCACTGGTACCCTTTCACTTCTGGGCGCCGGATGCCTACGAAGGCGCACCCGTGTCGATCGCCGCTTATATGTCAGTGGTTCCCAAAATCGGCGCTATTTTTGCCCTGGCCCAGGTCGTCCGCGACTTACCCGTAGCCACGGACTGGCCACTGGTCATCGCCGTGATCTCCGTGCTGACCATGACCTATGGCTACCTGGCTGCACTGGTGCAAAGCAATATTGTGCGGCTACTGGCCTATTCGTCCATTGCCCAGGCCGGTTATTTTCTGCTCGGCATTGTCGCCGTGGGTGCGAGCCCGCTCGCATTTGAGTCCATGATTGTTTTTGCCGCCGCCTACGCCGCTATGAATCTGGGCGCCTTTGCCGTCGTCATGCGTATCGGTCGAACCCTCGATACCTTCTCCGGCGTCGGGCGTAACAATATTGCCCTCGGTGTGGCGATGGTGGTATTTCTGCTTTCCCTGGCCGGCATCCCGCCGCTGGCCGGTTTTGTGGGCAAGTTTCTGTTGTTCGGCGCATCGATTGACGCCGGTTTCACCTGGCTGACGGTGGTGGCGATCCTCAACAGTGTGCTGTCGCTGGCGGTCTACCTGCGCATTGTCGTAGCGATGTATCAGCAGCGCGACGATACAGCGGCGCCAACCCCCCCTGTATCAGTCCCGGCACCGATGCCGTTGGTCAAACTGGTGTGGATCATTGCCTTCGTCTTCACACTGGGCATCGGGCTGGCGGCACAGGTGCTGCTCGGACAGCTCGACCACCGGTCTCCGCCGGCAGACCAGGCATCCAATACCCGGGGGGCGAGAGCGATGGCCCCCGGGTACTCTTTGCGGTACGCTGTAGCGGCGGTGAAGTAACAGCTGGCCGCTGTAGCCGGTCGGTGCCGATTTTCTTACTGACTCAAGCGCAAAAGGGTGGCTGAAATGAACAGATTAAAACTTGCTCTACTGGGTGCTGCTGCTATGGCAGTCCCGCTGGTATCCCTTGCAAGCCCAACCGTATATATTCCGCTGGGCTCTGCCAACGAAATACTGATTGTGGACGCAGCAACGGACCAGGCGACCGGCACAATCAGTGGTGTCAGCAATCCCCATGGCCTGTCAATAACCCCGAATGGCACGTACCTGTTTGCGGGTTCCAACACCGAGAAGATAGTGCGCCGCCCGAAAATGGCGGACCATGCAAAGATGTCGGGCAAGCCCGATCAGCCGAAAATGCAGAAACCCGCGGGCATGTCCGAGGCGCTGCACAAGCAACACCATCCCCAGCAGGGGAGCGGCGGGATGATGGGCGAGCCGTCGCAAGTGGCGGGCAAGTCGGAAGCGCCGGACAACGTGTGTGCGGAAGAACCCGTTCAGTCGAAGATGCCGAAGCCCGCAGGCATGTCCGAAGCACAGCACAAGAAGCATCACGCCCCCAAAGTGGGTGGATTGCCCCCCGCTGTGGGCATCGGCTGCGTCTCGTTGATCCGGGTGGCGGACCACAAGCTGGAGCGTCGCATCAAGGTCAGGGGCATGGCCCATCATACCCTGGTCACACCGGATGGACGGTATGCCGTGTCCGCCCAGACGACCGCAGGGACGATCAACCTGATCGATCTGGCCACGAAGAAAATATTCCGAACGATCCATACCGGACCGCTACCGAACTATATCGCGGTCACCAGGGACGGCAAGCGGATGTATGTGAGCAATACGGGTAATAACACGGTCAGCATGATTGATACGAAGAACTGGATCGTCAGCAGGAACATAATCGTCGGGAAAGGCCCGGAGCACATCGTGTTGTCTCCGGATGAGAGGTTCCTCTATACCGGCAATGCGCGCGATGGAACGGTATCAGTGGTCTCGCTGGACCAGAACAAGGTTGTAAAAACCTATGCCATCGGCAAAAAACCCCACGGTATCGACATCTCACCTGACGGCAAGACCTTGTTCGTCAGCGCCAAGAAGGACAACAAACTGGTGGCCATCGATATCAAGACCGGAAAAATGCGGACGCTGATGCTCAAACCAGCGCCCTATCATGTCAAGGTGATAGGGGACACCGGGAAAATATACGTGTCCAGCCGGAAGAAGCCCTTCATCTGGGTCGTTGATGAGAAGAAACTCAAGGTCACGGGCAAGATTCCGGTGCGCGGTACGGCTCATCAAATGGTCGTGGTGAACTGAACAGCGGTCTTTTGAGCCGACCGCGGCTTGTGCCATTGTAAGCTAACTGCACCATGCTCAACACCATTGCCATACTGATTACCGCCGCAGCACTGTTCAGTTATCTTAACCAGCGCTTCATTCGCTTGCCCACCACCATCGGTTTGATGGTGATCGCGCTGGGTCTTTCGGTTGCACTGGTATTGATCGGCGCCCTCGGCTGGCCGACGCTGCACATAGAAGCTGAGGCATTTCTGCGTGGTATTGATTTCCACGAAACCCTGATGCAGGGCATGTTGAGTTTTCTTCTGTTTGCCGGTGCTCTGCACGTCAATCTGACCGACCTGCGCAAACAGAAGTGGATTATTGCATTGCTGGCCACGCTGGGTGTCGTGATATCCACTTTTCTGGTCGGTGGCTTCACGTACTGGTTGATGAACCTGCTGGGTCTGAACCTGCCGTTTATTTATTGCCTGGTATTCGGTGCCCTGATCTCACCGACTGATCCGATTGCGGTGCTGGGTATACTCAAGACAACCCATGCACCCAGGACTCTGAAAACCAAGATCACCGGCGAATCGCTGTTTAACGATGGCGTGGGTGTGGTCATATTTCTGGTCTTGACCAGTATTGCCGCCGGCAATCAACCGGTCACCGCCGGTAGTGTAGCCTTGATGCTTTCAACCGAGGCACTGGGTGGAATCGGGTTTGGCCTGGTCATCGGCGGCATTACTTATTTCCTGTTACGCAGTATCAATAACTATTCCGTTGAAGTATTGATCACGCTGGCGCTGGTAACAGGCGGTTATGCGCTGGCATCCGCCCTGCACCTGTCCGGGCCTATCGCCATGGTGGTAGCCGGGCTGCTGATCGGCAATCATGGGCGTCGCACCGCGATGTCCGAAATCACCCGTCTGCATGTGGATACCTTCTGGGAACTGGTAGATGAGCTGTTGAATGCCGTCCTGTTTGTGCTTATCGGACTGGAAGTACTGATATTGAGCTTTAAAACCACCTACTTTCAGGCAGCGCTGGTACTGGTGCCGGCGGTGCTGTTGGCCCGGCTGATCAGCGTCAGTGTACCGGTGCTGCTGTTGCGCAGGGTACGACAATTCAGCCCCGGCATCATCCCTATCATGACCTGGGGCGGTTTACGCGGGGGCATTTCGGTGGCTCTGGCCCTGTCGCTACCGCTGGGGCCGGAACGTGAAACTATCCTCGCAGTAACCTACCTTATTGTGGTGTTCTCCATAACGGTTCAGGGATTGACCATTGGTCGCGTGATCCGACACTGGTCCAGCGAGTCCGCTACGGATGCACAGGCGCGACATTGACGCCAAGACTGTAAACCAGTTCACCACCGAAATAGGCGGCTGTCAGCAGCACGGCCGTTCCCGCCAGGGAAACAGCAAAGAACACCCAGCCCATGGTTGCCTTGAGCTGCATGCCGCGCCAGCGTGCAAACATCTGCCACAGCGCAAGACCGAGCAGTATCCATAACGTGGTAAGACCCAGTTCTTCGTGTTGCTCCAGCGCAGCCTTGTTAAAGCCCAGTTCGACAGCTTTGTCGAGCGCGATATCTCCAAACGATGCAGCCGCTATCGCCGCCAGCGCGGCCAGCACCAGTGCCGCCAAACCCGACGTCGGCAAACAGTCTTTCGCCGCCAGATCCCCTTTTTTCAACAACACCACAAAATCAATAGCAACGGCTATCAGAAGCAATACAATAGGGAAATGAACCAGCATTGGATGTATGTGTGCGATGTCTATCATTCTAGTTTATTCTCCCGCCACAGAGACAACTCACGCGCCCGTGATGTCTACAGAGGTCTTGCATCCCGACGTTAACCCGCTGATGAAGTGTCCGGAACCGGGCACCTCATCAAGTCATTACCGTCAGACTATGCAGGGTGCCCGGGTTCCTGATCAGGCTGGGTTTCCGACTGTACATACTGTGCCGGGTCCGCCTGAAACTTGCCGTGACAGCTTTCGGAACAAAAGTACCAGGTTGCCCCCTGATACTCCTCCTGAGCCGCTGCCGAGTCTACATCGATTTCCATATTACATACCGGATCTTTAACCATGTCCGATCTCCTTCTCAGTTGTCTACCCGTTAAATTTCATTTTCTCCACAAAATCATTGACACTATTGATGTGCGCTAGTTCGTCGTCTGTAATAATTTACTTCTTGCTGCGCACGTCTTCCAGCGCCTGCGTCACTGCATCGAGCAATTTTTCGTAGGCAATGACAAATTTATCCAGGCCTTCACGCAACAGTGCGTCGGTAACCTCATCCAGCGAGATGCCCTGGGTTTCCAGCGCAGCCAGATCCGTTTGCGCCTGATCCAGACCCTTTTCCAGCTGTGCCTGTGCCGAGCCGTGATCGCGGAAAGCATCCAGGGTGGCCGGGGGTACAGTGTTGACTGTTTCCGCTCCGATCAGGGATTCTATGTAGAGTACATCACTGTAAGCCGGATTTTTGGTACCGGTACTGGCCCACAGCAAACGCTGGCTACGAGCACCGTGGGCAGCGAGCGATTCCCAGCGCCGGCCACTGAACAACGCTTTGTACTGCTGGTAAGCGAGTTTGGCATTCGCTACTGCGGCCTTTCCCTTGAGCGTTTGCAACAGGGCTGCATCCTTGCCGGTGGCTGATTCGATCTTTTCATCCAGCAACCGATCCACGGCGCTGTCTACCCGGCTGACAAACAGGCTGGCCACACTGGCAATCTTTGACAAATCACCACCGGATTTGTCCAGCCGTTCCAGGCCGAGCATAAATGCCTCAACGACTTGTGCGTGAACCTTGCATGAAAAAAGCAGCGTGACATTGACATTGATTCCTTCGCCCAGCAAGGTCTCCACGGCTGGTAAACCGGCTTCGGTGGCCGGCACCTTGATCATCAGGTTCTCGCGATCGACCGTACGCCACAGATAGCGTGCCGCACTGAGCGTTCCCGCAGTGTCATGGGCGAGCCGTGGCGAAACCTCCAGGCTCACATAACCATCCCTGCTCTTACTGGCGTGATAAACCGGATGCAGAATATCGGCGGCGTATCGAATATCATCGATAGCGATCTGTTTATAAACGGCCTCGGCATCGCTACCGGCCTGTGTGGCCAGGTCTTGAATAATCTCAATGTAGTCCTTACTGCCGGCAATGGCTTTCTCGAAAATGGCGGGGTTTGACGTCACCCCCTTGACACCATCATTCTTGATCAGACGCTCAAGATCACCGCAAACCAGCAGATTGCGGTGAATATAGTCCAGCCAGACCGACTGACCGGCTTCTTCCAGTTGTCTTACCCTGTTCATCATTCTCTCTCCCCGAGTCGAGTTCGATAAGGACAGATTGTTTGAGTTACTATACCAGCAAGCGACAGACTTAAGGAACTTCTTAATGAAAGCATCAGATCTCTTCGTCAAGGCACTGGAGGAAGAAGGCGTTGAATGCATCTTCGGCATACCCGGTGAAGAAAACCTTGATTTTCTGGAGTCGCTTCGCAATTCCTCTATCCGGTTTGTCGCGACTCGCCACGAACAGGTCGGCGCATTTATGGCCGCCACCTTCGGCCGCCTGACAGGAAAAACCGGCGTTTGCCTGGCGACACTCGGGCCCGGCGCAACCAACCTGTTTACCGGCGCATCCTACGCCCAGCTGGGTGGTATGCCGCTGTTGCTGATTACCGGCCAGAAAGAAATCCGCGGCGCGCAACAAGGGCAGTTCCAGATCGTCAATGTTGTGGAAATGATGGGGCAGACAACCAAGTACGCCAGGCGCATCGAAAGCGGTGACAATATCGGCTGGATGGTGCGCGAGGCCTTTCGCCGCGCGGAGGAAGACAAACCGGGCGCGGTACACCTTGAGCTTCCGGAAGATATTGCCCGGGAGCAAACCGGCGCGCCACTGCTCGAAAGAAGCAATGTGACCCTGCCCGTTGCAGGCGAGTCTGCCATCGATGATGTTGTTGCAGCACTGTGCAAAGCCAAATGTCCGCTGGCGGTTGTTGCTTCCGGCGCCAACCGGCACGCTAATGCTGCCGCAATTTCAACCTTTATCACCCGTCTCGGCCTGCCGTTCATCTCGACACAAATGGGCAAAGGTGCCGTTGACGAACGTTTACCGAATTTTATCGGCAATGCCTCTCTTTCCGACAAGGATTATGTCCACCGATCCATCGACAGGGCGGATCTGATTCTTAATATCGGGCATGACGATGCCGAGAAACCACCCTTCGTCATGCATCATAACCATCAGATCGTCGTGCATATCAACTGCTCGCCGGCAGCAGTTGACCCGGTCTATTTCCCGCAACTGGAAGTCATCGGGAGAATTTCGGACAATGTGCTGCGTATTGCAGACAAAGTCGGCGCACAGGAACACTGGGATTTCAGTTTTTTCGAAAAGGAACGTGATGAACTTGAAGCCAGCGTAACAAAGCATGCCGGCGATGATCACTACCCCGTTCGCCCACCCTATCTGGTCAAAACTGTGCGCGAGGCCATGCCGGACGACGGCATTATCGCGCTGGATAATGGCATCTATAAAATCTGGTTTGCGCGTAACTACAAAGCCTATCACCCCAATACCGTACTGCTCGATAACTGCCTGGCTACCATGGGTGCCGGGTTACCTTCTGCCATGGCGGCAAAAATGGTCAATCCATCATGCAAGGTCATGGCAATCTGTGGCGACGGTGGTTTTATGATGAACTGCCAGGACCTGGAAACGGCAGTACGTCTTGAACTTGACCTGACTGTTTTGATATTGCGTGATAACGCCTATGGCATGATCGAATGGAAACAGGCCGGTATGGGATTTCCGATGTTTGCACTTGATTTTGGAAACCCGGATTTTGTCGCGTTTGCCGAATCGTTCGGCGCCAGTGGCTTTCGTATTGAATCTTCCGATACACTGCTTGATACACTGGCAAGCGCACTACAGACACCCGGTGTGAGTATTATCGATTGCCCCGTGGACTATTCCCGAAATGATCGTATGTTACACAAAACTTTCCAGCAGGAAGCCGCCGCACTGGAACTTTAATGCGCTACCTGCCCTTCGCTTTTATCGTAATCCTGACACTGTTTATTCCGCTAGCCGGAACCTTCTGGAATGGAAGCTGGTACTGGTTTTTACTGATTTTTCTGCCCCTCTCCCTGCTCGGAACCTGGGACATACTTCAAACCCGACATAACCTGCTTAAGAACTACCCTCTGTTGGCGCATTTGCGTTGGGTGTTCGAAGGCATACGGCCTGAAATTCGCCAGTACCTGGTGGAAAGCGATACCGAGGCTATCCCCTTCAGCCGCGAGCAACGCGCGCTGGTCTACGAACGCGCCAAGGATACGGTGGATGTTCACCCGTTCGGCACCGACCTGGATGTGTATGGTGAAAAATATGCCTGGCTTAACCATTCGGTTGCGCCCACAAAGAAAACGGATTCCTGCTTCTGCGTCAAAGTCGGAGGGGCGCAATGTGGTAAACCTTATTTCGCGTCCGTGTATAACATTTCTGCGATGAGCTTCGGCGCGCTGAGCGCCAATGCGATCCGCGCCCTGAACAAGGGCGCAAAAATGGGAGGCTTTGCACACGATACCGGTGAAGGCAGTATCAGCCGCTATCATCGTGAATTCGGCGGCGACCTGATCTGGGAAATCGGCACCGGTTACTTTGGTTGCCGTAATACAGACGGTACGTTCAACGCAGAGACGTTTGCCGAACAGGCCGCTGGCGAGCAGGTCAAAATGATCGAGATCAAACTGTCCCAGGGCGCAAAACCCGGGCACGGCGGCGTACTGCCCGGTCGCAAGGTCAGCGCAGAAATCGCCGCTGCCAGGCACGTTCCTGCCGGTGTGGACTGCATATCGCCATCGGGACACAGTGCCTTCAATACACCTGTCGAGCTGCTGGAATTCGTGCAGCGACTGCGCACCCTGTGCGGCGGCAAACCGGTGGGCTTCAAACTCTGTATTGGCCACCGCTGGGAATTCCTGGCTATCGTCAAGGCCATGCTGGAAACCGGCATACTACCCGACTTTATTGTTGTCGACGGCGCAGAAGGTGGTACCGGTGCGGCACCGCTGGAATTTTCTGATCACCTGGGTACGCCCCTGTATGAGGGGCTGCTATTCGTACACAACGCCCTGTACGGTACCCGGCTGCGTGAGCACATCAAGATCGGCGCCAGTGGGAAAATCGTCTCGGCATTCGGTATGGTCCGGGCCATGTCGCTGGGTGCCGACTGGTGTAATTCGGCGCGTGGGTTCATGTTTGCACTGGGGTGCGTCCAGTCCCGAAGCTGTCACACCAACCGTTGCCCGGTCGGCGTAACCACCCAGGATCCAGGCAGGCAACGCGCACTGGTGGTCGAGGACAAGGCGCAACGTGTCTACCATTTTCACAAAAACACGCTGAAGGCGCTGGCCGAGGTCATCTCCGCCGCCGGCCTCAAGCACCCCTGCGAACTGCGCCCCTATCACTTCTACCTGCGTTCCGCACCGAATACTGCCATACCCGGAAACATGGCTCTCGATTTTCTTGAGCCCGGCGAACTACTGGAGGGTACCGAAAACCCGCTGTTCAAGATCAACTGGGCACTGGCCCAGGCACATTCCTTTGCCCCGCTGAAGCCCGCCTGAGTCCTGTAGGCGCATTGAACAAAACAGATATAACTTTAAGTATTAGTTTCAACCTATTTATATTTATAATTATTATAATACATCATCCCTGTCGCAGGTTCCGTTAACCTGCAACGCAGATTCGTTTTCAGGAGTGTTGAATGCCGGTCAATATTGAAGTCTTCTCCGCGCCGGGGTGCAACTCATGTGGTCAGGCGAAAAAGGTGATACGCAAACTCGTTGAACAAATGGGCGATGATCGTCTGCAATGGCGTGAGGTAAACGTTGTTGCGGAACTGGATTACGCTGTTGAACTGGGTATTTTGTCGACACCGGCCATTGCGATTAACGGTGAACTCATATTCACCGGCCTTCCCTCCGAGAAAAAGCTGCACGCGGAACTGTTGAAGCAACTGGAAACAGGCTTATGATCGGAAAATGGCAGGCATTATGAAATCCAACTCCAGCACACTGTACCGGATCAGCGACGTCAGCAAGCTGCTCGGGTTGTCGGCCGACACCTTGCGTTACTACGAAAAGATATCCCTGTTACCAAAGATACAGCGCTCCACCGGTGGTATTCGACTGTACGGTGATTCAGACCTGTCGCGCCTGCGTTTTATCCGTCGCGCACAGACCATGAATTTTACCCTGGCGGAAATTGGCGACCTGCTGAAAATGCGGGAAGACCCGCAACATGCACGCGACAGTGTGCGTGAACTGACGCGTATAAAGCTTGCCGCCGTCAAGCAGCAGCTGGCCGACCTGGATACCCTGCGCAAAGAACTCCAGTTACTGGTAAACCTGTGTACAGGCAGCAAGGACGGTTGTCCGATTATTGATGGAATTGACGGAGAGAAATCCTGAAGCAGCCGTGAATTACGGGGACAGTATTAAGAAATCAGGTCCATCATGGCAGTCATGATCACCAGGTCCGCCCAATGCGCAGCCCTGGCATCCCCGCTATTTAAATGATTCGGGTTCCTTTAGTGCCGGGATTATTTTGCCACTCATAAGCACCACAAAATAGTGATAGTGCGCATGGCCACCAGTCCTGGATTTCATTTTAACCAGATAGTGCCAGTGTTTTTCATGATGCGGTATCTGTTTTAGTTCAATCTCGGAAAATGTTGCGCCGCTTAGCTTTGGGTCAGGCGCAATGTATTTCTGGATAGCGTTAACTACGTTTGCAATCGTAACGGGTGGCGCCCCATCGGAAGGAATCCAGCTTGTTGACGCATCAATGTCGCTTTCATTAATAAATGCGACAACTTTTTCATCGTTAACATATTCGAATATTTCTACCGGAAACTCATAAGATTGAACATTTGCGCTAAAAAGCAGTAACAGCAGGGGTAACCATACAAAATACATAATATCTTCTCCAGGGTAGCTGATCAGTTTACCGGTTGTGTTACCGGGCTATCGCCGCTGTTGCCTGCTCGCTGAAATTGAGCCTGAACCGTGTGCCCTTCCCTACCCGGCTGCTGACCTCGATTTGCCATCCGTAGTGTTGACAGATCCGCCTTACCAGCGAGAGTCCTATGCCTTCCCCGCCCTGTGCGCTGTAAAAGGGTTTGAACACTTCCTCAAGCTGTTGCGTCGGAATACCAATCCCGGTGTCAGCGACACTGATGCTGTAGCTGTCCAGCGTGATTTTGACACAGCCATCCTTAGTATACGAAAAGGCATTGCGTACGAGGTTGCCGACGACAATACGTAAAAGCGCGCACTCCACGGACAAGGTCGGTACTGAGCGGACCATGATATCTACTGTAACATTATTGGTTTCCAGCAGGTGACGGTGGCTTTCAACCACCTCGTGTAACAGCTTGTCGACTTCACAGCTTGCAGTCAACTTGTCCCGCTGCTGTTCCCGTGCCAGCTCCAGCAGTGCGTGAGTCACTTCCGTCATTTCGTGTGCTGCGCGCGCAATACGCCGCACGCGGGTGCGTTGGGCATCATCCAGCGAAGTGTCCTCCTGTAACACCTCTGCCGCACCTTCGATCACCGCCAGTGGGGTGCGCAGCTCATGGCTGACGTCTGCGGTGAATGCCTGTTCGCGTTCTATGAAGGCGCTCAGCCGTTCCTGGTAAGCGTCGAACTCTTTGGCAAGTTTACCGACCTCGTCGCGGGGGAAGTCTCCGGCGAGCGCGAGTGCCTTTCCCCTGGGTTCGAGACTCCCCACGCGGCGTGCCAGTTCACCCACCGGCGAAACGACACGCGCAGCCAGCCATAATCCCAGTGCCGCCGACAGGCCGATCATAATCAGCACACCACCGGTGAGATATACCCTGAACTGCTGTTCCTTATGCTGGATCTGCGCATCGTCATAGAGCAGTACGAAGCGTTTATTGTCCTGGAGACGGGCCTCTGCAAAATAACTTTTGTCGTCGAGCAGCACCTGGTGTAACCCGGTCGACATCCGGCGAAGTACCTCCGGTACCGGGGCTAGCGTGTTATCGTCTATCACGTAGGCACGCATAACCGCGCTTCTGGGGGCGGCAGTGGTGGCATCTTTGCTATACCGTTCGATGAAATCCCCGAGTTCCACCGAAAGGGTTTCAGTGATCAGGCGTTCTTCAACGTTAATGGTAAGCCAGTAGAGTATACCGGCCAACGCCAGACTGGTAACGCCACCGAGCAATGCGAAGGCAATACTGATGCGATAGCGTAGGCTAGTCCTGAATCTCATCGGGTGCAGCCAGTTGATACCCCATACCGTGAACTGTACGCAACAACGGCGTTTTAAATGGTTTATCGATAGCACTGCGCAGTACGTGCAGGTGAGTGCGCAGCGCATCACTGTCCGGCCGTTCATTGCCCCAGATACGGCGTTCCAGTTCGCGTTTCGGCACTACACGGGGCGACTGACGCATCAACAGCGTCAGTAATTTCAGCGGGATGGGTGGCAGGCTGACCTTCTGACCGGCACGTTCCACACGCAGGGTCTCGGGGTCAAGCACCAGGTCGGCGACCTGCAATACTTCTCTTTTCTGCTCACCGCGGGCACGCCGTACCAGCGCCCTGAGGCGGGCTTCCAGCTCCTGCAAGGCGAACGGTTTTACCAGGTAGTCATCGGTACCGGCGGCGAATCCGTCCAGCTTGGCATCCAGCGTATCCCGGGCCGTAAGCATCAGCACCGGTACGTTTACTCCGGCATTGCGGATGCGGCGGCAGACTTCCAGCCCGTCCATGCCCGGCAAGGTCAGATCAAGCACTACGGCATCGTATACCTTGTCCTGTATGAACTGCAGCCCGGATCTTGCATCATACGCCGCATCCAGTACGTACCCCTTGGGTTCGAGGTAGTCATACAGGTTGGCAACCAGATCAGGATTATCTTCAATAACCAGTATGTACATAGCGTATTGGTACTCCGAATTTTACTCTCGTTCTACAGACGCACATTCCAGAAAAATACGTTTGTCACAGGTCTTGCAAATCGACTTGTCCAGTTTCTGAAAAATAGCGATCACCGCGGCATTCTTGGATTGAAACACGTTGTTTGCACCAATCGCATCCAGGCAACCACAGCGATCCAGTGACTCCCACAGGCCTTTCTTGACCTTGATCAGGTAAAGATCTCCGCCGTTCGCTTTTCTTTTTCTGGCCTCGGCCACCAGGGTTGCACCACCGGTAATATCCGCAAAGTTGATACCCTGTGCAACGACAGCCAGATGCTTTTGCTCCGGATGGCGTATTTCGAGTTCGGAGAAAGCCTCCTGAACATGATTGATGGAGCCGAAGAACAGCGAGCCATCAATACGCATGACATGTAACTGTGGACATTCCGGCAGTGCCGGGTCGGTTGCGAATTTACGCTGGTACTGGCGTGGATCCGGCACCCTGGAAATGATACGCGGCCTGGAAACCCGCATCAGGTACAACACCAGTGACAACATCACTCCGGCAAAGATCGCAAACTCCAGTTCGAGGAACAGCGCGCCGAAGAATGTGACTGCCATGATGCTGGTTTCGCGCCGGCTGGCTTTGAGAATATGCCTGATTTCCTTGAAGTCAATCAGACCCCAGGCAACCATAAACAGGATGCCCGCCATTGCCGCGTTGGGCAACCAGGCGGCCAGTGGTGCAACCAGCAACACGATCAGTATCAACAACAGCCCCGCAAACATGGCCGCCAACGGTGTTTTGGCTCCGGCCTGGAAGTTCAGACCGCTGCGATTGAAAGAACCGGTAGCGACATAGCCGGAGAAAAAGCTGCCGGCGATATTGGACAGCCCCTGACCGATAAATTCCTGGTTGCCATCGATGCGCTGACCACTGCGTGCGCCGAGTGAGCGACCGATGGAAACCGCCTCGGTCAGTGCAAACAGCGTCACGGCCACCGTCGCCGGTGCCAGGTCCTTGATCGTGGCCAACGAAAAGTCCGGTGCCGAGAGTGGTGGCAGTGTCTGTGGCAGAGCACCGACATTTTCGATACCCGTCACTGTGATGCCGAAAATCCAGTTAAGCACTGCGGCTGCCAGACTGCCGAATAGCATGGCGATAATCAGATACGGCAACCTGGGCCACAGGCGTTTTACCGCGAGGCCCGACAACAGGGTCAGCAACGATACGGTAGTCACATAGCCGTTAATGTACGGGATCTGGTGCCAGAACGAGATCATCACATCCTGTACGTGACCGCCGCGCGGAATTTCCACACCGAAAAAGTTTTTTAACTGCTTGGAGGCAATAAGGATGGCTGCGCCGGCGGTAAAACCGACAATCACCGAGTGCGATATGAAGTTAACCAGCGCTCCCATGCGCGCGAATCCCAGCACCAGTTCTATGACGCCAACCATAAAGGTCAAGGTGATTGCCAGGGATACATATTCCATCGACCCGGGCTCTGCATAGACGCTTAACGATGAGAACAACACGATCGATGCCGCGGTTGTGGGTCCTGAAACCAGGTGCCAGGAGGATCCGAACAGTGCCGCGACAATCGCCGGCACCATGCCCGCATAGAGTCCGTATTCGGGCGGCATGCCGGCGATGGTTGCGAAGGCAACACCCTGCGGCAGCACCACAATGGCACCGGTCAGCCCGGCCATCAGGTCGCCGCGCACGGTATCCTTGCGCAGTAACGGCCACCAGGTCAAAAACGGAAAATATTGAGTGAGTGAGTCGGACCAGCGCGTTTGCTTCATTAATTCACCAGGTACTACAAAAATGGCCCAGCCATTGCTGGCCCGGGCCAAAAAGGCCGTTCAACTTACCATGACAATATTCAAGATTATGTTAAGATACGACAGTATGGCAGGAAATTGAAGGCGTTGCCGGTTAACGCGTATTTCCCGACTCAAGATTTCCCGAAAGGTGAATGGTCGACGTCGGAAAGGCGATCTCCGCCCCCGCCTCGCGGATGATTTTTTCGATCTTTAACAGCACGTCCTGCTTGATGGCATGGAACTGCGTCCAGTTGGTCGTGTGAGTGAAAGTGTATATAAAAAAATCCATTGATGACGGTGCGAAGCTGTCGAAGTACACCATCAAGGTCTGTGAACTGTCGATTTCCGGGTGGCCTCTCAACATCGTTTCTACAGATTTTACGATGTCCCCCATCTTGTCGGCATCATCGTAGCGTATGCCGATGGTCTCGTTGATGCGCCGGTGCGTCATGCGTGAAGGGTTTTCCACGGCTATGGTGGCAAACACGGAATTCGGCACATAAATCGGCCGTTTCGAAAAGCTGCGAATCTTCGTCAGGCGCCAGCCGATATTCTCTACCGTACCCTCGATTTCCCGGTCCGATGAACGGATCCAGTCACCGACACTGAAAGGCCGATCGAGGTAGAGCATCAGGCCGCCAAAGAAATTCGCCAGCAGGTCCCTGGCGGCAAAACCGACGGCGATACCGCCTATACCACCAAATGCCAGCACCCCCGAAACACTGAAACCCAGCGTTTGCAGAATCACCAGCGTGGTAGTGATCAGGATCGATACGCGCGTCAGTTTCCCGATGGCATCTGCCGTGGTGCGGTCGTAGGGCTCACCGCCGACCATGCCGCGTTCGATGATGGATTGCTGCATATTGCTGACCAGGCGCATCAGGAACCAGGCCAGCGCTACTATGATGCCAACGTGTCTGATCGGCGCTACCGCCTGAAAAAGCGGCGCCTGTGTTTCGGTACTGATGATAT
>ENA-ORDP01000581-ORDP01000581.1-marine-sediment-metagenome-genome-assembly--contig:-NODE-581-length-23230-cov-8.893635_pt1 | contig 23230 bp, 27 predicted proteins | sample MGYA00248627_ERZ508539 | MGnify/ENA primary metagenome ERZ508539 (study PRJEB26208, sample SAMN05571518) | marine sediment metagenome | biome: deep sea; feature: Hydrothermal vent; material... | reverse complement strand
ACAAGAACACGAAACAATAGTGAGGGTGAAATGAGCGACATCCTGTCCATGACGGTGATGCCGGGCATACAACAGGCGTTATGAAATTACCGCCATGAAAACGCTCGTTGACACTCATTGCTCAGGCCAGACCCTCACATCATTAATGATAGGGATGACAATAGCCATGTTCATTATTGCTGTCGCCGGCAAGGTTTACCTGCAGAGCAAGAATACATTTATTGCACGGGCTGCTCTGTCATCTGTTAACGAAAATGGCCGATTTGCAATACAGGAAATCCGCCGGATACTCTCTATGGCCGGGATGGGTATAAATGCTCGTGAAGCGGAGCAGAAGGAGTCTAGTGCTATCGTTCCTGTAAGCAGTGGATTAAAATCAGATGCCATCGCCATCCGCTATCGGCGTGGCTCTACATGCAGTCGTTATATCGACCTGGGAAATTCAGCTGCGCCTGCAACAGTAAACCTGATGATTCGTAACGATCAGTTGATGTGCAGGCTGGATAAGGGCCGATCACAACCACTGGTTTCTGGCATTAAAACCATGAAAATTCTGTATGGTTTTGATGATACAGATGATGGCTATGTTAACCGCTATCTAACGGCAAAAGAAGTAGAGAAAATCGCCACATCTCCCGGCCTGGGCACAGCCTGGCAACGCGTCGTTTCCTTTCGTATTGGACTATTAGTATTTTCATCGGATTATAGTCTGCCCATAGAAATGCGGTCACAGACAGACACTTCATTACAACTGCCGAGCCTGGAATATACAGTAATGGCCGGTGATAAGTATCTGTACAAAGTATTCTCCACAACAATTTACTTACGCAACCTGAGTGCCTTACTGCAATCCCAATGAGCCGATTTATTCTACAAACTCGCATTTTTACGCAACAGGGTGTCGCGCTGATTATCTGCATGATTTTACTCGCAGTAATTTCATTGTTAAGCATCAGCGCCATGCGCGCAACAAATATAGACAGCCGTATCGCAGCGAATTATCAGCATAAGCAATTAAGCTTTCAGGTCGCTGAAAGTATCTTTGCAAAATTAACAGGCCCCCGTCCACAGGTACAGATACCTACAACCAGCAGCGGCACCCTGAAAAACATTGATTACATTTCCTATGCGGCGACAGATGGACAACCCGCTGTTTCTGCTGATCTGGATTTAACATTCATAAGGGAGAGTGCAGCGGGAGAATATAAGATTTCCGGCTACAGCATGGATATCAAAACATTGATTTACCGTGCGGATGCCTACGGTGAAGTGGATGGCAGCAATACGAGAACGCACAACCGGGAAACGCTGCTATTGGTAGATAACAGGGATTTAGAAAGGAGCCTGAGTGATGAAAAACAGTAAACGGCCAAGCCTTCATAAGAAAAAAAGAGTGACTAGACGGGGTGTGGGAAAATCAGGTGTATTTCTTATTTTGCTGTACTTTTCATTTACCCTGCAAGCCGATGATATAGAAATCTACCTGTCACCCCCAGTGACACCCCTTCCATCAAACATACTGCTTATCATAGATGAATCAAAAAATATGAAAGGCGATCATCGCCGTAAGTTACTGTCCGCATTGATTGATGAAGAGGGCATCCTGAGTAAAGATAGCAACACGAATATTAATGCGGCCCTAATCTCTTTTAATTCAAATCTGCCTTCGAATACATCATCAAATACTGACAGCGAGGATGAGACGCGTATACGTGTCCTTTCAGACTTTAAATATATCGGGGAAAAAAACAGCAAATCAAAGATTGTATCGGCAGTGGAAGAATTGAATCCCGAAGGGAGTTCACCTGTTGTAAAAGCCCTCAGTGAGGCCGTTCGATGGTATAAAAACAGTATTATTGAATCACAGGTTTCAGCACCAAAAGAGTACACCTCACCACTTAAAGCTATACAAAACAAGGCAAAAGACAATTGGTGCCGACCGAATGCTATGGTTCTCCTGACAGCTGGAACACCAGGCAGGTCTGATCGTGTGATAAAAACTGAATACCAGGGGACACCGTGCGATACCACGGCACCCTTTTCATCTACCGAGAATCAACCAGGTCTATGTGCCCAGGAAATTGCCCAGTGGGCCTACGGCACCGACCTGATGCCGCAGGAAAGCTACCCCGGCTGGAAGGGGAAACAGCACGTCCTTACACACACAGTAGGTATTCAAACGCCTGAAAATTCAGAAGCAGAGATGTTTTTGAAAACTATCGCCTACAGGGGTGGGGGCACATATTACCGGGGACAAACGGCATCTGCTATCACAGAAGCCTTAAGCAAAATTATCGATGAGGTGAACACATCCATACCCTACAGCTATACGCCTCCTGCTATCCCATACCGTCCAGACAAGGCGGTTATCAGTGGTGGGTTTATCTATGTCCCAGTATTCAGTCCCGAGGTAGGAATATTCTGGAAAGGCAATCTGCTGAAATATAAAACAGGGATAGACGAAGAGGGTTTTCAATTTATACGTGACCAGAATGATAGAGATGTTTTTAATGACGACCTTATGTTTCAAAAAGGTTTACAGGACTACTGGGGAACCGCTGAGACACAACAGGATGGCGCAAGCTCAAAAATGTCTAAAGGTACAACACGTCAACTCTATACCTGGCTGGATGGGGAAAGCAAAGATCTGACCTATATTCCCGCAGCATCCTCTGTCAGCCCGAATCGTGTTCATGTTGATAACAGCAGAATTCGCCCATCAATGCTGGGGGTCAACACAGCTTATGAGCGACTGAAAATATTGAACTGGGTGAACTGGCAGGGCAGGTATCAGGGTAGGGATAAGGCTGAGGTCATGCCCATGGGTGCCCCGCTTCACACAAAGCCTGTTGTCGTTAACTATAAAAATGAAAATAGTGTGGTGTTGATTAACACCACAGAAGGCATATTGCATGCCTTCAATACCGGTGGGAACTCACCGGGTGGCGGCGATGAACTATGGGCCTTTATACCTCAGCAACTGTTGGCCGATCTTGCTGCACTGAAAAGAAACCCACCTTCCAGCATTCCACATTATGGATTGGATGGGCCGTTAATCGTTTATGAAGCAGTCGACAATGGCATTACCAGAAAATTTGCCGTATTCGGTATGCGCCGAGGCGGTCGATCATTATATGCTCTCGATATCAGCAATCGAACTGCCCCTAAATTAGCCTGGCAGATCAATGCTGCTGGCTCTGCAAATTTTAGCCGCCTGGGTTAGACCTGGTCTGACCCTCGGTTCCTTAATATGGAACTGAACGGTAGCGCAGGCAAGGACGTGCTTGTTTTTGGTGGTGGTTATGACCCGTCACAGGACAACACATCATTACGTACTGATGATAATTATGGCAATGCTATTTTTGTTATCGATGCGATTAATGGTGAACGACTTGCTTATTTTAGTGCTGACAGCAGTACAGATAGCAGCAGTTTCAGCCTGCAGATAGGCTCTATGAAAAATGGCATTATCGGTATCCTTCCTGTTGATGTTAACAGCAATGGTGTCACTGATCGCCTGTATGCAACGGATGTTGGGGGCCGTATTTTCAGAATTGATATCCCCGATAGTGCTTTCTCAGATACTACGATCAGTGGGGGAATGATTGCAGATATCAATGACAGGGGAGAGGGTTTCAAACGCTTTTTCAATGCGCCGGAGGTCGCCTATTATTCTAGAGGAAGTGAGCGCTTTCTTGCCATTCTCATCGGCTCCGGTTTTATCCCTCAGCCGCTGAAAAATACCGTTACCGACCGCTTTTACATGATTAAAGACACGGCTGTCTGGACGGCCCCCAGGAATAGCAAGGGTGAAATAGAATACATCAGCATTGGTGAAGGTGAGCTGTACGATGCCAGCAACAACCTGATACAGGAGGGGAGTGAATCAGAAATCATTCAGGCCGGCACAGAGCTGGCCGGCAAGAGCGGCTGGTATATTAATCTGATTGATAACGGTGTGAAGCAGAAAGTATTTTCAAAAGCCCGTATTTTCAACTCTGTTATCAGCTTTACAAGCTTTCAGGCCAAACGTACCGAAAGTGAAGATATATGCGCTGCAACATCATCGATGGGTGATAATTCACTTTATGCCATCAAGCTTATTGACGGGACGGCGGTTCTGGATATAAACGAAGATAATGATCTCGATGCTTCAGACCGGTCAAAGAAATTGCGGTCATCGGGGTATCCAGCAACACCAGTGATTATTACTCCCCCTGCCAATAATGACAGTAACGGTAAAGGGCTCACCATCATTGGTCCTGGAAACACATTCCGCCTACCGGACAGGTTTTTCCCGCTTAGCTGGGAAGAGGTGATTGATCAATACCCTCCAACTTACCCACAAAAATGAACAAATCAGAGGGTAAAGGATTCACGCTGATTGAGCTCCTCATTGCCATGACGGTCGTGGCAATTATAAGCGCAATTGCCTACCCCAGCTATCACAACTCAATTCGTGTAAGTCGTCGTGTAGAGGCTCAACAGGCATTGATGGAAGCCGCGCAAAAACTGGAAAATTATTATGCAAAAAATGCCAACTATACGACTGATTTAAGGCGGCTCGGCTACCCTGAACGAGCATGGAATAATGTCCGGTCTGGATCGGGGGCTGTTTATTACCGGATAAGAGTCAACAATCCAGATGGCTGCAGTCTTGTAAATTGTTTTGTTCTTGAATCACAAAGTCTCGGTGATCAGAAAAATGATGCAGTGAGTGGGTACAAACTGTGGTCCACCGGACGTAAACAGATTCGAGTAAAGGCGCAGGACAGAGAGGGATGGTAATGGAAAGATATTAAACCTGATTATTGTCATGCTGCGGGGGATAACCCCCTCGGAGAAATCGTTTGTTTTTAGAATCCTGGACCTTTAATTTTTGGTCTCTACTTTACCTTTAATCTTTCCTTTGTCTTTAAAAACCTCGAAAATCGCTCTGACCTGGCTGGCATACCAGAAGGTGTTGCCGCTAAGGGAAATGGCCTCATAACCCAGTGCTGTTTTTACTTTTTCCTCAAGCTTTTTATTGCCGGTTTCTCTTGCCAGCTTATAGCTAATGTTAAGCAGGGTAGATGACGGGGAGGCCTGCGGCCCGTCCGCAATGATAGCCTGGCGCCCGGCCGACTCGAATACGGCCATACTGCCGAAGCTCCAGCCTCCCGGTGTGTAGAAATACTGCCAGGCCGTATCGATGACAGCCTGCAGCAAGGCCCTGTCTTTTTTGCGACCGGTTAGCAGAGAGTAATCCCACAGCCCTTCTGCAACGAAGGCATAATCAGCAAGGCTTGCCTGCCCCATTGCCTTACCTCCCTTACGCGCACGAACAAGATGGTCACCTTGCCATAATGACTGGGTAATGTACTGCGCAATCGAGTCGGCTGTTTTTCTCAGATCAGGGTCATCAAATTGTTTTGCCGCCATCGAATGTTTTTTCGACAAAGTCGATCATTCTGGCATCTAATGCCTCTTCCAGTTCACGATCTATTTTTACCGGGATGAAATTTTCGTTCAGCCACTTCGCCACCTGTTTATCCTTATACGACTCACGCTGCATCACGTGACACCAGTGACAGGAGAAATAACCAATAGAAAGATAGATCAGCTTGTTCTCGGCCTTTGCACGCTCCAGTACTGATTCATCCCACGCCTGCCAGGCAACGGGATCTGAACCATGCAAAGCAAGGTAAGGGGACGGATCATTGGCTAGCTGGTTTGTAAGTGGTTCTGCTGCTGATGCATAATTTATGCTCAGTAAAATGAGCAGGTGTAGAAGAAATTTATACACGTTTCACCCCGTTTGGCCGGTCTATTATTTGTTGACCGCAAGGCTTGGAGGAAGTTTCAGTTCTTAATCGAAACCAAAACAATGTTCTCTCGCAGAGATCGCAGGTCGCACAGGGATACCAAAAGAAAAACAATTGTAGGTCCGAATTTATTCGGACAAGACCATGGAGAAAAATTCCTTTTTAACAGTCTTGTGCGAATGAATTCGCACCTACAAAAACAAGGGGCCGCGGTCAGCTACTATTTGTGTGGGAAGAATATTATTTGCAGGTTCGAATTCGTTTGGACAATATTTGTGCGAATTTGTCGCACCTTTTACGGGTTACGTAAAACGTAAAACATGCTACCTAAAACGCGTCCCTTTAATCATTTAGCTCTGCGGGTAAATCATAACCTTCATTCGTGAGAAGTTTATTCAGCATATTCATTTCAAACCCCGAAACATATTTATCCCCTATCCTGAAGATTGGAACACTGATGACACCCAATTTCTTTTCCAGTTCCTCCGCTTCAGCTTCATTTTCTGACAAATCAATCTCTACGAAAGGTACGACATTTTCATCGAAATATGCCCGGGCCTCCTCACAGGTAGGACATTTCGGTTTAGAATAAAATTTAATCGGTTTTAAATCCTTTTCCTCATGTTGTGCTACCTCAACTTGATCGGACGCAGCACTATTGCCTGTACTAATATTAGGCCTTTCTACTTTTATTGCTGTACCAGGTGGAGGACTGCTCTGATAAGTTACATTTCCCTTGCTGTCAACCCACTTGTATAATTCATCGGCTACGGCAGGAAAAATTGCGAAACTAAACAGTAGCAATAAGGCTGCCTTACAAGCAGTAAAACGATTTATTTTTTTCACGAGGACTACTCCTGAGCAAATAGTAATTTGTGATCATCCTAACAGGATCACGTGTTTTGACCAAGCGGGAGAACTGCAGGTAAAAGGGGAAATAAAAAAGTCTGAAGTTTCAAGTTTCAAGTCACAAGACAAAAACTAAATACCTGGAACCTGGATCTTGAAACTTGAAACTTGAAACTTGAAACTCATATTAATCCGACTTATCAGACTTATTCTTGTCTGATTCATCCTTGTCTGATTCATCCTTGTCTGAATTCTCAGTTTCTGGTTGAATCCAGTCAGTAATATCCTCCAGTTCATCCAGTTCTTTGGCCAGTTTGTCGATATCCTCTTCTTCCTCGACGTCATCGACTGCATCATCTTGCGATTCATCTGCATTGGCATGCTGTGGCATTACAGCGGGGGTAATGACGTCATCTTCGTCGCCTTCCTGGTCGGTATTAATGTCGGCAATATCGGTATCTGAAGCATCTCCTTCTGGTGTAGTTTTCGTCGGTTCTGGATCATTATTGTCATCAGGATCTTCATCATCTTTTTTTACTGGAGACCCCGTGAACTTTGACATGAAAAGCCCCAGTTCAAACAGTAACCACATTGGGATGGCCAGCATACTTTGCGAAAAAATATCCGGCGGGGTTAGCAGCATACCGACAACAAAAGCACCGAGTACCACGTATTGGCGCTTTTTTGCCAGCTTCTCCCGGGTGGTGATGCCGGCTTTGATCAGTAGTATTGTTGCAATAGGCACTTCAAAGGCGATACCGAAGGCAAAGAAGAGTTTTATCACAAAACCCAGGTAACGATTGATGTCCGGCGTTACTTCAACACCAACCGGTGCGACGCTTGGGAAGAATCTGAACATGATGGGAAAAACGACGAAGTAGGCGAAGGCTATTCCGAGGTAAAAAAGAATGGTACTGGACAGCAGCAGCGGGAAAGCCAGGCGCTTTTCCTTGTCATATAGCCCGGGCGCTATAAATGACCAGATTTGAAAAAGTAAATAGGGGACAGCAACAGCGATAGACAGAGCAAAAGCAAATTTCAGAGGCACCAGGAAAGGCCCTGCCACATCAGTAGATATCATGGTGCCATTATTGGATAAGGCCGACAGCATGGGAGCTGCCAACAGGGTAAACAGCCTGCCGGAGAAGATGGCGGCTGGAATAAACACGATCAGAACGACGATAACAGAGCGCAGCAGGCGATCACGCAGTTCAATTAAATGGCCGATAAAAGACTCGGGCTGGGCCTCCTCTCCCTCATCGGGGGTGCTGCTCTGTTCGCTCATATTAGTGTTTTATCCATGTGATGTGCGAACCCAGTTAACTCGAAAGGGGAACAGCTATTACCCTCGCACTGCACCTTGCTGCAAAATACCACAGGGATGCTGAACCCGTAATTATCACATGGATAAAGCACTAGTCTGGATTTTTAGTGTCTTTAGGTGAATCTGTAGATGCGTCAGAAGATGTATCAGAAGATGTATCAGAAGATATATTGGGCGTCTCTGTTGCTACTGACTGTAAAGGAGTCCGTTCGTTCAGTGACTCTGTCGCGATGTGCTTAAACTTGTTGAGTTCTACCTGCGCCGACGTCAGATCGTTGCGTAGCTGCCGCAGTTCATTAAGTTCCGATACTGACATCTGGCTGAGGACGTCTGCCTTGATACCGGTAATCATTCCGCGTACCTTGCCCACCCAGCGACCGACAGCTCGCACTGCTTCAGGCATCCGCTCCGGACCCAGGATCAACAAAGCGATGACCCCGATCAGGATCATTTCAAACGTCCCGATATCAAACATCTTTTAGGAGCTCAGGCCTTATCTTCAGTTTTGCTGGTTACTTCTGCATCAATCACTTCACCGGTCTTCTTCGATTCCAGTGTGTCGGGTGTTTCATCTTCCTTGGACATTTCATTGCCCATTGCCTTTTTGAAACCTTTTATGCCCGCGCCGAGATCACCACCCAGGTTACGTAATTTCTTGCCACCGAATAGCAACATGACGATAACCAGTACAATCAAAAGCTGCCAGATACCTATTCCACCTACACCCATAACTTACTCCATTTAAATTCTACGAGGTTTGACTCCCCCACAGACTGTTGTGAGTAACAGCCCGCATATACTGCGGACATGTAAATGGTTACTCAATAATAAGGAAACCCTGATTTACCCGTCATTACGAGGAGCGTAGTGACGAAGCAATCTCGTGTGTTTGATTATATAGCATGAGATTGCCGCGCTTCGCTCGCAATGACGGAATTCTGTGGATAAATAAGCGTTTTCCCTAATATTATGTGGGCCTATTTGCCTTTTCTTCAAGACCAGACAAACCAAAACGTCTCGCCAGTTCCTGCAGCACATCGTCTGCTGTTAATCCCTGGTGAGATAACATGATCAGGGTATGAAACCACAAATCCGCGGTTTCATAAACAATCTTCTGCCGATCACCGTCTTTTGCCGCCATCACGGTTTCTGTGGCTTCTTCACCAATCTTCTTCAGTATAGCGTCCAGTCCCTTTTCGTACAGGCCGGCGACATAGGAACTATCAGCAGATGCCAGCTTTCTCTGTTCCAGTACTTCTGTCAATTGTCCAAGAATGTCATTCATTCAAATTACCTGTTTTTCACCACACAGGACACTGGAGAAAGAGGAAAGAGGAAAGGAAAGTCAAAATCGTAACCCTTTCCTCTTTAACCTTCCTTATAAATCTCTTTCGGGTCTTTCAGTACCGGTTCCACGCTCTGCCACTGGCCATTCTGGTAGCGCTGATAAAAGCAACTCTCACGGCCAGTATGACAGGCTATGCCGCCCTTTTGCTCAACTTTGATCAATATTACGTCATTATCGCAGTCCAGGCGCAATTCTTTCACCACTTGCTGATGACCTGATTCTTCACCCTTGTGCCACAATTTACTGCGTGAACGCGACCAGTATACGGCATGACCACTCTCTGCCGTTTGCTGCAGTGCCTCCCGGTTCATCCACGCCATCATTAATAAGCTGCCGGTTTCGGCATCCTGAGCGATGGCCGGCACCAGCCCATCAGCGGCCCATTTGACTGCATCTAACCAGTTTTCTGTCATAAGGAAAACTCTCTTAATTCATGAATAATCATAGTGAATCCAAAACCCTGTAGGTGCGAATTCATTCGCACGCAAAAATACGTAAAACACATGTGCGAATGAATTCGCACCTACAATTATGGAGAATTAGACGGTTAATCAGTAATCCTCACTTCGATACCGGCATCCTGCATACGCTTTTTGGCCTGCTGTACAGTGTAATCACCAAAATGGAAAATACTGGCTGCCAGCACCGCATCGGCATGTCCTTTACTCACGCCATCGACCAGATGATCGAGATTTCCGACACCACCGGAAGCGATTACCGGCACATTAACGGTATCACAAATAGCGCGTGTCAGGGCCAGATCAAAACCATCGCGGGTGCCATCTCTGTCCATACTGGTCAACAGAATTTCTCCGGCTCCGTAATCGGCCATTTTCTTTGCCCATTCAAGGGCATCCAGGCCGGTGCCTTTACGTCCGCCGTGGGTAAATATTTCCCAACGGGGGTTATCACCGGTTTCTACCTGCTTGGCATCGATAGACACCACGATCGCCTGCGATCCAAAATGGTCGGAGGCCTCTTTAACAAATTCGGGGTTAAACACGGCAGCGGTATTGATACCCACTTTATCCGCACCCGCGTTCAACATACGGCGCACATCATCCAGCACGCGTATGCCACCACCTACTGTCAACGGAATGAATACAGTGCTGGCGACTTCCTCTACCACATGTAGAATGGTATCGCGATTGTCCGAAGATGCTGTGATATCGAGGAAGGTGATTTCATCTGCACCCTGCTCATCGTAGCGCGCAGCCACCTCCACCGGATTGCCCGCATCGCGAATATCAACGAACTGCACGCCTTTGACTACACGCCCGTCACGCACATCCAGACAGGGGATAATTCTTTTTGCCAGTCCCATGTTATATCCCTTCTCTGTCAACCTGGTCTGTCTTATCGGCTAACCGCTGGCACTCAGCCAGATCTAACGAACCTTCATATAAGGCACGACCAATGATAGCGGCATTGATGCCACTTGCTTCATGTTCCAGCAGGCGTTCAATGTCTGCCATGGTGCTGATGCCACCGGATGCCACGACCGGCACAGTCAAAGCCTCTGCCAGACGCGCGGTTGCCCTGGCATTAACACCCTGCATCATGCCGTCGCGGGAGATATCAGTATAAATGATCCCCTCAATGCCATCATCTTCGAACTGACGTGCCAGTTCTGTGACATCCATGCCAGAGTCTTCTGCCCAGCCATCTACCGCTACCACTCCATTTTTGGCATCAAGGCCTACATACACATGGCCGGGAATGGCTCTGCATAGCTCTTTGACAAATTTTGGCTCACGCACCGCCATAGTTCCGATGATTGTATAATTTACACCGGCTTCAATATAGGCTACAGCGGTTGCAAGGTTACGAATGCCGCCACCCAGTTGTATAGGTAAATCAGGATAGGCCGCTGCAATATCCCGTATCACCTGTTCATTGACCGGACGACCCTCAAAGGCACCATTAAGATCAACAATATGCAGCCGCCGCGCACCCGCATCGACCCAGCGCCCCGCCATATCAACCGGATTATCTGAAAATACAGTATCGTCTTCCATACGGCCCTGACGTAAGCGCACACACTGGCCATCCTTCAGATCAATCGCGGGGATTATCAACATCGAGTTTTCTCTATTAGTTCATTGATATTCATATAGAATCTAAAAATATTCAGGTTTTAGGGGGAAAGGAAAGTCAAAATCGCAACCATCTTTCATCTTTTTTCTTTAACCTTTTCCCTTTCCTTCTTTTTCCTATATCTTCCAATTAACAAAATTCTCTAACAGCCTGAGACCGTCATGCTGACTTTTTTCCGGGTGAAACTGCACTGCAAAAATGTTGTCGCGGGCTGTTGCCGAAGTGAATTCCACACCGTATTCGGTGACACCTGCCACATCGGCTTCATTCTCTGACTGCACACAATAGCTGTGGACAAAGTAAAACCTTGCCATATCGGCAATGCCCTGCCACAACGGATGTTTGACAGTCTGCCTTACCTGGTTCCAGCCCATGTGCGGGATTGAATACTGATGACCGGTTTGCGGATTGATCATTGCCAGCGGGTCACTGGAGACATCGGTGAAATGCTTTGTATGGCCCTTGAAAAGGCCCAGTGTTTTGACGCTGTCACCGTCTTCACCATGCTCATCACTGGATTCATACAGGACCTGCTGCCCCAGACAAACACCAAGAAAGGGTTTATTTGCCGCCGCGTCAAGAATAGCTGGTTCCAGAGCAGTATTGTGCAGGGCTTTTATATAGCCACCTATGGCACCCTGTCCGGGCAGCACTACACGATCAGCCGCACGAATGTCACTCACATCACCTGAAATCTTAACATCAGCTTTTGGTGCTACATGTTCGAAGGCTTTGGCAACAGAGCGCAGATTACCCATGCCGAAATCGACAACTACAATACTGGTCATGATTTAAGAAACCTCCATGATTCAAAAATCTATGATCGCAGTTAGAGACTACCCTTGGTTGAGGGGATATCCGCACCTATACGGGCATCCATCTCAACAGCCATACGCACAGCACGGCCGAATGCCTTAAACACAGTCTCAGCAATATGGTGTGAGTTATCACCATGCAGATTATCGATATGCAAAGTTACCAGTGCATGATTACAAAAACCCTGAAAGAATTCGTGCACCAGATCCGTTTCAAATTCACCGACGCTGGCACGCGGGAAATCCACCCGAAACTCGATCTGAGGGCGACCGGAAAAGTCGATGACTACGCGGCTAAGGGCTTCATCCAATGGCACAAAGGCATAACCATAGCGGGTCATACCGCGTTTGTCACCCAGTGCCTGCTTAAAGGCCTGGCCAAGTACAATACCGATATCTTCAACAAGGTGATGTGCATCAATATGTAAATCACCCTTTGCCTGAACGTCCAGATCAATCAGGCCATGACGGGCGATCTGCTCCAGCATGTGCTCCAGAAAAGGTACACCGGTAGAAAAAGATGACTGCCCGGTACCATCGATATTCAGCGTGATACTAATCTGGGTTTCGAGGGTGTCACGGGATACGGTTGCTGTGCGGTCACTCATTGATCTTTGCCATTGCTTTAAGATGGGGGAATATTAGCAGAAAAGCAGTTTCAAGTTTTAAGTTTCCCCTTTAAGGGTGCCCTTAAGCTTTCATCTGTCAGTTCGCCGGAAACGTAACCTCAACCGTCACCCCCTTTCCTTTCCCCATTCCTGTCTGAAATTCTATCGTCGCATTATGCAGGTCTACGACGCGTTGCACGATTGACAGTCCAAGACCACTGCCAGTCTGGCCAGTACCGAGACCACGATAGAAACGGTCGAAGACTCTATCTTTATCCTCTTCTGCTATGCCCGGCCCACTATCCATAATTTTTAGTACCACTCCATCAGGCGTACGGGAGATACCTGCTTTTACCCAGCCGCCTGCAGGCGTATAACGTACTGCATTATCGATCAGGTTTCTGACAAGCACGGACAGTGCCTCTGCCTGCCCCTCTATTTTAATTTCATCTGTGGCCTGTAACACTTCCAGATCGACATGTTTTTCCATTGCCAGGCTTGCTACATCCGCAGCCACTTCTGTCAGAATACGCATCAAATCCTGTTCAGTAAATTTTCTGTTCGGGATATCTGGATCCAGCCTGGCCAGCATCAGCATCTGGCGCACCAGGTGGGTAGTGTTATCGATACCGAGGATGATATGCCTGATCGCCGCGTCCTTTTCCTTTTCATCAGACGCTCTCAGTGCTACCTGAGCCTGCGCCTTGATTCCAGCCAGTGGTGTACGCAACTCATGCGCCGCATCTGATGTGAAGCCGCGCTCATTGCTTAATGCCTTCTGCAAACGACTCAATAAGGTGTTTAGTGAAACAAATAAAGGCAGCACTTCTGCTGGCACTCTGGCAACATCAATCTGCTCAAGATTCTGCGGGTTGCGATGCCGCACCTCATCAGCTATTGCCTCCAGCGGCCTGAGGCTACGACTTGCACCTATCCAGATCATCAGCATAAGCAATGGCAACACAATGATGAATGGCCAGAACACCTGCCGGGTAATTTCCATAATCAATTCTTTGCGTATGTGATAATTTTGGGCAACTTCTATTGTAAAGCCGATGGCACTGTCTCGCATTATGAATACGCGCCACTTACCATCAACAGCTGTGACATCAATGAATCCTGTCGTGTCTTCTGTGATATCCAGATCTGGAGCCTGCTGTGACATAAACCAGGCTTTACCATCCTTGTCCCTGACCATAAAAGAAATCTTGCTTTCATAGAAACGTCCAGGTGCCGATACATCCAGCACTATCACACTTTCATTCTTCCCCTCTACCAGAGCTTCTTCCATTTCACGTTGGATCAGGGCATGCAGCACCCTGGCAGATTGTGCAAGTTGCGCATCAAAAAGCTCCCGAACTTCTTTACGTGCTGAATAAATACTACTGGCTGTGATGCCACCCCAGGCGAGCAGCATTAAACTGCCGATGAAAAAAACAAGTCGAAGCCGGATAGACTGCGTCATTTTAGGGCACCTCTATATTTTGTCTATCGTATAGCCCACACCTCGCACTGTGCGAATCAGACCTGAACCCAACTTTTTACGCAGATGATGGATATGTACCTCAATCGCATTGCTCTCTATTTCCTCATCCCATCCATAAAGGCTCTCTTCAAAATGTTGACGTGAAAGCACCCGCCCCGCGCTCTCCAGTAAAAGCTGCAGCATACTGAATTCTCTATGCGATAAATTGACTGATTCACCATGTTGTGTGGCAACATGGGCTGCCGGATCAAGAATAATGTCTCCATGATGAAGCAATGGTGCCGCTCTACCAGCCCGTCGGCGTAGCAATGCCCTGACCCTGGCACTAAGTTCGTCCATGTCAAACGGCTTAGTCATATAGTCATCTGCACCGGCATCTAGCCCCGCTATGCGCTGATCAACGGTATCCCGGGCTGTCAATATCAGCACCGGGATATCATTTTCCTCTTTACGCAGGGCAGACAACACCTGCTGGCCCGAAATACCCGGCAGCCCGAGATCCAGGATAATCAGGTCATGCCAACCGGCGGATGCAGCAGCCAGTGCCGCCCTTCCATCCTTAACCCAGTCAACAGTAAAACCTGCCTGTGTCAGACCGACACAAACAGCATCTCCCAGCAGTGCGTCATCTTCTACAAGTAATATTCTCATTTAAGGAACCTCTGATTAATTGGTTCGATACATATTCCTGCTTAAAATCCTGAAAAGAAAATATAACTCTATCATGTGGAAGGCGGTAAATGTGCGGGAACGCACAGCACCGGCATTTTCTCTCCACCAGTCAATATTTTCATCACTTTTATCGGATTTCGCTGGTTTCTTAAGGGTATTTTAAGAATTGAAGGCTAAAGTACACATAAATGGACAACAACGAACAACAGGTTTACCTGTCAACCAGCCGCTATTGGCTAAAATATGGAAAATATATTTTACAGTTGAAAAAATATCACACGGTTGTGTGAAGGAAAATACTATGAAAACATCTATTAAGATTGCAGCGATTGCTGCACTTTCATTAACAGCTAGCCAGGCTCTGGCATTTGAAACAGACGTTGAACGTGTGGGTATGTTGTATCTCAACATTCCACTTAGCAATTATTCTTCTGCACCAAAGATGGATAAATCTGTTCTTGGCTTCCGTTTTGGTCAAACACGTCTATCTACTGACCGCGCCGGCTCACTCTTTACCTACTTCAGGTCACGCCCGGCACTGTTTGATGTACAGTTTGGCATGGTCGGACGTATAAATGCGCCTGATGATATCCACTTCGGCCTGATGGATCTCAAACTGACAGGCATTAGCTCTATCGAAAAAACCTATATCAACGGTCAGGCAGTCGTCGGTGGCGTTATAGCTTCTAAAGTTCTGATCGGGACAGCCGCCGTAGCCGGTATAGGTGTTGCTGCAGCAGCAAGCGGTGGCTCCAGTTCCAGTTCCAGTGACACTTCATCCAGCCAGTCAGATCCATCAAAATCTTCCGATCACACATCTGCGGGCGATAAAGACCCAAATCATGAACTCGCTGACAATGAGAACGAAGTCGAACATGAAAATGAGATAGATGATGACAATCTGCCAGGACACGATGCCAATGATACAGGGGAGATCGATGACGATAATTTGCCTGGACATGTCAGCGATAACGCGCCTGAAGTAGAAGGCCCTGAAGGAACATCTTAACAAAGAAGGATCCATTACAGTAGCGAAGTTTTTATAGCAAAGACCAGCGCTGGAAGTAAAAAGACCATCAGTCTGAATTGATAAAACTGGTGGTTTTTTCTGCCTTTTTCCCTCTCAGCCCATAAGCAATTCGGACAATACTTTTAAAAAGGCATCATTCTCCTCTGGACGACCAATTGTGACACGCAGACAGTTTTCCAGAGCGCCTCCAGAACGATGTAGACATTTTATCAAAATCTCTTTTTCTAATAATTGAGCATGGATCGCCTTGGCGCGATTATCAGATATCCTGAATAGTATAAAGTTTGTATTACTCGGCCATGCCTTAACACCATTGATTAATGATAGAGAATCATAGACCCTGTCACGCTCTCTACATATCTCATCAATCTGATCCTGAAACACCTGCCAGTGGTCAAGTGCGAAGGAGGCGGTTGCCTGTGTCAGGCTGTTGATATTGTAAGGCAGCCGCAGCTTGTCCAGTTCACTTATCCAGTCAGTATGGCCGGCAATAAGTCCGAGGCGTATGCCGGCAAGGCCGACTTTGGACAGGGTGCGCATCACAATCAGATCGGGGTAGTCCACTAATCGGCAGATGAAGTTTTCGCTGCCTGCCCCAACAAAAGGCTGATAGGCCTCATCCACTACTACCAGCCCCGGTGCCAGATTGAGAATTTCTTCAATTTCTGTCTGCTGAAAAACCAGGCCGGTTGGGTTGTTTGGCGAGGCTAGAAATATGACTACAGGCTGGTGCTTGCTGATCGCTTTACGCATAGCAGGCATATCCAGCGTGAAATTCTGCTGCAAAGGTACCCCGGTATAAGACAAACCACATGCGCGAGCCAGTACTTCATACATTACAAACGACGGTGCTGGAGCAAGCACGGTCCGGCTGTCACCGGCTACAGCCATCAGTATGATCTGAATCAACTCATCCGAACCATTACCCAGCATGATGGCTGATTTATCTGGAATTTCCATCACAGCACGCAGTCGGTGAACAAGATCATCTGCGACTGGATCCGGATAACGGTTCAACTGGAGATCAGTAAGGATATCGAGCCAGGGCTGTTTGAGTGCCTCCGGCATCGGCCAGGGGTTTTCCATTGCATCGAGCTTGATGAAGTCACCTGCGGGCGGCACATGGTAGCTGTTTTGTAGCTGTATAATCTCACGCACCCAGCGATCAGATGATGTTTTGTCTGTCATATGGAGAGCTCTATTAAATCGGGAGTAATCATAGTAAACCCAATACCTTGCGGCCCGTTAAAAATGATACCTGTAGGTGCGAATTCATTCGCACACAGAGGTTCGTAAAAATACTTGTGCGAATGAATTCGCACCTACAGGTAGATTGTGGGAGCATTGCATTGATTGCGGCACCCGTGGAATTAGTCTTTTATACGATATTCAGCCGAACGCGCATGTGCAGTCAGCGATTCCGCACGGGCCATCACAGACGCCGTCTTACCAAGTGTTGAGGCAGACTCCGGTGTGCACATAATAATACTACTACGCTTTTGAAAATCATCGGTTCCCAACGGTGAACTGAACCGGGCAGTGCCGGAGGTCGGCAAAGTGTGGTTGGGTCCGGCGCAATAGTCGCCTAATACTTCATTGCTGTATGCCCCCATGAAGATGGCCCCGGCATGACGAATTTGTTTCGAGACGGTCAGTGGATCGTCAACAATCAGCTCCAGATGCTCCGGGGCAATAAGATTCGTCACATCAATAGCCTGGTCTATGTTCTCAGTAACAATGACGGCACCCTGCCCCTGCAGCGATGCCCTGATAATTGCTTCGCGCTCCATAGTCGGCAGTAATTCTTCAATGGCCTGCAGTACCTGTGTTGCAAAATCAGCAGACGTGGTGACCAGAATAGACTGCGCCAGTTCGTCATGCTCGGCCTGTGAGAATAAATCCATGGCTACCCATGCGGGATCACAAACACTGTCACAAAGCACAACGATTTCTGATGGCCCGGCAACCATATCGATCCCCACCTTACCGAACACATGCCGTTTAGCCGTTGTCACATAAGCATTGCCCGGGCCAACTATCTTGTCAACGGCAGGGATGGTTTCCGTACCATAGGCCAGCGCTGCAATAGCCTGTGCGCCACCAACCGTGAATACACGATCAACACCGGCTAGTGCCGCGGCCGCCAGCACCAGTTCATTCAGCTCACCATCCGGCGCAGGCACAACCATGATAGTTTCGCCAACACCTGCGACCTGAGCAGGAACTGCTGTCATAACAACTGTTGAGGGGTAAGCGGCCTTGCCTCCGGGGACATATATACCGACCCGATCCAGCGGCGTTACCTGCTGCCCCAGCAAGGTCCCGGTTTCATCAGTATAGGTCCACGACTTGCCACTCTGCCGCTGGTGAAAATCACGCACACGATGTAGTGAAATATCCAGTGCCTCGTGCTGCACATCTGAAATTGCGGCTATAGCCTGCTGCAGACGGCTGCTTGATATTTCAAGATCAGCGCAGTCGGCCACATCCAGTCGATCAAATTTTCGTGTGTATTCAAGTAAGGCCTGATCACCGCGCTTAACGATATTGCTGATGATGTCTACTACGACCTTTTCCACATCTTCTATCGGCTGACGGCTGCGATTTAATAGTAACTGCAAAGACTCTTCAAAACCATCGTCCCGGGTATTCAGCTGCAGCATCGAAAAACTGCTCATTATTTCTTATCCAGTGCAGCGGCAATGGCTGTAATGGTGGATTGCATCAGCTCGTGCTTGAGCTTCATCGATGCGGTATTGCCTACCAGCCAGGAGCTGATGTCTGCAATATGTTCGACTTCGACCAGATCGTTTGCTTTCAGGGTGTTACCGGTATCAACCAGGTCGACGATACGGTCTGCCAGACCCACCAACGGTGCCAGCTCCATAGATCCGTACAGTTTTATGATTTCAGTCTGTATGCCCTTGGCGGCAAAGAAACGACGGGCAATACGTACATATTTGGTCGCAATCCGTAGACGCGACCAGTTTGCCGGATCATCATTGGCTGCAATTTCAGCCGGTTCTGCCACCATCAGGCGGCAACGCGCTATACCTAGATCCAGCAACTCAAATAGATTGCCATCATACTCCATCAGGACATCTTTTCCGGAAACGCCCAGATCCGCCGCGCCGAATTCAACAAAGGTAGGCACATCTGCGGCACGGATGATGACGAGCCTGATATTGGTCTGGTTGGTATCAAAGATTAGCTTGCGACTGGTTCGCGGGTTATCCAGTGGTTCGATACCAGCAACCGCCAGCAGCGGTAGAGTCTCATCAAGGATCCTGCCTTTGGACAGGGCAATAGTCAGTGATTCTGTCATCCTGTCAGGCTCCTTGCCTTTACTCTGGTGGACATGCGTTCAAAATGATGACCGGAAACTCGTTTAATGCTGGCTCCGAGCCTTGAGAGTTTTTCCTCTATCGCATCATAGCCACGGTCTATATGGTAAATACGGTCGATCACTGTTTCTGAGCTGGCTACCATCCCGGCCAGCACCAACGAAGCAGAGGCACGCAGGTCTGTTGCCATCACCGGCGCACCCTGTAATCTATCCGTCCCTGTAACAATAGCTGTATTGCCCTGCAAATCTATCTGAGCGCCCATACGCTGCAATTCCTGTACATGCATGAAGCGATTTTCAAAAATAGTTTCGGTGATGGTTCCTGTGCCCTCTGCAACGCTATTTAGCACCATAAACTGCGCCTGCATATCTGTGGGAAAAGCAGGATACGGAGCCGTACGAATATTCACTGCCCGCATCTTTCTACCATGTGTTCGCAATCTTACCCAGTCTTCACCCACCTCGATTTCAGCCCCAGCCTGGCGCAGCTTTTCCAGCACAGCTTCAAGTAGATGAGGCTGGGTGTCGCGTACGATTATATCACCTCCGGTAATAGCCGTAGCAACCAGATACGTGCCAGTTTCAATACGATCTGGAATCACGGCATGATCTGCACCATGTAGCGATTCTACACCTTCAATCAGTATCTTATCGGTACCCGCGCCGCTGATCTTAGCACCCATATCATTGAGGCAATTTGCAAGATCAACTACTTCAGGTTCACGTGCCGCATTTTCTATCATGGTCGTCCCATCAGCCAATGTTGCTGCCATCATCAGGTTTTCTGTGCCGGTAACAGAGACTACATCCATAAACAACCTGGCACCGTGTAAGCGATCAGCTTTGGCCTTGATATAGCCGTCTTCGATACGGATATCTGCCCCCATATCTTCAAGCCCCCTGATATGTAAATTTACCGGTCGTGAACCGATGGCACAGCCGCCAGGCAAGGACACTTCAGCCTCACCAAAATGAGCCAGCAAAGGGCCCAGCACCAGGATGGATGCACGCATAGTCTTGACCAGATCATAAGGTGCGACTATAGATGACAGGGTGCTGCTATCAGCCGTAATGTTGAGCTTTTCATCTATGACCAGACTAACACCCATGCGCCCGAGCAGTTCCATAGTAGTCGTGATATCGTGCAGATGCGGGACGTTGCGAACACGTAGCGGCTCTTTGGTCAGCAAAGCGGCCATTAACACCGGTAGTGCGGCATTTTTAGCCCCTGATATGCGAACGTCACCGCTCAGCGTTCGACCACCGGTGATGATGAGTTTATCCATTAAGGAGCCTCTGATCTATTCATGAACTCGTATCTTCCGTCTAAAATATCCAGTTTCTTCGTTTCGAACCTTCGCAATAGCTTGCTATTACGAAGTACACGGATGTACAAGTGCCGCGATGACAGGATGTCATTGAGCGGCCGCGCGATTCGCGCCTTGAACCTGAACATTTTAGATCGAAATCTACTTCGTCCAGAATAGATTAGAGGCTCCTCATAAAAACCGTGCGATGAAACAGAATGAATGTCGCAGTATAAGCTTACCGGAGCGGATAGTCAGTAGATAAACATGCAAGCTTCAGGACACTAAAGACATCAACTACGGGGGGCTTTAAAATTAATTTGTAGGAGCGTCGCTCCTACAATTTTTATTCAGCAGCCTGGTATCCTGGCCAGGAAATACTTTGTGTAATTAAAGCGCTTTGATTTTTTCCTGCAGATCACCTTTCTGGTACATCTCCAGCATGATATCGCTACCACCAATGAATTCGCCCTTTATATACAGCTGGGGAATAGTCGGCCAGCTTGAGTACTGCTTGATGCCGTCACGGATATCCGGGTTGGATAACACATCAACCGTATCAAATTTCGCCTCACAGGCCTTCAAGATTTCCACCGCCTTGCCGGAGAAACCACACTGTGGAAACATAGCGCTGCCTTTCATGTATAGAATAATATCGTTTTCTTCCAGTTGTGCTTTAATTTTTTCCTGTGTATCCATCTTTTTCATCTCTCTGTAATCCGGCCAGGCTCTTTGTGACCGGGTTTTGGTCAGGCCGCACCGTCTCGTACAGCATATTCTTCAGGTGTCATCGTCTGCATGGATAAGGCATGGATTTCTGCCTTCATACGCTCACCCAGCGCCCTGTAAACCAGCTGGTGCTGCTGCACCATGCTGCGATCAGCAAACACTGGGCTTACGATGACAGCATAGAAATGCTGTCCATCACCGGTAATTTCAACCCTGCAGTCAATAATTTCCTGCTCGATCCAACCTTTAATGTCTTCCGGTGTAACCATTATCAATCCTGTTTAGGAACCTCTGATCAATTCGTGAACGCGTATCTCACGCCCCGAAAGAGAGGATAGGTTTTTTGTTTTGATTCTACGTAAACCGTAAAACCTCACCCAATCTGTATACCGCTTTCTGCTAACCCATAAACATCAATCATTGCCAATACTTTATCCGGACAAGCATACAAACTAAGCGTCTGATTTTGCTGTTTTTTAACCTGTAAACAAGCCATCAGCAAAGCGACGAAGGCGCTGTCACAATCTGAAACTTGCTTCAAATCAAGCTTCATATCTTTTTGCTTACCCGCATGGGCCAGCAGGGCCTTGGATAGATCATCAAGATAACTGAAAGTTGCGGCACCTGAAATACAGCATACTTCCGTATCGCACTCGAATGTCGGTTTCATTGTATGCTGTTCTTTTTCTGCAGATCAACAATCAACGCCGACAGCCCTTTGCGGCTTATGGTGATGTTGTAGGATTTACGAAAAGTGGTCACCAGGCTGATGCCGTCGATACGAATATCGTAGACCTTCCAGTTGCCGTCTTTTTTACTGAGGAGATACTCCAACCTGACGGGGACAGCTGCACCAACATCGATCTCCTCCCGCACAATCATACCGTTCCCGTAAGGAATGGCCGGGATATATTTGATTTTTTCATCTGAGTATTGAAACAATGCCTGGGAATAGGTTCTCACCAGCAGTGTTTTGAATTCTTCAGCAAATTGATGCCGTTGTTCTGGAGTCGCCGCACTATAGTGTCGGCCCAGGACTATTTTTGTTATGCGATCGAAATCAAAATGCGGGATGGCGATTCTGTTTACCATCTTGTAAAGGCTGCTACGATCAGTTTCATAGGTAGATCTGTTGGTGGTAAATTCTCCCAATAATTTTTCTGATGTTTTTCTGATCAGTTCATCTGGGCCCATGGCCTGCGATATACTTCCTGTACTAAAAAACAGTATGGAGACAAAGAGCAACTTTTTTATCATTTTTTAGTTCCTTCCGTTTAATTATTAAGGACAGATCTATTGATTCTGGATATGCCAGATTGTGATTCAAAAACTACCACATCAAGGTAAAAATTCACACGGCCACTCCATGACATTCTGTCATCACGGTACCTGTCCATCCGCGGACTTCGTGGCTTGTGATTACGAAAATTCTTAATACAGAGAGCGTGGATCTTGGATTCAATATAATTATTCATGGATTTTTAGAGCTACCCTTATACAGTAACTGACCAATCAAGTTTTCCAGCACCACAGCCGACTGCGTCAAGCGTATACTGTCACCCTCTTTCAGGTATTTTTTATCGCCGCCGGGTTCCAATGAAATAAACTGTTCACCCAGCAGACCTTGTGTATTGATCGATGCACTGCTATCAACTGGCAGTTTATTGTAGGCACCTGAGATATCCATGGTTACCTTCGCCTGGTAAGAAGCCGAATCCAGGCTAATCGCACCTACCCTGCCTATCCTGACACCGGCCATCGTCACCGGCGCCCTGACTTTAAGGCCACCGATATTATCAAACTGTGCTTTCACCT